>OKWH01000764.1_pt1 | contig 10115 bp, 6 predicted proteins | sample 1607021 | NCBI WGS metagenome assembly OKWH01 (sample SAMN04414076, study PRJEB24778) | human gut metagenome | material: faecal | host: Homo sapiens | reverse complement strand
TGGAAAAGAACATGATCGCTGCGCCGGAAGGAACGGTGAGATAATAGGATATCATCAATCCGCCCAGGCAACTGAGATAACCGATGCCGATGGATAGCCAGATAATGCGGTGGAAACGATGCGTAAACAAATTCGCAGTCATTTGCGGGATGGTGAGCAGGGAAATAACCAGCACAATGCCTACCATGCGCAGACATGCCACAATGGTCAGTGCAATGAACATCATCAGTACATATTCGAATATTTGTACGGGAATACCTTGTGAACGTGCAAATTCCCGGTCGAAAGCAACGTAAATAATCGGACGCAGGTATAGGATAAAGAAAGTAGCCAGTATCACTGCAAGTCCTGCCAGCAAGGCGATGTCTCCGAATGTAATCGTCAGTATATTACCGAACAGATAAGCCGACAAATCAGGTGCAAACCCGGGTGAAAGGAAAGTGAACATGATACCCAATGCCATCCCCAGCGTCCAGAATACCGCGATAGCCGAGTCCTCACGCATATCATTGCGTTTGCTAAGCCACTCCACGCCAAAAGCCGACAGTACCGCAAACACTCCGGCTGCCAAAATGGGAGAAATTCCGGTATATAATCCCAGACCAATTCCTCCGAAAGAAGCATGTGTCAGTCCGCCACTAATGAACACCAGTCGCCTTGTTACGATATACGTGCCGATAAGTCCGCAAACAATGCTTGCCAGCAAACTGCCGATGAGGGCATGTTGGAAGAAGGTGTATTGTAGTAGATCCACTTTAAAATCTCCTCTCTCCTATAATCAGGAATATTTCATCTTTGATATTGTTTGGCAGAGCTATTCCACGCAGTTGCAAACTGCGTACCCATCCGGCAACGTCGATGTCCTGCATCGTATAGAATACGTCCCTGAATTCATCTTCCTGTTCAGGAGTGTAATCTTCGGGGGCAATGCCGATGTACTTGTCCAGTTCTTCATCATCGTAGTACTCTATCTTTTTGCTGACGGCAGCCAACAGACTGTCCCGTTCGCATATTTCGTGCTGTCCGCAGCATTCTGCATCGACCTCTTTCACTTCAGGCATGGCATCCAGTTCTCCGCGCTCTATTTTCTTTTGCAAGCGTTGGTTACGGATGTATCCTGCCAAAAGGGCGATACAGACAAGTACAATAAGACTTATAATTAATATCCACATAGCTTATTCCTCTATTTCAATCTCAAATCCTGCTTGTTTCAAATCTTCCCAGTATCCCGGATAAGACTTGGAAACCACTTGCGGATCAGCAATCCTTATGGATGGCATTCGCAGGATGGCGGGTGCAAATGCCATTGCCATCCGGTGGTCTTCATAAGTCGCAATAACGGGATGGGATTCCGGTTCGCAGCGCTCACCATTCCAGATTAATATACTGTCCTGTTCCGATTTTACCACATATCCCAGTTTATGCAATTCCGTGATAAGAGCCTGAATGCGGTCGGTTTCCTTTATCTTCAAACTCTGCAATCCGGTAAATCGGAAAGGTATGTTCATTAAACAACAAGTCACAACGAAAGTTTGTGCCAAGTCGGGTATATCCACTAAATCTTCCTTTAAACAGGCAACGGGAGTTCCCATCTTAGTCAGTACCACTCCTTGGCCGGTATATGTGGTGTGTACACCGAGTTTGGCAAATATTTCAGCTCCCCGGCTGTCACCTTGATGGCTGCGTGGGAGAAGTCCGGGTAATTTTATTTCAGTTTTTGTAGATTCCTCTTTTTCATTATCCAGGATTAAGGCAACCATCTGATACCAGTAAGAAGCACCGCTCCAGTCACTTTCTACTGTGAAAGGTATGTCTTTGTACTTACTCGGACGGACGGTGATGCTGCTTTCGGAACTCCAGGCAGCGTCTGCACCGAATTCTTTCATCAGTTGCAGCGTTAGATTAATGTAAGGGCGGGAAATGATTTCTCCTGTAAGATTCAACCTCAATCCGTTTTTCAGGATGGGACCGATCATTAGTAAAGCAGATATATATTGTGAGCTGACATTTCCGGCAAGGCTGATTTCTTCGCCTGTTAATTCTGTACCTGTGATGCTCAAAGGGGGGAAGCCTTCTTTTCCGGCATACTCTATTTGTGCACCCAGTTCACGTAAGGCATCCACCAGAATACGTATGGGGCGTTGTTGCATCCGTTTGGTACCGGTAATGATGCGTGTACCCGGTGTTACACTGAGGTAAGCCGTGAGAAAACGCATGGCGGTTCCGGCGGCAAGAATGTCGATATGTCCGGGATTTCCGTCCAATGCTTTTATCATGACACGGGTGTCATCGCAATCGCTCAAATTGCTTGGCGCGATATGCCCTTGGGCCAAAGCGTGTAATATCAAAGCCCGGTTACTGATACTTTTGGAAGCCGGGAGCTGGATAGTGGTATGCAAAGTGGCTGGTGCCGAAAGTTTATAGCGCATAGTTGTATTCCTTCTTAAACGTAATAGCTGGTTTACAGGCTACAAAAGTACGATAAATATCTGAATAAAGAAACTTGAGTTACATGACTTCTATCAGAACTATGCACAGATTTGTTCCGTGTCTGCTCCGTACTTACTCCGTATATAATAGAGGGATCACTGGCCGAACAGGCTACGGAGTAGTTACGGAGATAGTATGGAGATGACACGGAGATGGCATGGAGTCGCTCTGAAACGAATTCCGCCAACGGATTATTTAAGAGGCATGTGGAACGCAAGTAATATATGTATACGAATATTCTTTTTGTGTAAGGAAGATTTCTCTCAGATTATCAAAAGCTTACAAGACGCTAATTTCTTGTCGACAAGAAGTTAACTTTATGTCGACAAACTCCCAACTTCTTGTCGACAAACTCTTAACTTCCTGTAAATGGGAAAATAGTAATTTGGAGGTTTCCTTACACTATGTGTATCCGCCCCGTCCTGGCGGATATGTTATTATGAGTGGCCGGTGCTTCTAAAATTTGTTGTGTATGTGAATTTCGTGTATTAAATCTTCATTGTACGACCAGAAGCAATGCCCTTGCTTCCATTTCGGCAAATTCATCTTTTCTCAACGAACACTATATCTTTTCTGAAATCAACCGGTGATACACCGGCTTTCCGTTTGAAGAACTTTCCGAATGAAGACTGGTCGGAGAAGTTGAGGGTGGTGGCAATCTCCTGTATGGAGAGTTTGGAATGTGTCAGTAAGTTACGGGCTTCGCTGAATAGCATTTCAAAGATGAAGTCGCTCACGCTTTGTCCTGTCACGAGCTTTACGATCTGTGTCAGATGGTGGGCAGATAAGTTCAGGCGGGCAGCATAGAAATCTACCTTATGTTCTTCACGATAATGCGTTGCCAGTAGTTCGATGAAGGATTTGATAATACTTTCGTATCGAGTCAGGCAGCCGTCCGTATGGGGGAGGTTGGTTCGTTCAAGGATATCACTTAAGTCAAGATAGAGGGCGAACAAACGGTTCAGAATGACTTCTTTGTGATAGAAATGCTCTGTACGGTCAATATTCTTATTGATGCTGGCTAATCGTTCGGCTAATAAAATGGCGTAAGGATGTGCTAAAGAAACTACCGGCTGATTATATAGCCGTACACCGTATTTGGTCCGTCGGTAGATCATGTCGGTGGAGTCCATTTCATCCGTAAAAGCCTTGCTGACAAAGAGACATTGGCATTGAAAGTCATCACTACATTCATAAAAATGAAACAGATGAGCAGAAGATAGAAGTAAAAGCGTATGCGCTTGAATATCATACGTTTTGTAATTGATTACGATATGTCCTTTTCCGGATAAAACCAATAAGATAATAAAAGCGTCCAGGTGGATATCTGACGAAAACTGTTCTTCCGCCTCCCGATACCCGATAGTGATGCAACTGATTTTCTTTCGTGTGTCATTTCTACTGCCACTAATGATGGGGAGTTCACTGATGTTTCTGATGCGTATGGAAGAGGTCATTAGGTGTGATTTTAATGTTGTACAAAGGTAATGTAAACCTTTGAAATCTCCAAATTAAACCAATTTTGCACAATTTGGGATTTCCCTCCGGCAAAGAATTTATCCGACCTTTGCAGCCGTTTTGGGGTAAATGATAATTTAGGGAACTGAATACCTGAAATCAAGACAGGCTGAAAGCCTGATATTACATAGCGTAGGGCAACGCCCTACGTGATTATTTAATTTAAGCCCTGAAAGGGCGCAATTAAGCATCAACCTTTATATCGCCCTTTCAGGGCTTAGAAATGGGGATGCACATTACGTAGGGCGATGCCCTACGCTATATAATGCAAGCCTTTCAGGCTTAAAATTCAGCCCGCTAAATTATCATTTATAGAACAAGTTAATTTTGCATGAGTACTTATCCCTAATTACTTATCCCTAATTACTTATCCCTAATTACTTATCCCTAAAAAATAGCCCTTGCAATATCCGATTACTGCAAGGGCTAATTTATTTTTTATAAATCAAATGCTATTACTTTTCCAGCAGTTCTTTCAGAAAAGAATCCAACTCTTCATCCAGACCTTTCAGCAATTCTTCGTTCACAAGCAACGTATCATCATCCATCAGCAGTAACTCTGCAATTGTCTCCTTTTCATCATCCACTAATACGAAAGAGTAAGGTTTCAGGATGGCCAGTTTGTCGAAGTCACCTCCGTTCTTCATGTTGTGGAGTAAGGTAGAAAGAATACGTTCTACATTTTCGTAGAAATCATCTCCGTCATACGTCATCCATTCCTCGATAGAGACACATGCCAGATATTCGTCTTCATCGTCAAAGATGGACAATTCGCCGGAATTCTGGTTGGCTTGCAGATGAATGTCGGTCACAATAGTTTGCTCACAGCCGCAAGTGTATTTGGCGACCGCCTGTTTAATGGCCTTTTCAAGGAGTGATAATGATGCTTGGCTCAGTTTCATAATAGATATTCTTTCTTAATGGACGTTCAAAGGTATAAAAAAAATAATTACCTCTGCATCATTTCTCTAAAAATCATTCTTAAATCGTTCCATTTGGGCATTCAGCCGGGTCATTCCCTCCTTTCGTTCCTGCAATTCATTCAGGTAGCGGGTTACTGCAAAGTAGTTGGGGATATCCGTGAGATCTACGCCTTCCTGAGTTTTCTTCTCGTCTATTTTGTCTACATCGTATGCCACTTTCTGCGCTTTCAAAGCCCATTCTTCTGCGGTATGAATGCTGTCCTGCATTTCATATCCTAAAGCAATGTTATAGGCGGCATACATTTTCTGCTTTCCTTTTTTCTTGTTCTCATAGGTTTGCTTCCAGAGTTCAATAGCCTCTTCCCAGTTCTCTTCGCGGACAAAGACTGCGGCGTCGCGCATGTTTACGGAACCGCCTGTAAAGAGGTAGCGTGAAGCTGTTTTCCAATGCGGCAGCATGTGGCTTACGGGGATAGTGCCGGCAAATTCGGAAGCCTCTCTCAGCATCTCTTTTTCACTGATGAGTCCTGCGCCTGCCTGTGCCATACTGGGAGCTGCATGATCCCAGAAGATACTGTCGCTGGCATTGACTGTCACCATCGGACCGTTGCGTTGGGGCAGATACACCTTTACGGTAGGATATACTTTGAGGTCGAGCGTGCCTGCATACACTCCCCATTCCGGCAAATATTCAATTTTACGGATGGAGCGCATCTGTACGTTTTCCAAGGATATCAGGAAGTCCGCACCCAGACTTTGGGTGAGCTTTTCCACTTCCTCTTTGCTAAGGGTGCTTTCGCGCGGAATCATATCATGGGCACGTAAGGCAGAGTCGCAAATAATCACTTCATCGAAATAATTCTCATTGGCAAGTGCCTCCGCCAGCGATTCCGTAGCTATTTGGGCATCCCCATTGAAATACCTTGTTTTGCGTGCTATTTCTGTCTCGTCTTTTTTCTTTTCATCGTTTTCCTCCAGAATCAGCTTGTTATCCGGGATAGGTGGCATATTATTTATCACAGCTACGCGCCTGAGGGCGGACGGAAAGCTGACTTCCGCCGGCAACATATAGTCGATGGAGAGTTGCTCTATGCTTTGGCAACCGCTGAACAGCAGCACACAGCACACCAATAGTGAGTACGAATATTTAGTCATAAGCTTATTCTTTATCTAGGAATAACAAAAATACACTTTTGTATGGATATAGAAAAGCCTCCAACAGTTTTTAACCGTTGAAGGCTTTTATTAGTGATCACTTATTACATATTCTTCCCGTGGCAATTCTTGTACTTCTTGCCACTTCCGCAAGGACAAGGATCATTACGTCCTACCGTCTTTTCCGCACGGATCGGTTCACGCTTCACTTGTTCGCGTGTGTCCTGCTGGGCTGCGGCCTGTTGGTTCGGATCGTTCAGATCTTGTTTCTGTTCGCGGTATTTGCTCATATCCTGCTTCTGTTCGGGAGCGGCCTGCTGAATTTCCTGCGGTTCCTGTACCGGTATCTGTCCGCGCATCAGGATAGAAACAGTCTGGTTATTGATCTTATCCACCATGGTATCGAACAGGTTTACAGACTCCAGCTTATAGATCAATAGCGGGTCTTTCTGTTCGTAGCTTGCGTTCTGTACAGAGTGCTTCAGTTCATCCAGTTCACGGAGGTTCTCTTTCCATGCCTCGTCGATAACGTGCAGCAGGATAGACTTTTCAAACGCTTTCACCACTTCCTTACATTCGCTGTCGTAAGCGGCTTTCAGGCTGCAAGAGATGTTGTACATGCGCTTGCCGTCCGTGATGGGGATCAGGATATTCTCGTACATGTGTCCCTGCGTTTCGTATACCTGCTTGATTACCGGATAAGCAACCTGTGCCATGCGGTCCGTCTTGCGCTTGAACTGTTCCATTGCTACATTGAAGGCTTCTTCGGCAAGTTTTTCTTTCTTCTCGTTACGGAACTGCTCTTCGTTGAAAGGCACTTCCATGGCAAGGGTCTGCAAGAAGTCCATTTTGCAGTTTTCGTAATCGGGAGCTTCAACGGCTGCGGCAACACGGTCCCAGATCATATTTACGATATCCATTCCGATACGCTCACCCATCAGGGCGTGGCGACGCTTGGTGTAGACAACCGTACGTTGCTTGTTCATCACGTCATCGTATTCCAGCAAACGCTTACGTATACCGAAGTTGTTTTCTTCCACCTTCTTCTGTGCACGCTCAATGGAGTTGGAGATCATCTTGTGCTCAATCATTTCACCTTCCTTGAAGCCGAGACGGTCCATTACACCGGCAATGCGGTCGGAAGAGAACAGACGCATCAGGTCGTCTTCCAGTGACACGAAGAATACGGAAGAACCCGGGTCACCCTGACGTCCGGCACGTCCGCGCAACTGGCGGTCTACACGGCGGGACTCATGGCGTTCGGTACCGATGATGGCCAGACCGCCCGCAGCTTTTACTTCCGGGCTCAGCTTGATGTCGGTACCACGACCGGCCATGTTGGTAGCGATGGTCACTGTTCCTTTCAAACCGGCTTTGGCTACGATGTCTGCTTCCTTTTGGTGCAGCTTGGCATTCAATACGCTGTGCTCGATCTTGCGCATGGTCAACATCTTGCTCAGCATTTCGGAGATTTCTACGGATGTGGTACCCACCAGGACAGGGCGTCCGGCTTGTACCAGCTGTTCGATTTCTTCGATGACTGCTTTATATTTCTCGCGTTTCGTCTTGTAAACGCGGTCGTTCATATCTTTACGGGCGATGGGGCGGTTGGTGGGGATCACCACTACATCCAGTTTGTAGATGTCCCAAAGTTCGCCTGCTTCCGTTTCGGCGGTACCGGTCATACCCGATAGTTTGTGGTACATACGGAAGTAATTCTGCAACGTAATGGTGGCGAATGTCTGTGTGGCGGCTTCCACTTTTACGTTTTCCTTGGCTTCGATGGCTTGGTGCAGACCGTCGGAGTAGCGGCGGCCTTCCATGATACGGCCTGTCTGTTCGTCTACAATCTTCACCTGACCGTCAATCACAACGTATTCGTCGTCTTTCTCGAACATGGTGTACGCCTTCAGCAACTGGTTGATGGTGTGTACACGTTCGGACTTGATGGCATAGTTGGTCATCAGTTCATCTTTCTTGGCCAGGCGTTGCTCGTCCGTCAGACTGGTTTCGTTTTCCAGTTCGGAAAGCTGTGCGGCGATGTCGGGCAATACGAAGAGGGTAGGATCTTCCGAGTTGCCGGTGATCAGGTCCACACCTTTGTCTGTCAGATCCACACTGTTCAGCTTTTCCTCGATGACGAAGTACAACGGGTCGGTAGCTTCGTGCATGCGCTTGTTGTTCTGCTCCATGTAGATTTCTTCGGTCTTCAGCATACCCGCCTTGATGCCTTGCTCACTCAGGTATTTAATCAATGCCTTGTTCTTGGGCAGTGCCTTGTGGCTGCGGAACAAAGCAAGGAAACCTTCTTCCTGATCTTTCTTGTCGCCGGAGGCAATCAGGCGCTTGGCATCGGCAAGATACTGGGTAGCCAGTTTCTTCTGTGCTTCTACCAGGCGTTCTACGAGCGGACGCAATTGCTCGAACAACTGGTCCTCACCTTTGGGGACGGGACCGGAAATGATCAACGGAGTACGGGCATCGTCAATCAATACGGAGTCCACCTCATCGACGATGGCATAGTTGTGCTGGCGTTGTACGAGGTCTTTGGGGCTGATGGCCATATTGTCACGCAAGTAGTCGAAACCGAATTCGTTGTTCGTACCGAAGGTGATGTCTGCCAGATAAGCCTGACGGCGTGCGTCGGAGTTGGGCTGATGTCTGTCGATGCAGTCCACACTCAAACCGTGGAACATATAGAGCGGGCCCATCCATTCGGAGTCACGTTTGGCCAGATAGTCGTTTACGGTCACCACATGTACGCCGTTTCCGGTCAGTGCGTTGAGGAATACGGGGAGGGTAGCCACCAATGTCTTACCTTCACCCGTTGCCATTTCGGCAATCTTGCCTTTATGCAATACGACGCCACCGAACAACTGTACATCGTAGTGTACCATGTTCCAGACAATCTCCGTACCGCCTGCTTGCCAGTGGTTTTGCCAGATGGCTTTGTCGCCTTCGATGCGTACGAAGTCTTTCGTGGCAGCCAGTTGGCGGTCAAAATCCGTAGCGGTAACAACGATTTCTTCATTTTCTGTGAAACGTTTGGCAGTGGCTTTCACGATAGAAAAAGCAACGGGCAGTACTTCGTCCAGTGCTTTTTCATATTTCTCCAGAATTTCTTTTTCTGTCTTATCGATTTGTGCGAAGACTTCTTCGCGGTCTTCCAGTTCCAGTGTCTCGATGCTTGCCTTCAACTCTTCCACTTTCGCACGTTCGGCGGTAGCCGATTCATGGATATATTTTTTGAGTTCTTCCGTTTTGGCACGGAGGGCGTCGTTGTCCAGTTTCTCAACCTCCGGGTAGGCAGCTTTGATCTTTTCTACCCAGGGTTTGATTTCTTTCATGTCTCGTGTGGATTTGTTTCCGAAAATCGAGCTTAAAAATTCATTAAATCCCATGTTGTATTATTTAGTTTATTATTATTTCTTGATTGTCTGCACGGTGCTTTTTCCATATATAAATCCGCGCAAAGTTACATTAAAATGCTGATTTATTTATGTTTTGCTCCCTGTTTTTGTGAGTAAATTTTTACCGTAGGTCGGTAATAGGAGCAGAAGTACAGGCATTGGGAGCCCGGATGCGCATGAAATGTGCCAGTGTGGGCGCAATATGTTCAATGGTTACAGGTGTCTGGATAATGGCCGGTTTTACGGAATGTCCCATGAAAATCAGCGGTGAAGGGATATAAGAATGACGTACCACTTTGTTTTCGCCGCCGTTCTCGTTGACGATAGTCCATCCGGGAAGGACGTCGATTACGAGGTCGCCCGAACGTTTGCGGTGGTAGCCGTTGCGTATTTTATGAATTTCCGGCGTCCATGAACCCAGCAACAGCCGGTTGGCTGAATATGCTTCGTTCACTCCGCTGAACTGCATCAGGAATTCTGCTGACTTTTGTTGGATCTCTGCCAGATTCAGTTCCTTCTTTTCCAGCAATTTATGATTCAGATAAATCTGCTGGTTGTGGTGAGCTTCCACATACTTTCCTTCGCCATACGTAGCCATCAGGTACATATTCAATAGGGC
>OKWH01000762.1_pt1 | contig 10142 bp, 8 predicted proteins | sample 1607021 | NCBI WGS metagenome assembly OKWH01 (sample SAMN04414076, study PRJEB24778) | human gut metagenome | material: faecal | host: Homo sapiens | reverse complement strand
ATCTTTTGGGCGTGCTGCTGTTTGTCTTTGATCTCTTTGGACCTCTGAAAGCTCTTTATGGAGAAGCAACCCGACTGACCGTGATGAATGCCGCATTAGACCGCATTGAAGCTGTTTTGGACGAGCCCGAACTTCCCGATAACGGAAATCAACATATTCTGTCACAGGCACAGCCGGATCAGCCAGAAGTACAATTTAGCGATGTGGCCTTCGCCTATCAGGACAAGGAAGTCCTGCACAACATCAACTTCTCTATGCAGAAGAATACCATGACCGCACTTGTGGGACCGTCTGGCGGTGGCAAATCCACGATTGCGAACCTTCTGGCGCGGCTGTGGGATGTGAAATCCGGCAAAGTGACAATCCGTGGTACAGATATTCGGGATGTACCTCTCGCCGAACTGATGGAACAGATCAGCATGGTTTTCCAGAGGGTGTACTTGTTCCAGGATACCATTTACAACAATATCAGCATGGGTAAACCGGACGCTACCGAGGAAGAAGTCTATGAGGCTGCAAAAAAAGCCCGCTGCTATGATTTTATCATGGCGCTGCCAGATGGATTCCAGACAGTCATCGGTGAAGGCGGCGCTACTCTGTCCGGCGGTGAAAAGCAAAGAATCTCTATCGCCCGCTGCATTTTGAAGGACGCACCGATTGTCATTTTGGATGAAGCGACTGCAAGTGTTGATACCGATAATGAAAGCTATATCCAGGAGGCAATCAATGAACTGGTAAAGGGTAAAACATTGCTTGTGATTGCACACCGCCTGAATACCATCCGTCAGGCAGATCAGATTTTGGTGATCTCCGATGGACGGATCAGCGAACAGGGAACCCATGACGAGCTTATGGCAAAAGCCGGGATTTATCAGGATTTTGTAAATATCCGTAAAAAGTCCTCCGGCTGGAGCCTTGCATAAAGGAGACAATAGTGATGATTCATGCGTCCGGAGAGGATTATCTGGAGGCTGTGCTGGTTCTTCAAAAGAATCACGGTGCTGTCCGCTCTATTGATGTTGCACGGCGTGTTGGAGTTTCAAAAGCCAGTGTAAGCTATGCGGTGTCGGCTTTGCGTGAAGGGGGCTTTTTAACGGTAGATAGTGATTACGTTTTGCATTTGACCGAAACAGGCCGGAATGTTGCCGAAAAAATTTATGAGCGGCATCAGTTCTTTACAGAGCAATTTATCGCAGCTGGCGTTGACCCTGAAATTGCAGAGCGAGATGCTTGCCGGATTGAACACGCCATCAGTCAGGACACCTTTGAAAAGATCCGGGATGCACACAAACAGGAAAAATAGGATACTAATGCCCGTCGTTCCAACTGTGCGGACAAGAGCAGCCAGTGGGGAAAATATAAGCCCACTGGCTGCTCTACATGAAAGACAATCATCGGCCCTTTTGTTTTCCCCTGTACATCACTTCAGCTTATCTGCGCTCATGCACAGGTCTATGTACCGTTGCGACTCTTCTTCACCCTTTCCTGCAAAGTAATCAAGAACGCACTTGGCAACGGTCTGCGGCGCTCTATCGTGGAACACGATTCCATCCAGACTGATGTCCATTTCTTCTGAGATCAGCGCAACCGTTTCAAATTTCGGATTGCTCTTGCACTTTTCAATCTCAATGACAGTTCGGGTACACATATTAAGCCGTTCCGCTAATTCGCGCTGCGTGATCTTTTTCTGCTCCCGCTTTTCGCGAAGCTTTTGGGCGAACAGGTCAAGAAAGTTCATTGTAAATCACCTCTACTACATTGTAGAGTGAGCCTCAATTCACTTAAATACACATGAAGCTCACATTGAATGAGCCGCAAATCACATTCAGCGAGTTGGAGGTAATTTTATGATGTCACGGATGAACAGGAGATACTGCTAAGGCCGCTCGCGGTCATGTAAAAAAGCATAAGCACCGATTAGCCGTCCACTTCAAAAAGCACGCGGCTATCCCCCAGACGAGCTGCACTCACGAAAGCGAGTTGCAGCTCTCTTTTTATGCGGTTTGGTTCATCAGTGATTTAGCCCCTCCCGGTACAGTATTCGTTACTCATGTTTTCACTCGCACGCAAGGCGCTCGTTCAGGTCATCATGCCTGTTCGAGCGCCTTTTTACGTTTTCCTGTCGGCTGTCGTTCTCCGCCGGTGTTGGTCTGGTTCACCACCCACCCAACACCGAAACGGAGGACATATTATGTTTAACAGAAAGAGCAGCTATGCGCTGAACAAGAAAGACCCCAACGCTATCGTTTACATGGATGCCAACGAAGCCATCATCCGCCTGACCCGCGAGGACTTTGCCAGCGAGGAAGAATTTCTGAAATGGAAGTCCCTGTCGGATGCAGACTATCATGCTTCCGAGAAAGAGGATCATGTCTACGCTAATCATACCCTTGCACTGGACGAGCTTTCCGAGGAAGCAGCATCTATTCCCGCTGCGGATATCTGCATGGAGCAGGCGCATGACCGGGTGGCGGAAATCCGCCGTAGCACCCAAAAGGTTACGCAAATCAGGAAGCACCTGACGGACACTCAGTTCCGCAGGATGTGGATGTATTTCGTGGATGGAATGACGATTGACGAGATTGGAAAAGTCGAAGGCGTGTCGCATCAGGCTATTTCTCTCAACATTACAGCAGCAATCAGAAAAATCAAAAAATATTTCTGAGGTTTTTCAAAAACACCTTGCAAAAGTGGCCCAAAATCGGCGATAGGTGAAGGGACATTCTCCACGAAGCCTTTCGTTGAACGTTGAAAACTGAATAGACCATGATGCAGGCACAAAACCCGCGTGATAGCGGCATAAGGTGCGCCGCCACGACGATGGCTTCAAGGAGGTGATTCCGGAAAAGCCATCCGAGCGATCTACGCAGCCTTAGACCCGATTCGGCAAATCGGGCGCGATGACAGCGCGGCGGATAATGAAACTTGCTCACGCCCTCCCACAGACTTGAGGGGGAACCCTGCGGTATGCGCCAGCTCTTTGAGGCAGCGGTATCGTGGAGTTATGACAGCCCTGCCAAGGGCGGCCTGCATCATGCCCACTATCCGGGGCGCGTGGCAAATAGGATGGATCTTCTCAAATGGACAAGCAGAGCGGCTGCGCCGGTATTCGCCATTATGTTATGTGGCTCCAATTCTACCCGCGCAGCCGCCTCTCAAAGTCAGATACCATGCGCTGACGGCCTTTCCGTCAGCGCATTCATGTGACCTTGAGGAAACCCACCAAACCGAGAAAGGAGATCGCCATGATGCAGCCGACGCCAAACGAAACCCAAATCCACACGGATGAACTGGTGGACATCCGGGAAGTATCCGTAGACAAAAATCTTCCCAAGGAAGAACGCATTGTCGCCTTTATCCGCCAGATCAAAAATCCTTACCGCTTCCGCTGCGGCGATTTTGTGGTAAACGCCTGCTTTGCCGGGAACGGCGTTACGTTGGAGGAATGTCTGCAAGGCATTTTGCGCTGAGCGACATCCTCGCTTTTTTCCGCAGAGAGTGCTATGATCGGTGTGGAAAAGGATGAAAACCTAATAGCCAGATAACCACTCTTTTCATGCGGGAGCAGTCCGGGAGAAAGGAGTGCTTTTTCATGCCTAAATACAAAGCTACCGCTTACATCCGCCTGTCCTACACCGACGATCATTCCAGCGAAAGCGACAGCGTTTCCAATCAGCGCAAGCTCATTGAAAACTTTGTAGAGCGTAACCCGGATATTGAGGTCGTTTCCGAAAAGATCGACGATGGATACAGCGGCATCATCTTTGACCGCCCCGCGTTCAAGGAAATGATGCAGGATGTCACCGATGGCAACATCAACTGCGTCATTGTAAAAGACCTCTCCCGCTTAGGGCGCGAGTACATCGAAACAGGCCGGTATCTGCGCCGGGTATTCCCGGCCTACGGGGTGCGTTTCATCGCTATCACCGACAGCATCGACACCGCCCACGACAGCGGCGATGATCTGACCGTATCGGTCAAGAACATTATGAATGAAGCCTACTGCCGGGACATTTCCATCAAGACCCGTTCTTCTCTGGACGTGAAGCGGCGCAATGGCGATTTCGTCGGCGCGTTCCCGGTGTACGGCTACATGAAAGCCGAGGACAACAAGAATTTGCTCGTCCCTGACCCCTACGCTGCCCGCGTTGTCTGCGACATTTTCCGTATGCGGCTGGAGGGCGCAAGCGCCTCCAAGATCGCATCTGAGCTGAACCGGCTGGGTATTCTCTCCCCGCTGGCGTACAAGAAGAACAACGGTCTGCCCTACGCGAAAAAGGGCTACGCGGACAAAGCCGACTGCAAGTGGTCAGCAACCACCATCATCCGCATCTTGCAGGACGAAACCTATACCGGAACGCTGGTGCAGGGCAAACAGGGTACGCCGCATTACAAGATCAAGCAGATGGAGCAGCGCCCCGCCTCCGAGTGGGTGCGCGTCCCGGATGCCCATAAAGCGCTGATTGCCCGTCAGGATTTTGAGCTGGTGCAGCGCATTAAGGGACTGGATACCCGGACTTCTCCCAACGAGGATACGGTTTACCTGTTCTCCGGTATTCTGATCTGCGGGTGCTGCGGAAGCCGCATGACCCGCAAGACCAACCGTGCGAACGGCAAGGAGTACCACTACTATTATTGTCCAACCGGCAAGAAAAAGGGCTGCGCCCATCCGGTCATGCTGAAAGAAAGCAGCCTGATCGACTGTGTGCGGGACAGCATGAAAGCCTATATCGGCAATATTGCTTCTCTGGAGGCGCTGCTGACCGGCATTGACCAGACCAGCATCAATCAGGCGCTTGCCAAGGAATACAGCGACCACATCACCGACAACGAGCGCCGGTTGGAGCAGGTGCTGGAGTTCAAGGCACGGCTTTATGAGAGCCTTGTGGGGGGTATGCTTACCAAGGAAGAATACGCTTCCTATAAGGCAAAGTACACCAAGCAGGCCGAGGACATCCGAGAAAGCGTCCGCGTTCTCAAGGAAAAACTCACGGAGGTGCTGGAAAACCGGAGTGAGCGCAACCGCTGGATTTCACAGTTTACGCAGTTCTCCACGCTGGAAACCTTAGACCGCAGGGCGCTCATTCACATGGTACAGAGCATCCGCGTCCGTGGGAAGAAGGAGCTGGATATTACCTTTACCCATGAGGACGAATACAAAAAGGCGTTGCAGCTTCTGGCGCTGGCAGCGCAGCAGAAAGATTACGAACAGAGAAAGGTGGGCTGAGCATGGCAAGGAAAAGCAGAAAAGAAACGGCTGCGGTGGCCGTGCAGGAGGCTGACGCCGCTTGCCGCGCCGCGATCTATGTCCGCCTTTCGGTGGAGGATACCCACACGCACAGCGTATCCATTGAAACCCAGCAGATGATTATTGCCCGCTATCTGGAGCAGTACCCGGAGATCAGCGTGTACGATACCTACATTGACAACGGCGCGACCGGGACAAACTTCCACCGTCCGGGCTTTCAGCAGATGCTCTCAGATATTGAGGCTGGTCACGTCAACTGCGTCATTGTGAAAGACCTCTCCCGTTTGGGGCGGAACACCATCGACACCGGCTACTACATTGAGCAGTATTTCCGCATCCGCAACATCCGCTTTATTGCGGTCAATGAAAACTTCGATACCGTCGCCCCGGAGGACGCCCATTCCGGTATCATCATTCCGCTGCGGAACATGATAAACGAAGCCTACGCTTTGGACATTGGGCGAAAGATCAGAGCGCAGCAGCGGCAGGCCATGAAGGACGGCAAGTTCATCGGGGCGCGTACTCCCTACGGCTATCTGAAAGCCGAGGACGATTGCCACCAGCTTATCATCGACCCTGTTGCCGCCGTTGTGGTACAGCGGATGTTCCGCTGGGCTTCCGAGGGCGCTGGCCTCAATACCATCGCCGTGCGGCTGAATGAAGCGGGCGTTCTCACTCCCAGCCACTATAAGAAGATGCAGGGCAAGATCACCCACGAAAATTTGCTCGGCAGCGGCAAGTGGCAAACCCGAACAGTCGGCGTTATTCTCCGCTCCGAGGTCTACACCGGAGATCTCGTTCAGGGGCAGACCAAAACCGTGGATCACCGGCAGGTCAAGGCCGATGCCGAGGAATGGACGGTGGTACGGGACACCCACGAGGCCATCATCAGCCGGGAACAGTTCGCGGCGGTGCAGGAAATACTCAATCAGACCGCCAGCCGCGCCAAGGCACGGGAGGTCAAAGCCTACACGCCGAATCTTCTCAAAGGCAAGGTGTTCTGCGCCCATTGCGGCGGCAGCCTGCACCGGCAGAGAAACATCCGCAAGAAGTCCGACGATGTGTACTTCTACCATTGTCTGAGCCAGAGCCGAATCAGCAAGGATGCCTGCCCCGGCGTGACCATCCGCGAGGATGCGTTGCTGGATATGTTGGCAGATATGCTTCAGGACTCGCTTGATACGGCGCTGGGGCAATACACCCTCTCTCTTGCGGAGCTGCCCCGGCAGGCCGCTGACCGCGCTGAGCTGCGGGAGAAGATCACCAGCCGCAAACAGGAAATCCAGCGGCTTCGCAGTATCGTGCGGAGTTTATATGAAAACCTCGTCCAAGGCGTTCTCACCAAGGATGAATACTTTGACTACAAGGAGAAGTACGAAAGCCGCATTGCCGACCTCGCCGTGGAAATGGAACAGTTGGAGGACGGCCTGCGAACGATGGATGCTCAAGCAGAGCAGCACCGGGCGCTGGAACAGGATGCCGCACAAATCAAGACCGACCGGGCGCTGACCGGCGCACTCATCGAGCGGCTGATCGACCGCATCGAGGTGTCCCATGATAAGCAAATCACGGTGCGCTATCGTTTCCAGAGCGAGTTTGAAACCTATGCGGAGGTGCTGGAACAATGCAGAAATATGTGATTGCTCTCTATATCCGCCTCTCCATTGAGGACTACAAGTATGACAGTCTGAGTATCGAAAACCAGAGTCTTGTCCTCCACGAATATGCGGCCTCCATGCCGGAAGCCCTGAACGCGGAGATCATGGAGTTCATCGACAACGGGTACAGCGGCACGAATTTTGAGCGTCCGCAGGTACAGAAGCTCATTGAGCTGGTGCGGGCCAATCAAATCGACTGCATCATCGTCAAGGATTTTTCCCGCTTCGGGCGAAACAGCATTGAAACCGGCTACTTTATCGAGCGCGTGTTCCCGCTGTTCCATACCCGCTTCATTTCCATCAGCGACGATTTTGACAGCAGCAAATTCAAGGGTGACACCGGCGGCATGGACGTAGCATTCAAGTATCTCATCAGCGAATATTACAGCCGCGATATGTCCATCAAGACCAAGAGCGCCAAGTACGCCAAGATGCAGCGCGGCGAGTATCAGAGCAAAATCTGTCCCTATGGCTACCGCAAAAGCGCCGATGGCAGAATGGAGCCTGACCCGGAGGCCGCTGCCGTTGTGCAGCTCATCTTCCAGCTTGCCGCCGAGGGCATCAACGCCACCGCCATCACGCGAGAGCTGTTCCGCAGAAACATCCCCACCCCCGGCCAGTACAAAGCGGCGCGAGGCAATCACACACACGATATTTCCCGCTGTCACGGGATTTGGAGTACATCCACCATTCTCCGCATTTTGGAGGACGAACGCTACACCGGCGTGTATGTGATTGGCAAGCGGGCAGTTCTCGAAGTAGGCGGCAACAGAAGCCGCCTGAAGGACAGAGAATCATGGTACATCATCCCCGACCATCACCCGGCCATCATTGAGAAAGCCGTGTTTGATACCGCGCAGGCCAGTCAGCTCCGCTTTTCACAGCCCAACAAAAAGAAGCGGGACTACCCGCTGAAGGGCAAAGCCTTCTGCGGCTGCTGCGGCCATGCACTGTCCCGCACCATGCAGAAAACCTCGTATTATTACTGCCGCCATTCCGAAGCAGACGAAGAAAGCCGCTGCCACAAGATGCGCCTGAACGCCGCAGAGCTGGAGCAGGCGGTATTCCTGACGCTGAAAAAGCAGATGGAAGCCGCCGCGCCACTTGCCCCTGACGGTACGCTCCGGGTGGATGCTTCCGTACCGGAACGCACCGAATATGAGCAGCAGATCGAGGCACTGCAAGACGGTAAGCGCGCCTTGTATGAACGCTATCTCATGGGCGAGATTGACCTGAACACCTACAAGGCGGAAAAGACTGCGTGTGACGAGCTGCTTTTGAAAACGAAAAACGCCTATGCCGCAGTATTGGCACAGGCGAAGCAGAAACGGGACGAACAGGCACGGCAGGACAGCCGCATGGAAGCGTCCAAGGCAATTTTCGATGCGGACACGCTGACCACCGAGCTGGCCGAGCTGCTGATCGACAGGGTGCTGGTGTACCCCGACAAGCGCATTGAGATCGCATACAAAATCCAGGACATTTTTGATTGAGGTGGCAGTCATGAAAATTGCTTTCTATTGCAGAGTGGACGGACAGGGCTTTGGCTTTGTCCTCCCCGATGAAGCTGACAAGCTCCGCGAGTTTTTCGCCGAGCATCAGGATAAGCCTGCGCTTGAAAATCCATCAAGCGCAAGCTAAAAATTTTTGTCGTGTGCTTGACATACGGGTGGCGCAAATCATGGAAGCGAATAGACGGCAACCCTGCCTGCTTGAGTAACCTTTTCATTTGATGATAGGGAGTAGAGGGGGCCATTGGTGCTTCCGGACGAACAGGATTGGGAAAAATCCACTGACTATAGGACGTTTTCTTTCGGTTTTTAAGTAACTCCAAAGTATGGGGCGGTAATGTAATGGTACGCCTGCCTGCGTTAGTCTTCGTTTCACCTACACAGCATGGCTGATGCTTCATTGCTATCACCGCACGGCGTATCCGCAGCTTCCCTGTAGAAAAATCCAGGTCCTGCCATTGCAGGCCGCAAATCTCTCCACGGCGAAGCCCTGTCGTCAGCTCTGTATAGAAAAAATCATGCCAGACAGCGTCATTCTCCAGCTCTGTCATAAACCTTTCCACCTGTTCTTCGGTCAAAATCTGCTTCGGGGGATAGTTCGGTTTCGGGATTCTCGTACCATTTGTTGGATTGTCTACTACAAGATGTTCCCGCACAGCCGCATCCATGGCCTCATGAAGCATCATATGGATTCTGCGAATAGAACTATCCGCAAGCTGAAACCCCATGGTATCATGCTCATTGATCCTGCCATTTTCCTTCAGTCCGTTGTACATCTGCTGAATATCTTCTGTGGTAATATCCGAAATTCGCATCATACCCAAGCGTGGCTTGATATAGTTTTCGATCATGCTTTCATAGCTGGATAAAGTATTGGGTCGTACCGCATACGCCGCATAGTTCTCTTTCCATCGATCCAGCCACTCGCCCAATGGAATATAGCAGTCCTCGGACAGTTCAACATCCCGGTATATTTCAATGTGCTGGTGAAGTTTCTCCATCAGCATTTTCTGTGTTTTGGCGAAGACGGAGCGAAAGATTGGAGTACCATTGGCTTTATGCCCGACAACGATCCGGCCTTCCCATCTTCTATCTTTCCTTTTTCGAACCAGACCATCGCCATCCGGTCTTTTGTTTGCCATTTCGTATCCCTCCTTTTTCCAAACACATATCACAGAATTTCATAAATATCCAGGTGGCAAAACGGAGAAAAAACGTCCTTTATTCCGCATTTCCGTTGCGTATTGCAAGCAGGATACCCCGCATAACATAATCAACACACGGGATCGCCACACTATTTCCAAGGGCTTTATACCGTGCCGCATCGGAAGCTCCGGGAATATCTGTCCAATGGTCAGGAAATCCTTGCAAGCGCTCACATTCCAGTGGTGTCAGACGGCGAATCAGGTTTTGGGAGGCCACGATGCACTTATCATTGCTGACATACTGATTGCCAATACCCTTATGGTCTGACCGGACGAGTGTGCCGACTACATTCTGATAAGGCTGTGCCACCAGATCTGTAGCATCCTTGTGCTGCCGGGCGCTTTCGGTGCTGACCACTTCGCTCTCCGCAAAAACATCTACCCGCTGACGGCTGAATACCGCATGGTGATCTGTCGCCGTCAGGGTATATGCAATGTCCTTCTTATATCCACGACCATCGCCCCCCTTCTGCGGATGCACCTCAATTGCATCGACAACACGACACAAGACCTAAGGTCC
>OKWH01000761.1_pt1 | contig 10143 bp, 10 predicted proteins | sample 1607021 | NCBI WGS metagenome assembly OKWH01 (sample SAMN04414076, study PRJEB24778) | human gut metagenome | material: faecal | host: Homo sapiens | reverse complement strand
GTATTGAACTGTGCCGGAAAGAAAAGGTTGATTTCATTCTTGCTGTAGGTGGCGGTAGTGTGATCGACTCTGCGAAGGCGATTGCTTTCGGTGTACCTTATGATGGTGAAGTATGGGACTTTTATATGGGACGAGCCCATGCGAAAGCTTGTCTGCCGGTTGCTACCGTGCTGACAATTCCTGCTGCGGGGAGTGAAATGAGTAACAGCACCGTGATAACTAATGAGGACGGTGATTTGAAAAAAGGTTATTCCAATAACCTGTGCCGTTGCAAGTTTGCTGTGATGAATCCGGAACGGACTTATACATTGCCCAGCTATCAGACAGCTTGTGGTGTAACGGATATTATGATGCATACTATGGAACGCTATTTCTCTCATGATGACGATATGACGGTGACTGATGCCATTGCCGAAAGTATTCTCCGTACGGTAAAAGATAGCGTTTTTGAAGTACTGAAGGAACCGGAGAATTATGTACATCGTGCCCAAATTATGTGGGCAGGTAGCTTGGCACACAATGACTTGACGGGATGCGGAACAACCGGTGACTGGGCAACGCACCAGCTTGAACATGAACTGAGTGCACTATTCGATGTAGCACATGGTGCAGGTCTGGCAGCTCTTTGGGGAAGCTGGGCACGCTATGTCTACAAGGAGAATGTAACCCGTTTCGCTCAGTTTGCCGTGAATGTGATGGGTGTAACGAATGATTTCAAATCACCCGAACATACCGCTTTGGCAGGTATTGAAGCCATGGAAGATTTCTATCGCGCAATTGGAATGCCGGTTAGTATTTGCGAGCTGATAGGGCGACAGGCCACTGACGAAGAAATCAAACTTATGGCTGATAAATGCAGTTCCGGTGGTAGTGCAACAACCGGAAATTTGAAGGTTTTACATCGCGATGATATGGAAAATATCTATCGGATGGCAAATAGATAACGGATTTTTTGTTGTTTTTCTGACAAATTCTTGTTATCTTAGGAGCATATATCAAATTGGGGGGTAGTAAAGAAAGTCCTGACCCACAGGCAAAGAATATGAGAATACATTTTGAGATTAGAGAAAAACTACCTGAAATTATCGAAGAGATCCTGAATTGTGAGAGATGGACAACTTTAGTAAAAGAGGATATTTCAGGCAGAAAGTTGGTTGTCATCCGTGATCCGAATTACAATTCGGAGGCGACAGTAGAAATCTATGCCCGCGAGATTACCATCAAGACGGCATGGTCAAACTACACGTATCGCTTGTTTGTTTTGGGCGATAATGTTTGGTGTGAGTACAATGGTGCTTATCGTGGACTGCTGGAACAAAATCTATTGCCTACCATTACTCCCAGGGAAGGTTTGTTGGAGTCCGAGGTATTGGATAGTTCTTTGTACGGGAGTGAAAAGAGGAAACTCAGAGAGTATGCTGAAGACAATTTGAAACTGAAAAAATTCCGACGCGAGAACTTTAATGAAGATCGTACAGGTGTGGCTCATTTCGACCATCCCAAGAGGGTATATGACGAATTTATTAAAGAAGATTACGTAGTCCCATCTTCCGACAAATAACGAGGTAGGAAGATGATCATCAGTGCCAGTCGCAGGACGGATATACCTGCTTTTTATTCGGAGTGGTTTCTCAACCGGATAAAAGAAAGGTATGTTCTGGTGCCTAATCCGTATAATCCTAATATGATCAGCAGGGTCAGCCTGGACCCTGCTGTTATTGATTGTGTTGTCTTTTGGACGAAGAATCCTGCACCGATGATTGATAAACTGGACAGATTGCAGAACTATAAATACTATTTCCAGTTTACACTGAATCCGTACGGAACGGAACTTGAAAGTAAACTGCCACCACTTCAAAAGCGTATAGATACATTCAAACGCCTTTCTGATAAAATAGGAAGGGAGAAAGTGGTGTGGCGATATGATCCTATTCTTACGAACGAACAATACACAGTTACTTTTCATCAGGACAAATTTGCTGAAATGGCATTTGCTTTGCATGATTATACTGAAAAGTGCATGTTGGGTTTTATTGATCATTATCCACATGTGCGTGCCTCTCTCCGTGAATTTCATATCGAGCCGTTGATAAAGGAAGATATTGATTCAATGGCCATTTCATTTAAGAAGACTGCGGATGAATGTTCGATGGAGTTAGATACTTGTACAACGAAGGTCGACTTATCTCATTGGGGTATTTCGAGTGGAGTATGCGTTGACAATAGGTTGATTGAACGAATTATCGGATATCCTATTGCTGCCCGTAAAGATAAGAATCAGCGGGAAATTTGCCGTTGTGTGGAAAGTATTGACATCGGCACTTATGAAAGCTGCCTCAATGGCTGTATTTATTGCTATGCCATTAAAGGTAATTATAATACGGCGAAATTTAACCAGAGTAAACACGATAAGGATTCTCCGATGCTAATCGGGGAAGTGGATAAGGATGCAGTTATTAAAGAACGGGAAATGAAGAGTCTGCGTACCGATCAGCTTTCTATGTTTTATTAAAAAATCATTCTGACCGGAAACAATTACTGCTTGGATTGTTGTACCTGATAATTAACTTATAATTTAGTATATCCTTAAAATAAAAGGTATGGAGAAAGAGACTGAACAAGAATTAATAAAAAGAATGATTGGTTTTCAGAAGGAGGAAATAACATCGAGTATTATATACCGGAAGTTAGCGACAAAGGAAAAGGATCCTCATAACCGGGAGATATTGCAACGTATTGCGGAGGATGAAAGTAGGCACTATGCCACATTGCGAGGCTATACTCATCAAGATGTCAGTCCTAATCGTTTTGAAATTTTCTTTTATGTATGGTTAGGGCGTCTGCTGGGTGTCACGTTTACCGTTCGTCGTCTGGAACTGGGAGAGAAAGAAACGAGTGGGGTGTATTCCCAATACCCGAGTATGGAACACTTTGCCGAGATGGCGCGGGATGAGCAGCACCATGAAGAAAAGCTTATTGAAATGATAGATGAGGAGCGCTTGCAATATATGGGTTCGGTAGTCTTAGGACTGAATGATGCCTTGGTGGAGTTTACCGGAGCATTGGCTGGTTTCACACTGGCACTGAATGATACGAAACTGATTGCGCTGACAGGCAGCATTACAGGGATTGCAGCGGCACTTTCTATGGCTTCTTCCGAATACCTTTCCACTAAATCAGAAAAGACTCATAATAAGCGTCCGGTTAAGGCGGCTATTTATACGGGGATAGCTTATATCATAACCGTAGTGGCTTTGGTAGGTCCGTTTATCTTATTATCAAGTCCTGTTCTGGCTTTATGCATCATGCTGGTGATGGCGTTGCTGATTATAGCCTTTTTCAACTATTATTATGCCATTGCCCGTAATGAAAGCTTTAAACGCCGTTTCACGGAGATGGCGGTGTTGAGCTTCTCCGTGGCCGGAATCAGTTTTCTGATAGGTTATTTGCTGAAGACAGTGACAGGAGTAGGGGAATAGGGATATCCGAATACCAGACTCCCCTTAGATATCCTCAGTGTACAACTGACTGCCCGAACGAAATTTACTTTTCATGAAACGTACCAGTGATGCCGGATATAACACACGTATGCCATCTCCAAAGCCTAAGATTTCACGTTGCAATTCATGATTGATGACTACTGTAATTTGAAAAACCATGGAGCCGTCTTCTCTTTGTTCTATGAGATGCTGGCTTTTATGAATAGGTTTGGTCAGGACATAAGGGGCATGTTCCGGATTTACCCAAAAGCGTACTTCTTCGGGGTGTTCGTTGATTCCTTTAGTTACACCTACTATATCATCGAAAAAGGTAGAAGGGTCGAAGTTACTATTTCTGTAATAAGGCTCATCTTTAGCCGGAGCCAGTTCGAGTATACGGTCGAGTGCCAGATTGTAGAGCATACGCGTATTCTTCTTTGAACCGAAGACGAACCAGCGATTCCGGTATTCTTTCAATAGATAAGGATAGAATACGAATGTAGCTGCTGAGTGTGCTTTGAAAGATCGGTATTTTAAACTTAACGGTTGCTGGTTCAAAATGGCCTGGTAGAGATCATTGAGATAGTTTAATCCTGCCAGATTATTATTTTTTTCAAAATCAATGATGGGAGTAGTCTTCTGTCGGACTGAGGTAACATGGTCTTCCAGACGACTGATAATATCTCCCATGCCGGAGAAATAAGAGAATCCATTGAATTGTTTCAGAAGTTCCACGGCTTCCGACATCATTTTCAAGTCCTGTTCGGAAAGGGGCGTATTCGTAATGCTGTATTCCGGATCTTCGTATGTATAGTATTTATGATCTCTCACCACGATTGGAGCATTGTAGCCCAACTTTTCACTACGCATCAATTGGATATCCATTTGCACGGTACGCTTACTGATGCCTTTGTCAATACCTTCATATTCATACAAAGCATCGGAGCAGGCATTCATTAAATCTTCGAGGGTCCATTTTCTGAAACGGTTCCGCAAGCAAGTATCTATTGTTTTGTAGCGGATTAAAGCATTTCTACTGACAGGCATAATTGACTTTTTTAGAGTTTTCGAACAAAAATAGAAAAAAGTTTCGACTACGCAAAAAGGCTGCGCAGTTGGGTATGTAACTTTGTCCCGGAAACAAGAAAACAGGTCAAGTATGGGTTACTTCAACAATCATCTGTTAAATGAAAATCACTCATGCAATTATCAGTTTTCTTTTTTAAAGGGACAGTAGCTCAGTGGGTAGAGCATTATAGCAATCTTGAGATTATCTCATAGAACGAAGGTTAATCAAGGTTTACTTCCACGTAAGCGTCGCCGGTTCGATTCCGGTCTGTCCCACAAAAAATATGAGGCGGAACAGTAGTTCTGGGATTATCTGTAATACGGTCAATCGGAACTTACTTCTAACGGAGGTTATCGCTGGTTCGAATCCGGCCTGTTCTGCCTCTTTTATTAATTTAAGGTCAAGGAAGACTTACTTCAAAACAGCAGGAATGCTTCATCTGATATTCACAGTCTTCTGATTACCTTTTTAAAAAATGAAGTATGAAAAAGGATTTATTGAAAGTTTCTATCCGGCAGAATGCTATTTATTTGCCTCCGGTAGAAGGAATGGGAGAGAAGAAGAAGTTGACTTCGACAACGGTGGCTTTGGTAGCTCAATTGCGTAAAATGGGCTACGGGGTGTCGGAAGAATTGTTGCATGGAATCAATGAAATTACTCCGGTTGAACAAATGGAAGTATTTCAGGTGATGAAAGAAGTTTTAGGTGTGAATCTGAACTGGGCACCATTGCTGAAAGGGTGGGATACACCTACAGGAGAAACACAACTTGATCACTTGATTACGTGGATCACTAATCTGTTTCAGATAAAAAAAGGAGTGAAACTGGCATGCGGACATATAATTCCGGATAATACTTTTCCATTAGAAAGATATAACGGTTGCCCTTTCTGTGGAATGCCTTTTGAAACGGCAAACACGGAATATTTCGGTCAGGGGAGCAAGCTGAAAGTGTTGGAACTTTGGCAGACGGCAGAGCTGGAAGGTTTCTCCAAAGATTTATTAGAATCGCGTACGGCTTTGGATGCTACACAAGCGGATAGCCTGAAAATTTTGCTTCGTGAACTTCCGCTACCGGATGTCAAGGTGAAGATGAAAGAAACCGTGATGCTGGTGATAGATACGCTGGTTGAACAGGGTAGAGAGCAAGAGGCACAGGTCTGTTTCTCGAATCCGAATGATGTATTGCGTTATTTGTGGTACAAGAAAACCGGATTCCTGCAAATCATAGAACCCAAGACAATCCTGCGTAAGGCAGGTAAAAACCATGCGCATATGTGTGCGGGATTGGATAAAAGCAAATCTGCAACAGAGCAAAAGCGGGAGGAACTGAAGTTGAAGTATACTCGTCGTGAATGTCGTATGGTGGCTTCCTGGTTGAATAATATGAACATGGATCCCGAGAAATCATGCGAGATAATGCATCCTAAGAGGGAAATGTGGGTACGGATGATACGTGCATTGCGTTTGGCAGAATATGCCCGTAAAGAAGAATTCGGGAAACTGAAGGAGTTGATGGATATATTCTATAACCAAGCATACACCGTATGGCAGGGAGAGGTAGAACACTATCGCTTAAAAGCAGATGCGGTACGTACACTTTCATTATTGAAAGAACGTCCGGGACTGTTTGCCCGTTCGTTGTTTGCCAATATGTTGTGGTTCGCTCCGGAAGATACTCTGGCTGCTTTCAGGGAAGTCGTTCATCTGCTGCCTGCACGCTTGATTCTTACATTAGGTATGTATGCTGAAAATTATTTCGATCCGACACGTAAAAGAATGGTGAAGCCTCTGGGTGGAAATGCGAAGGTGATAGAACCATACTATTTAGTTGGACTTTATCAGCCTGAACAGTTGATGGATATGGTGGAGCAGGTGAGGGGATTGTGTAAAGAGGTCGTTTCCGCTCGTTTTGCGAAGGTTGCTACCGAAAGCAAAAGTATGTATATAGATCCCATGTTATACTGTATACCTTTGTCTATCGGTGACCGTAGTGAGACTGTTCAGGATATATCCTGTGCCTTGCAGGGGACACGATTCCCGGTAGAGGGTGATCAAGTCCGCCTCTTCATGCAATGGGGAAAAGGACTTCCGGCACAACATCTGGATATGGACTTAAGCTGTCATATTGCTATGTCTCATTCAACGGAAGTTTGCTCTTACTTCCACTTGCAGGCTGTCGGTGCTAAGCACAGCGGGGATATCCGAAGCATTCCGGATAAGAAAGGAACGGCAGAGTATATCGAACTTGAACTGAAAGAACTGGATCGTATAGGTGCGAAGTATGTAGTTTTCACCTGTAATGCATATAGTAATGGTTCTATATCTCCCAATTTGGTGGTGGGGTGGATGAACTCGGCTTATCCGATGAAGATATCGGAAAAGAATGGAGTAGCGTATGATCCATCTTGCGTCCAACATCAGGTGAGGGTCGCAGAGAACTTGATGAAAGGTCTTGTGTTTGGTGTCCTGAAAGTGAAGGAACGGGAAATTGTTTGGTTGGAAATTCCTTTCGGTGGACAGACTATTTTGTCTATGAATGCCCAGACGATAGAGAAATTTCTGGATAAGCTGGAGGCGAAAACAACCATCGGAGAACTATTGGCTGTGAAGGCAGAGGCGCAAGGACTGGAATTGACGGATACTCCTGAAGCCGATGAGGTCTACACCTATGAATGGGCTATGAATAGTGTTGCGGTAAGCAGACTATTGATAGGAGAATGATCTGAAAAAGCCCTGAAGTGCGAACTTCAGGGCTTTTGTATTATTGTCAATCGATGAAAAATCAACTGAATTATATCTTGGAACTGTGCAGTTTTTTATAAAGTTCTACACGTTCGGCTATTTCAGCTTGAGATAGATTGGCCGGAAGCTCAATTGTTGTTCGTGGAGTAATTGCTACAAGAATAACTTCTCCAACTTTTTTCTTATGCTCTTTAAGAGCGTTTTCTGCTAACTGATTGGTCTCTGGTCGGACAATACTCTTTTTCATCATATCGAATTGTTTTTAAGTTTTCATTTTCGCTGGGGCTAATTGGCAGGTTGCTAAAAGGAACTCATTGTTCAATGTGGTTATCACTTCTTTTACGCTGCGTATTTTTTCAGAGAGAAAAGCATTGCTGCCTGCAAATGCGTATCCTCTTTTCATATTTCCTTTGGCCGCATTATACAGTGCTTTGATGATGCAGTAGGGACTTTTCTGATAGTCACACGTCTTGATGCAATGGAACGAGCAACATTTGGGCTTTTCCTGTCCTTTCTCTACATTGCGGATAAATTCTCCGTCAATGGCTCGTCCGGGCATTCCTACGGGACTTTCAATAATGAGAACGTCTTCGGGCTTAGAGTGGATATAAACCTCTTTGAAGGTTTGTGAAGCATCGCACTCTTGGGTTGTTACAAAAATGCTTCCCATTTGTACGGCTGAAGCTCCCAATTGCATAAACCGTGCAATATCTTCGCCTGTAGAGATTCCGCCTGCGGCAATTACAGGAATATCTTTTCTTTCCTTATAGCTCATTGCAATTGCTACAACCTCCGGTATCAAAGATTCCAAAGCGTATTTCTCATCTTGTATCTGCTCTTTCTTAAAGCCCAGATGTCCTCCGGCTTTAGGACCTTCTACTACTATGGCATCGGGCAAATAATCAAAGTTTTTCTGCCATTTGTCACATATAATCTTGGCTGCTCTTGAAGAAGATACGATGGGTACCAGCTTTGTTTTACTTTCCGGTGTCAGGTATAGGGGTAGATCGAGGGGAAGTCCTGCACCGGCAAAGACTACATCGATTTTTTCGTTTATGGCAGTGCGTACCATCTCTGCATAATTAGAAAGGGCCACCATGATATTTACTCCGATGATTCCTTTTGTTTTTTGGCGGGCTTTTCTGATTTCTTCTTTGAGTCCGCAAATGCACTTTTCGGTATAGTCGCCTTTGCCTTTAGGGTACAGCAGACCTAAACCTGCACATGAAATAACACCAATGCCGCCTTCGTTGGCTACGGCTGATGCCAAGCCGGACAATGAGATTCCGACTCCCATTCCACCTTGTATGATAGGTGTTTTTATTTCTATATTTCCAATAAAAAATGGCTTCATAAAACTGATATTGTAACAAGACTGTAAGCGGATAAATATACTTCCGGGTATTCTATTCGTTTAGCGATGTTCTTTTTTTTGTATTGCTGTTTTAGTTGAAAAAAGACAAGAACAGAAGTTTGATCTTCTGCTCTTGCTTGTGGGGTAGACATTAATAACGTCTGGAATTATAGCCGTTGTTACGGGGTCTTTCTTCACGAGGACGGGCGATGCTTACTGAAATAGTCTTCTGATCGTATTCAGCTCCGTTAAGTTCGTCAATTGCTTTTTGTCCATCTGTGTCGCTTGTCATTTCGACAAAACCAAATCCTCTGGATCTTCCTGATTCTCTGTCCATGATAACTTTAGCTGAAGAGGTTTCTCCATACGCTGAGAATAATTCGTTAAAGTCAGCATCATTTGTGCCAAAGCTTAAACCTGAAATGTAAATGTTCATTAGAAATTTTAATTAAATAAATATTAGTGTAAGAGTGAGGGGATAATTAAAGGAGAGGTCTGCTTAATAAGGATAAAAAGAAGAACTATACGATAACGATTCGTAACTCAAACTGCGACAAAGGTAATACAATAGTTGGGAATGGCAACTTTTAATTCGTGATTTATTAATAAAAAAGCGATAATTGTTGTTTATTAGCATTAGAGGGCTTAAAACTCTATCTTATATAGGACGTGGCGGAGCAGAGGGTGCCCGGATTCCACGAGCGGGTGATCGAATTCTTTAGTTTTTACCATACCTATCTTTTGCATCACACGTTCCGAACGCTTGTTGGGGAGTGAGGTAAAGGAGTATAATTCTTTGAGTTTCAATACAGTCTTAGCATACTCCAGGCAGGCTAAAGCTGCTTCTGTGGCGTATCCCTTGTTCCAGACTTCGGGAATCAGTCGCCAGCCTATTTCTATGGCGGGAGCAAAATCTACATCGAATGTAACTCCATGCAATCCTACATAGCCGATAAACGAGTGATCTTCTTTCTTTTCTACTGCATACAGCCCGTATCCTTTGGCGGTAAATTCTTGTTGGATACGGTGGTAGAAATCAAGAGTCTCCTGATAAGATAGCTTTTTGAGAAAGAATTCCATTACCTGGTCGTTGCTGTTTATTCCGGCAAAGACAGGAATATCTTCTTCTTTCCAATCGCGTAGAATCAGACGCGGAGTTTCCATGTATGTATTCATCTTGTTGATGCTTTATTCGTTATTATATTGAAAATTACATAGGTTTTGAATTTGGGGCACAAATTTAGGTAAAACTGTCGTATTATGAAACTTCTTGGCTATCTTTGCGCGCTGAAAACCTTGAGTGGTTTTCTTTATAAAAGAGTTCTGTATGCAAAATTTGGTAAAGAAGGAGTATAAGATTCCTTTTATTCTGGTAACTTCCCTATTCTTCTTATGGGGATTTGCACATGCGATATTAGATGTGCTGAACAAACACTTTCAAGATGTGCTGGTTATTACGCGTGCCCATTCGGCATGGGTACAGGTCATGTTCTACCT
>OKWH01000758.1_pt1 | contig 10169 bp, 10 predicted proteins | sample 1607021 | NCBI WGS metagenome assembly OKWH01 (sample SAMN04414076, study PRJEB24778) | human gut metagenome | material: faecal | host: Homo sapiens | reverse complement strand
GCCGATGCCGGTACCCGGCAAAGCGATTATCTGGAACGCCGAAGGCAACAGCCTGCAGAATTCCACGAGTGAAATAGAAAAACTGACCGCATACTACGACGACGTGCTGAAAAAAGCCCAAGAGGTATGTAACAACGCCGCGGCGGCCGCCTCCGCCTGTCAAAAAGCCGAAAGCGCCGCCCAAACCGCTGTCAGCTGTGCCGGTCTCCTGCAAAAACGCGCCGAAACGATTTATACGGCGCAGAAAGACCTGGGCAGCACTTCCGGAGCCTGCAGCGTCGCCGTCGAACCGGGCATTTTTGAATATAAGGCCACTCCCGAGGGAAACACCGATTTCAGCTTCAATTTTGACAATTGCGATACCGGCATGATTATCAGCTTTTCGCTGCTGCTCAACCAAAACGCCGGAAACTACACCTATTCCTATACTTTTCCGGAAACCTCGTCATTTCAGTGGCTCGACGGATTGTCCGCCTCGCCGTCCGGCAGCTATCTGATGACCTTCCGGCGCTACCCCGACGGCCGCGTTCTGGGGGTTGCCAACGGAGTGATAGCGTCATGACCCTGATGGGAAAATCCAATCCTCTGGGCGGAGCCGTCTGCGCTTATACGCCCGGAACCATCCTGTTTGACGGCAGCAACGGCGATTCGGCCACGCTGCAGATGAAAAAGGGATTTTACTTCATTCGCGGTCAGGGTGCCGGAGCCGGCGGCGGCAACTGCGGCCTTTACGGAACCGGCGGCGGAGGCGGTTCCGGTGCCGGTTTTGAAGGAAACGTCTATATCGCCGACAACCAAAACGACGTAAACTGTTATGCGGGCATCGCCGAAGAAGCCAACCGCAAAGACGGCGAAGCCAGCTATATCGGCGGGTTGATGAACATGGGCGGCGGCCATATCGGCGGTTCGGACAATGGTGTCGCCGGCACCGGCGGCACATTGACAATATCCGGAAACATTCTGGTAATTTCCTGTCGGGTAAGCTCCGACGGCAATCCCGGCAACCAGACCACCGGCAGCAACGGCACCAAAGGCGGCGCCAACTCCGTACTTACCAATTCCGGCGCAGGTATCGCCAACGCCGCTTTTGCCGAACGCTGCGCCACCGCACCCGGAGCCGGAGGAGCCGGCGGACGACAGTGGGACGGCAACGGCGGCTACGGCAAATACGGAGAACTGAAAATCCAAGACCTGAAACCCAAACCATAGACAAAGGATAATATCATGTATGCAAAACTCATAAACGGCAAACTGACCCCGGCACCTGCAAACCTTTGCAAAGACGGCACCGTTTACCAGAACTACAATCTGGAAAGCAACGCCGCCATGCTGCTGGCCGACGGTTACAAACCGGTTGCGGAAATGCCGGCACCGGACGAAATGAAAAAACCGAAAAAATACTATGTCGAAAACGAAAACAGGATAACGGCAGTCTATGTCGAAACTTACGTCGAACCGGATTACCGGAGCAAACGAGCCGCCGAATATCCCGACTTCAGAGAATATCTTGATGCTGTCGTAAAAATCAGTTCGGAAGACGAAACCATGGCCGCGGCAGGAAAAACGCAACTGCAGACCTATTGCCGCCTGTGTCTGGAAATAAAACAAAAATATCCCAAAGAATAAAAGGGAACCGGCCGTTGCTGCCAACGGCCGGCCGCTCTGCTTACCGCTCCAACTGCCACATGGTTCGGATAATCTCTTCAATATCCGTATATTCCGGACACCAGCCGAGCAGCTTTTCCGCCTCGGTGGAAGACGCCGTCAACATCCCCGGATCACCGGCTCTGCGACCGGCATATTCGACATTCAGCTTCCTGCCGGTTACCTTTTCGGCCGCGGCAATTATCTCTTTAACCGTCGTCCCCCTGCCCGTACCCAGATTCAGACAGGCGGAACAACCGCCTTCATGCAGGTGTTCAACAGCCAGGACATGCGCCCGCGCCAAATCGGTCACATGAATATAATCGCGGATGCAGGTACCGTCACGGGTATCATAATCCGTACCGAACACCATAAGCTTCTCCCTCCGGCCGGCAGCGGTATCCATAATAATCGGCAGCAGATTCTGCGAACCGACTTCCCGACCTCTGATGCTCCCTTCTGCATCATAACCGACCGCATTAAAATAACGCAGTGCCAGATAACGGAAATTTTTCAGCCGGCCGTACCACTCCATGTACTTTTCAATGTCATATTTGGTAAAACCGTAAAAACTAATCGGCCGGAGCGGATGTTTTTCGTCAATCGGCAGATATTCCGGCATTCCGTAAACCGCCGCCGACGAAGAAAAAACCATATTTTCCACACCGTTTTTCAGCATCGCCTTCATAATGTTCAGTGAACCGGTAATATTGTTTTCGGCATAGAGTTCCGGTTTTTCCATCGATTCGCCGACGGCTTTTTTGGCTGCCAGATGCACCACCGCTTCCTGTCCGGCCATTGCTTTGTCCAGCGCCGCAAAGTCAAGGATATCAGCTTCGACAAAAGCCGCTTCGGAAAACAGATTGATTTTCTGTCCGCTGGAAAGATTATCATAAACCGTAACCCTGTGCCCGCTTTGCAACAGCGCCTTAACGACATGGCTGCCGATATATCCGGCGCCGCCGACGACCAAAACCTTAACCATCAGCGTCTCCTCATTTCATGCCGATGCAGGAATAGTCAAAACCGGCCGCCCGAACCGCATCCGCATCCAGCATATTGCGCAAATCCAAAATCCTGTGGGTTTTCATCATGCTGCGAATTTTATTCAGATCCGCGGTTTTGAAATCTTCCCACTCGGTTAAAATAACCAAAACATCAGCGCCCCGACAGGCCTCATATTCGTCCTGCGCATATGCCACTTCGTCGCCAAGCTGCTTACGGGCGTTATCCATCGCCTTCGGATCATAAACCGTCACGTTTTTCGAATGTCTGAGAATTTCGTTCAAAATTTCCATCGCCGGCGATTCGCGACAGTCGTCGGTACCGCCTTTGAAAGCCAGCCCCCACACGGCGATTCGGCCGTCGCTGCTGCCGTTCAGCGCAGCGATAACCCGCTTGCCCATGCTGATTTTCCGCTCATCATTTTTGGCAATCGTCGTCTCAATCAGATTCAAATGCGCGCCGTATTTGCGGCCCATTTGCGCCATGGCGTTGGTGTCTTTCGGAAAACAGGAACCGCCGTACCCCGGTCCCGGATTCAAAAACTTCCGGCCGATACGCGAATCAAGTCCCATACCCCGTGCTACTTCACGAATATCCGCACCGGCTTTTTCACAAAAGTCGGCCATTTCGTTAATATAATGAATTTTCATTGCCAAAAAGGCATTGGAAGCATACTTAATGGTTTCCGAAGACTTGCGGTTAACCAGCAGAAATTCGGTCTTTCCCGCAAACGGGGCATACAGTTTCAGCAGAACGTCCTTTGCTCTGCCGCTGTCGGCACCGATGACAATCCGGTCCGGATGGAAAAAGTCATGCACGGCAAAGCCCTCGCGCAAAAACTCCGGCAGCGAAACCACGTCAAAATCGGCCGACGGATTAACCCTACGGATAATCGCCTCGACCTCGTCGCCGGTACCGACCGGAACCGTCGACTTGGTTGCCACAACCGTATAACCGTCCAGACAACCGGCCAATTCCTCGGCCGCGGCATAAATATACTTCAAATCGGCTTCTTTGGTAACCGGATGCGGCGGCGTGCCGACCGCAAGCATAACCACGTCCGCACCGCCGACCGCCTTCGCCATATCCAGCGTAAAAGACAATGCGCCGCTTTTCAGATGCTTCTGAAACAGCTCCTCCATTCCGTCTTCATAAATCGTGGCTTTTCCGGCCGACAAAGCTTCCACTTTTTCGGCAATCTTGTCAACGCAGACAACCGTATTTCCCAACTCGGCAAGCCCTATGCCCGTCGGCAGGCCCACATAACCGGTTCCAATAATCGCAACTTTCATTTTCAGTCCTTAGTTCAGTCAAAAGATAGCGACATTTTAACAACCACAGTCCGAAAAGCAACGGAATTATCCCGCCTGTCCACCACAGAAAATTATTTTATTCGCAAAATCTGTATTAGATGACCGCCAAACAGGTTTTTAATCCGTCGACGGCGGACGACACGATACCCCCGGCATACCCGGCGCCTTCGCCACAGGGATAAAGCCCTTTAATATTTGCCTCAAAATGTTCGTCGCGCATTATGCGTATCGGCGACGAACTGCGGGTTTCCACGCCGGTAAGCACGGCATCAGCCGCGGCAAAACCGCGCAGTTTCCCGTCCATTTCGACAATGGCGCGACGCATCGTTTCCGTCACAAAATCCGGCAGCACTGCGGAAAGGTCGGCAAACCTGACGCCGGGGCGATAAGACGGATTAACGTTTCCGACAGCCGTCGAAACCTGTTTTTTCAGAAAATCGCCGACCAACTGCGCCGGCGCCCGATAATCGCCGCCGCCGGCTCTGAACGCGGCCTCTTCCAGACGGCGTTGAAAATACATTCCTGCCAACGGATGCGCACTGCCGAAATCCCGAGGCTCAACCCCGACCAGCAAAGCCGCGTTGGCGTTTTTCCCGTCGCGGGCAAACTCACTCATGCCATTGGTAACCACCCGTCCCGGCTCGGATGCCGCCGCGACGACCATGCCGCCCGGACACATACAGAAAGTGTAGGCCGAACGTCCGTTGTCAAAATGAGCCGCCAGCTTGTAATCAGCCGCTCCCAATGCCGGATGTCCTGCAAACCTGCCGTATTGCGCCGCATCAACCGATTTTTGGACATGTTCAATTCTTACCCCGACCGAAAACGGCTTCTGTTCAATATACACACCGTTTTTGTGCAGCATTTCAAAAGTGTCGCGCGCACTGTGTCCCACCGCCAATATCAACCTGTCCGTCGGCTGTTCGTAAATTTTGCCGCCCGGCGCGGCAATTTTTAAACCTGTCAGTTTGCCGTCGCGGACAATCAAATTCTCCAGACGGTTTTCAAAACGGTACTCTCCGCCCAGAGAAACTATCTTCTCCCTGATACGGCGAACCACCACCGCCAGCTTATCCGTTCCGATATGCGGTTTGGCAAGATACAAAATTTCCTCCGGCGCCCCGGCCGCCGCCAGTTCCTGCAAAACCCGGGCGGTAAAAGCGTCCTTTTTGATGCCGGTCATCAGCTTGCCGTCCGAAAAAGTACCGGCGCCGCCCTCTCCGAACTGTACGTTGGATTCCGGATTCAAATGCCCGGTCTGCAAAAAAAACTCAACGTCTTTCCGACGCTCGGACACTGCTTTGCCCCGCTCCAGCAAAATCGGCCGCAACCCTGCTTCCGCCAGCGCCAAACCGGCAAACATTCCTGCCGGACCGGTTCCGGCAACCACCGGACGCAGTCCCCCGGCAAACGTTTTTGGCGCAAAGGACAACGAAGCGGTTTCCTTAATCTGCACAATGTCTTTCCAGGCCAAAATCGAGACAATGTAATCCTCGTCGCCGAAAACCTCCATATCCAGCGCATAAACAAACTGTACATTGCTTTTATTTCGCGCATCGACAGATTTTTTGGCTATTTTCAGGCTTTTAATGCGTTCAGGTTCAAGCCCCGTCTTCATGGAAACGATTTCTTTCAGCCCGGCTGCATCTACGTCCAGATTGGCCTTAATATTATTAATCCGTATCATTTTTCCGCCTTTTGTCGGTTGATTGGCTAATTCTCTTGCCAATATACACAAATTGCGCTAAAAGTTAAGCCTAATTTAAAACGGAAAAAAACATGACTGGGGACTTACAGCTTTTTATGCTCTGGAACAACGGCCGACGGCTTGAGAAACAGATTCTCGCCGACATCGGCAGCCGTTACGAAATCGCAGGCATCTGCGAAGTCTTCTGGCCGCCCAGACACTTCGCCCACAATCTGGCACGTTTCTATGGAAAGAACCTGCGCAAAGGCGCAAAAAAAATCAGAGAATGCGGAACCGGACCTTTTCTTGTCATCGTTGTCCGTGACCCGGCGCCGCAATATTATGACGGCAAAAACATCAATATGAGCGACAGCAAATATCAATATCGCAAACTGTTTGGCGGCGGTTATATGGTTCATGCCAGCGACAATCAAACCGAAGCCTTTGAAAACTTCCTGCTGCTCAGCGGACAAGATATTGCCGAATTCGCAGCCGACGCCCCGGCAACCGCTCAAACCATCGGCGACATTACCGGCGCCGTTTTCTGGAAGGGCGAGGATGAAATCCGCACAATCTTAAATAAAATTCCCGGCTGCCGCTTAGACAGTTCCGACCGCGTTTGGATTTTGCAAACCCCGAACCCCAACTTTGCCGGACGCCTGCTCAACGCAAAAAAATGCTGGTTCGGCAAAAACCTCTTCCGGTTGAAAATCGGCGGCAAAAAACAAAAAATCAGAATAATCCCTTCTTTTTAGGCTGGGAATTTTTCTCCGTACCGACGTCTTCGTCGGGCGATGAAAAGAAAATACGAAAAATCGGCCCGCGATACATCCACAGATTTATCACGCCCAAAACCACCGACAGCGAACCGAACAAATACAGCAGATAATACCAGTTCAGTTCATTGGCGCTCATCATCACATCCTGGCCGGAAATACGGATAAAGGCAATAGCTACCGCGGTTACGGCAAAACAAACCACAAAAGCCAGCGACCAGATGCGATTCAGGACATGAGGCTTAACCATAAAAGCCGTCAGTACATAAATCAGAAACATTGCCAGAAACAAATATAATTCCATAACCATTTCCTTTCCTCTTATACCCTGACCGAAAATATAATCAAAAACCGGCATATTTCAATTCGCCCCAACAAAAAAGGATTTTGACATAAATGTCAAAATCCTTTTTCGTTATTTTTGCATCAGAACCATTTAATCAGATAAACAATAAATCCGATAACAAAACCAATGCCAAAACCAAATACTCCGGCAGAAAAAATGATTGAACCGACAACCCAACCAAAAGCTCCGCCGACAAGACCAAAGATACCACCCAAAAGGATAAGTCCGATGATCTTGCAAAAAAAATCAACTATTGCTCCCCCAAACAATGCACACAGTACAAAGATGGAGATAATTGTTACTATTGCTCCCATAATTATAATTTTTTTTTGTTATTATTCTTATTTTTTATCTCTCAACCACACAATATCATCTATAATTTTTATATTTGTAATAAGAATTATAGCATAAAAAACAACCTTTGACAACAGTCCCTGAACCGGTGGAATTTTAAACTTTTATGACAGCGTTATAAAAAATTCAGAAAATAGCAAGGGAAAACATCCTCCCCTCATCGTCATCCTCGGGCACAGCATGCCGAAGCTCAGGATGATGCCCAAACCATCCCCTCATCGTCATCCTCGGGCGCAGCGAAGCTCGACCCGGGGATCTTCTTTTAGAGATTGTCGGGTCAAGCCCGACAATGACAGGCGGCTTAGTCGGAATTGGCAGAAGTACGTAAGGACACTTATTCCCCGACATTTCGTATTAGTTCCCTGTTATACGAAGTTTTACAAAACCTCGGAGAACGAGGGAAATAATAAGGATTTAGGGAAAATAAAGCGGAACGTACATAATAGTACGTGAGCATTTATTTTACCCGCTAATCCTGTATTAGTTCCCCGTTATACGAGGTTTTAAAGAGTCGGCCAGCGATCATGTATCAACCCCTCAAGGCTCTCGCTCGGCTGCCCGAAACGGGCATTATAAACCCAGAAATTTGCCAAAACCCGCTCAATATAAATCCGTGTCTGGCGCGAGGGTATCGCCTCGATAAACATCAGCGGATCGTTGCCATATTTGACCTTTTTCTGCCATTTGTAAAGATTGCCCGGCCCGGCATTATAAGCCGTCGCCAGAAAGAACAGATTATTGCCGATAAAATCTTTTTCCATCAGATAACTGACATAACGCTGTCCCGTTTCCAGATTATATTCGGTCTCAAATAACGGACTGGTATCGCGGCGCAGACGACGATCCTTGGTCACATAAATTGCCGTGCTGGACATCAGCTGCATCAGCCCTTTTGCCCCTGCGCCGCTCTGCGCTTTGGCATTAAAACCCGATTCCTGCCGCACCAGAGCCCACACCAGCGCCCGATCGACACGCCAGCCGCTTTTCGGTTGCCAGTCCGGATCCGGATAGGCAATGCAGTCATAATATATCTCCCTGTCATTGTCTTTAATCAGATTGGAAATAACTATCCCCAGAGAATGCATGTTATACTGTTGGGCGATAAACAAAGCCGCCTCGCGCTGGCGCTCGTTCATCGCATCCAAGTCGCCGCGCAGTTCCTTCTCGGCCAATTCCGGCTGCTTGGCATGTATCAGGATAATCGCCCGCCGGATTGACGGGGATGCCACCAGCTCGCTGACATAGTTGTAATTGCTGAAATCGTTAAGATAAGCCAGACTGTCCCAATTGTATTTCAAAGGGTTGCCCAACTGATAATTGGCCAAGATGCCGTAAAACGTCCGACGATATTTGGAAGCCATATTTAAGTACTTTTTAGCCTGCTTGACATCGCCGATTTTATCATAAGCGCGATATGCCCAATAAGCGCCGGCAGCAATAAGCCACTCGTCATTGTCGCTTTTGGCGCCGAGCTTTCCGAAATTAATGCCGGCCTCCTTATACTTTCCCTGCCGCCAGAAAGCCAGCCCCCTAAACCACAGGCCGGTAGCATCCTGACGGCGCCGCGCCGGTTTTGCCGACCATTTCAGCGCCAGCTTATCCTCGCCGTCCAAAAAATAAACCGTTGTCAGCGTGGCCGCCATCGCGTCCCACTCCCGGTCGGGAACCGCCATGCGGAAGGCTCTGTTTTCCAAAATGGCACGGGCTCTCAGGGTCTTGCCCTGATTAATGTACTTCAGGAAACTGTTCACGCTGCGGCGCACCAGTTGCCGCTTGGCCGGCGGTAATTCTTCATAATCGTTGTTATACCAGCTGTAAGGCGTACGGTTGACTTTGGAAAGGCTGTCAGGTCGCGGCAACTGCTCTTTCGCACCCTTGCGCAGTGCCAATGCGTAAATGCGTGCCGCCTGCGGATGATCGCTGTACTTTTCCAGCCAGGATTTAAGCTCGGCATAATCCGACTTATAGGTTCGCGACAAATATTTCTCTGCCAGCACATGCCCCATCAAAATCGGATTTTCAACGTCTTCGCTCAGTTCTTCGGCCTTGTCGATGTCTTCGGCCTTAATTGCACGGAAAATTTTTTTGTAGAGCGTAATATCATCGGGATCAATCGTCAGACTGTCCAAAATCTGATTATAACAAACCCGGTCGATAACCGCAAACGGTGCAGCCGCCGCATCGGCAGTTTTTCCAAACAGAAACAGGACTGCAAAGCCCGTAAGCAGAATTTTCTTCAACAATTTTACAAACCCGAAAGATACCGGCCAAAGACGGTTATTTCTTCAGCCAGCGGATTTTATTTGCACAAGCGCTTTGAGACAGCCCCTTGACCCGGCAGCGATTGACGATGACATTCGGAATCTTGTCCATCGAATAGCAGCCGTCGCCGACCAGCGTATAGTCAAAATACGTTTCCGTATTCGGCATAACCTCGTTGTAGCTCAGGGTTGTCTCCATTTCCGGCCACTTCAGACGGAAACTGAGATTATTGATTTTATTTTCCAGCGTATGCAGAACGATAAAACGAACGTCGCACATTACCAGACCGCCCATGGTCCGGTTAATTTTGAAATCTTTGTAAAACAGGAAAATCAGGCTCTCTTCTTCAGCGGAAGGCTTCTCCCCTTTGGCATAAACCCTCCGAATAGCACTCGTGCCGCGCTTGCCGGCCAGCGACTTGCTGAGTGCCTCGGCTGCGTTTTTGCGTGCGTCCTGCGCCGCCTGAGCTCCGGTTTTGTCGACGCTCAAATCCGGCATTTCCATACTTTTTGCTGCAGGTTGGGCAGCCTGCGACCGACGAGGGTTAGCCCAGCTATTGTTAAACCGCGGCGCAGCCGGCTGATTTTCTTCCGCCGTCGGAACCGCGGCGTCTTCAAACATCTGCGCCGACAAAGGAACCGCACCGGCAAATATCATGGCTGCCGCCGCCGCACAACCTTTAAGCCACAGATTTTTCGCCATCTTCCGCTCCCGTCTGCAGTTACTTGATTTCCGCCAGTGTCTGTGTCAGAGCATCCATGCTTTTTACGGCCTTTTTATAC
>OKWH01000757.1_pt1 | contig 10174 bp, 7 predicted proteins | sample 1607021 | NCBI WGS metagenome assembly OKWH01 (sample SAMN04414076, study PRJEB24778) | human gut metagenome | material: faecal | host: Homo sapiens | reverse complement strand
TATTATATCCTTGTAAACAAACCCTTTCCCATTTGTATAAGGGATCATCGATATGCCAGAGAAGCATCCAGTTTCTATCTTTATCATATTGAGAACTGCAACTGAAACCAAGTCTGTGATTCACGTTAAACTGCGGTAACGATTTACCAACTTTGGATAACTGTCCTTCTAATTTATCTAACGTTTCCAGTCCCCACTTTTCGTCTTGTAAACCATTACCGGTATTGTGCCGAAAGTTTTCCGGAGATTTTCCACAAATATTCACCAATACATCAAACCATTGCCCTATGCTTGGCAGAAACCACGGACTACGTTCGATCCCATCCGGCACCTTATTGCTGTTATTGTAAGTTTTCACCAGATAAAAAGCACGACAGTCGCTTACAAAAGATGCATCACCCTCATGATTTGCCAGCATTTGTAAAGTTTCAGAGTACCCGTTCATGTTATTCTTAATTCTGCTAAAATCATGCTTTGACTTCACATCAGCTATTGATATTGTATCAATATCCGCTTCGATTAAATCCATCGGTCCCCAATTCCCTTCTTTCAAACTATCCAACATCATCACATAGGCATGATTCCATCCTTTTTTATTACACCTCTCGTCTGTCATCCTTTCCGGATCGCAAGTAATTACCATTCCGATAGCATTTTCATAATCATTGATTTTGCATAAATTATAATACCCTGATAATCAATAGCAATACATAGGCAAACAATCTGTGTGTAACAAATTCGCAACAAACAAATGGAGAAATATTGTTCCTACGGTAGAACATAGGAATTAACAACATGGAAGTTCATTACCATTATGAATAGGGAGGCGACAAGTCTCTACTTCCCCTAAATCTTTGATTTAGGTATGGTATTTCGTTTCTTTCCACGGGACAACAACCCGAAAGTTGTGCAAATTCAAATATTTGTGCTACCTTTGCAAATGAATTAAGCAATGTAATCGTTTCAATGAATACAGTGACAGACAAAATGCCTCGCGTGGGTTTGGAGACCGAATCGCAGACAGTCAAATCAGGACAGGATAAAAGGGACTGGGCGCAATGCTCACGGGCTATTGCCGTCCTTATGTCAAAGCGAATGTCGGAACTCGGCTTGTCGCAACGGATGCTTGCCGAAAAAATGAATTGCACCCAGCAATATATCTCCAAGATGCTGAAAGGGCAAAAGAACATGTCACTGGAAACCATTTGCAAAATAGAAAACACATTGGGCATCGAAATTATCAAAGGTCTGGACGAAAGCGAACAATAAAGCAGGAATATGGCGAAAGAAAGGGAAAATACAAACGGTATGGCAAAAGAGCCGGTCGCAAATTGCGACCAGTTGCCCGAAGTAATTAACATCCAGCCGATGATTCGGATTATAAGAGAGCGACAGGTCATGCTTGACAGTGATTTATCCGCATTGTACGGTGTGGAAACACGAAGGCTGAACGAACAGGTGAAGCGTAATATGGAACGCTTTCCTGATGATTTCATGTTCCAGCTCAGCAAAGACGAGCTTGATAACTTGATGTCGCAAAATGCGACATCAAGTTGGGGCGGAACCCGAAAACTGCCTTACGCGTTCACTGAACAAGGAATAGCCATGCTCAGTTCGGTATTGAAATCAAAGACGGCTGTCGAGGTGAACATCCGCATAATGAGGGCTTTCATATCCATGCGCCGCTTTATTGCGACCAATGCCCAATTATTCCAACGGCTTGAGACTATAGAGTATCACCAACTGGAAATGAAACAGCATCAGGACGTGACCGACAGACGCATCGACGAGGTTTTCAAGCGTTTGGATGCCGACGTTCCTCCTGTGCAGGGCATCTTCTATGACGGGCAGGTGTTTGACGCTTACCGTTTCGTTTCTGATTTAATCCGGAAGGCTGAACAGTCCGTTGTACTGATTGACAATTACGCGGATGACACCGTGCTGACTTTGCTTGATAAAAGAAAGGAAGGGGTATCAGCCACTATCTACACGCAGCGTGTCAGCAACCAGTTCCAACTTGATGTTGATCGACACAACGCCCAATATCCGCTTATCGAGGTAAAGCGATTCAACAAGGCACACGACCGGTTTCTGCTCATTGATGATAAAGTGTATCACATTGGAGCATCAATCAAGGATTTGGGCAAAAAATGGTTCGGTTTCACCTTTATGCGTGACATTACGGCAATAGAACTCATTAACAGGATTCAGCTTTAGTCCGGTTTGGCTTCAAAAGAACGTATCAGCATAGTGTGAACTTAATCCGCTTCTTTCATTTGTCGTACCAGTTCCTTATGCTGTTCGTGCAGTTCGGGGAAATGTCTTCTGATGAACTGGCCGAAGGAGCAGTCGTTGAATCCGAACCGCCGCGCCAATGACTTTATGCTTTCGGTTGTCGTAGAGTACAGTTGTAGGGCTTCGGCATATTTCCCCATGCTGTGCGGTGCCATTATTCCACCGTTTTCCGTTTTTTTCATTCCCAAACTTGCGTGCAGTTCCGGCTCATGCTCTTTCAGGTACATCCTGAAACAGTCGGGGTGCAGGCCAAATTCCTCCGCCACCTTTGTCATGGTCATTCCACCCTCTTTCAGTCGGGCTATGGCGTCAGCGTATTTGGCGGCAGTGGCAGGGTTATATTTCCGAACGGACGACCAGTCCACGGGCTTGCCTTCCTCGTAAGGGATGCCTTTCCGCTTACAAATCAAGTCCTTGTGCCAAGTTTGCAGGTAGTCGTAGAAACCTCTTACCGATACGCCGGTCTGTTTGGCTATTTTTCGGGCTGACATGGGTGTGGTGCGGTATAAGTGCAATGCTTCCGCGTATTTCGTGATTGTTTCAGGGGTAGGGGTATGAAGTGTCCCTCGTCCCGTTATCTTGCCTTTGCGTTGCTGTCTTACAGCCCGTTCTCTTATCTTGATGCGATTTTCGACCAACTCTTTGTGGTAGAATATCAAGTGTTGTTCCAATCCCGAGTAGGAGACGTTGCAACGCTCGGCGGCCTCTTGAACCGTGATATAACGGTCAGCACGTAATAGTTTCACTGCCTCGGCATACTGTTCCTTACACACCTTCCGCGTACCGCGCGGCAGGTTGTCATTTAAGCCTAAACGCTTGCGCACCTTCTCGCGCCACTCGATGATTCCGGGATAATGCGTGCGTAACTGCCTGCCAAGGTCTGTACCATTCAGTCCGAACCGGCGGGCGATTTGCGAGACATTGTATTCGATATAGTCCAGACTTCCACATGCTTCGATGGCGTCTTTGTATTTGGCCCGGGTAGCGGGAAGCTGCCCACGAAGCTGGCTCAGCTTGATGCGAGAGGCTTCTTCTTTGTCGCAAGTAATGTCGTAACGTGCCAACAGCAGGTGGCGGTGATACAGAGAAAGGTAGCGTTGAAATCCCGAAACCGTCACTTTGCTGATACGGCAGATTTCCGCACAGGACAATCGTGTCGAACGATACAGTTCGATTGCCTGACGGTATTTCTCTTCCGTCTCCGGACGAATCCCTCGGGAACGGTTGCATGGACTATCTCTGTTATCGGGAATGTTCACAACTTTTTGGCTTTGTGTATTAGGCTACTAAACAAGCAAGCCAACTGTTCCTTTTACAGAAGATAGTTGGCTTGCTTAGTGGTTGTTGATATTATTTGGTTAAGGATGATTCTTAGGGCTTTTGACGGACGGCGCGAACATGAATTGCACTGTTACGGTTTTCTGACGAAGTGGAACCTCCAGCCGTATATTTATAAGCGGTAGTTCCCGGATCTGTAATGGCCGTAGATGTCCAATAATCACCTGACAGGTTATCGTTCATATTGGCAGCTTCGTTTTGCGCAGGAAGATACCATACCATGTTGGCTTGGTCAAGTACAGGACGATAAACTGTATTACCTTGCTGAGTTTGGGTTTCTACACGATACTTGTTCTTCATCGCACAAGCTCGGGCGGCAAATTCTGTCGGATTAATAGGCAAAGTATTATCAGGAACTCCACCCCATGATTCCAACTGTTTCATAATAGTTTCCGCTTCACTAACACCATCAAAATTGTATATATCCCAAGTATTTGTATTACCATCACTTGGACTGGTGGCTGTTGTTAATTTAGGAACTTTGCTGAAATCAACAGTAACCTTCCAACTACCATTAAAAGCAGATCCAGTACTCGTTATATAAGAATGGTCTCCAAATATTTCAAATAATATACGCACAAAACTTCCCCATAAACCACTAACTGTCATAGAATACGTGATTTTCATAGTTGAATCCCAGTTGAACCCCCACGGATAATCCTTATCTTGTATTCGTTCCACACCCATGCCGTTGTTCCATGCCGGGCAGTATTGCGTGAATGAGAATGTCTTAGCCTCGTTGTCACCGGCTGCGGTAGGCTTCAATGAGAGCGTAATGTCGCGGTCGGACTCCGTAGCGTTCTCTTTCAAGAACACATAGACTTTCACTTCTCCCGTTGTAGTGCTTGTCAACGTACTGGTTCCGTTATGGCCGTCAAGCCAATAACCTGCATCCACAAGTGCTTGTACATCATTACCACCGTCGAATTCACCACTCTCTACAAATGTCACATTGTCCTGGTCATTGGAAGTAAGCGTCCAACCTCCTGCTGGTAACTTATCATCACTTTTAATCGTAATCGGATAAATCACATAGTGCGCATCCTGCACTTCCGGCTGGGAAACAAACTTCAACTCATATTCCGGGGTAATAGACAGCTTGTAAGTCACGGTTGTCCCCATTGTCCATTCCGTATTTCCGATGGAAGCAGTGAGGGTACGTTTTTCATTATTGGCATTGACAAATACGACTTCTACCGTTGCCCCTGCAGGCAATGTCTGCGGCAGCATCATGAAGGTGCCTTCCAAACTGGTAATTTCCGCACCGTCGGTTTCGTTTCCGTTAGTTATAAAGCCGTTTTCATCATCACCTAATTTCTGTGAAAAATCCACAACATCATTAGTCTCGTTAATAGCCCATGTACCGGTAGCCATATCGTAAGTACCGGCATTTTTGACACCTTTCAAAGCCACGCTCTTGATAGAGCCGGGCTGCATCTGGCTGCCCACGGCAAAACGGACGGCGGTGCAGATGTGTTTGAAGGTCAGTGGAACAGCCTTGTTGTTGTCGCCCGGTATTTCATTGGTGGTAGCCACCACAATGTCTTTCTGGTTGACAGCATCTGCCGTCGGAACGGTGTATTTAAGTTCTTTGCTTGACGGAGAGGAGGGAACGGTCAGATAATCGGTTGGTATATCCGTTGGTGCCCAGGCATAGAATTGGAACGAATGGTCTGCTCCCGGCCAATAGTATATTTGTTCCGTGCTCCATATAGCACCCGTGTTGGAAGCATTCGTGTTCATATAGAACTGGTCAACGGACGTACCATTCTTACTCCAGTATGCCAGCACATGGAACTTGTCATAGAAATTGTCTTTGCCAACAGGCGTTCCGCGTGTCAAGGCCTGTTCGCCCTCGAAGCCGGACATGTTGATACCGTCCGAAACAATGGCACGGACACAAAGCGTGTCTGCCGAGTCGTCCGACCGCAACACGAAACGGTCTGCGGTATATCCTTCGTCATCACTACCGGCATATCCCCTTGTCTGCACGTTCTTATCGGACGATATGCCAAAACAAATGTTGTCACAGGCTTTCTCCGGATTCCCGCTTTCGAGAAAGTCCTCGTTATTGCACGAGAAAAGTAGCGTACACAGCAACATCGTCGCCATGCCGCCCGCCATCCAACTCGGATTTTTCTTATGTACCTTCATTTCTTCTGTTTTATATTTGTTTGCCTGAAGCAATACGCCCCGGCTGTTAGTGAGTGTAAGGGGACATTCAACCCCTTACACCCTGTAAGATTGTGTCCTTATGGACAAAGTCGTTTTATTAAACCGGCTTTACGAGGAAGCGAAATGAATCTTACTCAACGGTAATGTCATGATTGGTAAAATCACCCCAATCTTCAACTTCTGCAGTAAATTTAATCGGGAAGAGTTCATCGGGAGTAACATTTGTTTCATCAAGTGCAGCGACGAAATTGTAGCTCTTGCCTTTCTCCATTCCTGTTGTAATAGTAGAGGTGTGCGGATATTCTGTTGTCGCTCCATTCTGATCCAATACTACTGTGAATTCGACTGTATATTCAGGTGCTGCGACAGGAATAAGGTACATGTGACTGGTCTCGGCAACACCTGTACCGGCAACGAGGTCTTTGACTGCATCGCTTGCAAAAACAACCGAGAGAGTTTTGTCAGCGTCTGCAACAGTCCATGCGGTATTAGCTGCAGCCGGAGTAATTGTTCCGTTCTTGTAAGCATTCGTAATCCTTACATCCTTTACGCTGATTTTTGCTGCGGCGTTTTCAGGGAATGTGTTCTTGAAGGTAAATTTCACACGTGAAAGCATATGTCCGAATGTGAAGTTTACTTCTCCCGGGTCAGTGGTAACTTCAACACCTGTTGTTTTATCAGCAGCTTTTGAATAAAGCAGGTCGGTTTCAGAGTCGCTGACGAAAGTGATGGTACCACCATCTTTTGCAGCGGCAAATGTAACCCCATTTTCACCTGACTTGGGAGCGATTGCCTCGAAAGCATAGGTGTAGCCGGGTTCCCAGTACTGGAGCGGTGAATAGGTTCCATTACCAGTAGCATCAACAGTTACGGCTTGTGCGTTGAAAATCTGAGCATCATCTCTCCAGCCGTACACTTCAATGGCACCAAGGTTAGTGATGTCAGTGTCTGTAGCACGGGTGCTTTTGTCAATAAATGATGAGAAACCGATGGCTTTTGTGTTTTGGGCCATTTCCACAGTCTCGTCGTTGCTGCAGCTTGCCAACATGGCTGTTGCCGCCAATCCAATCAAAAAGATTTTTTTCATTTGATTAAAAATTAAATTGTGAATAAAAATGTTTTGATAACTCTCTATGCAAATCAAAGAGGAAGTTCTATGTCCTCGTAATCTCCCCAGTCGTCCACATCCACATCGAAGCCGGAGCCGCCTTCCGTACCCTCTTCATCGGATATCTCGATGCCCTTCACCACGATGACACCTCCTTGCGGTTGCGCCGCCACCTGGTCGGTCACGTCGAAATCGAACGACTTGATTTTTCCGTTCTTCAAGCGTACTTCCAGATTCAGCCCGTACTTACGTCCGGCCCTTGTTCCGTAGTGTTCGTTAGGGAAATCAGGTATTCCGAAAGAACGCACCAAAGCCTGTGTGCCGAAATCTTCCACCGTACAATCGTACAGTACGGTTGCGGCTTCATCTGACGTGCGCCCGCTGTTCAACCATACCGCCTGCGCCATGCCCGCTAACGCCCCGCGTGCCAATGACACATATTCCAGCCCGTGGCTGAACTCGTAACGTACCAGATAGGTGAACACCAGCGGGTGCATGGTGACAGGTATCACGTCGGTCTCGGTCGAACGTTCCGCCACGTATGACTCCATGTAACTGCCGTAAAGCATATCGGGCTGGTTCACCGTGTTCTCGTCATTCGTGTCCATATAAGAATTACCGAGATAGGAAGAACGGGTACGGGTACGGGTAGTCGCCTTTGCCGAAGCGAACGACTGCATCTCGTCGAACACGATGTATTCCGTGTCGTTGTTGTAGAACAGCAGGGAGTGTTCCCCCGGCCGCATATACACGACCTCCCCCTCGGGAGCGATGTTGACGATCTCGTCCGAGCCGTCCGCGTTGTACACCTGCATACGCAAGCCATCCGGTATTCCGGGACGCAACGCGTCGTATTCCATACCGAACGATTCCTGCCACGTGGGGTAGTTTTTCCAATCCGTACTGCCTTCATAGGTATATTGCCACTCCTTTTCGTATTCCGCTTCTATGCGCACCTCCGATTTCGGGGCATGCGGGTCATGGTCAAAGCACAAGTCCTTGTGCTCGCAAGATGAAAGCAGCATGAGCATTCCCGCGAACAAGGGGACATATTCTGTTATAATGTGTATCTTTCTCATTTCACGCCTCCTTTCTTATTGTTGCTGTTGCCTCTTCCGAGAAGCCATACCAGAGAGATTTCCGCCTTCGTGGGACCGAACCAGTGCCGGTTTTTAGTGGCCTGCCATACATAGTGGCCGTCCAAGGGGGTGTACGTGTAGTATTTTCCTCCCCAGTAGCCCACGCCAAGCGTGAAGTCGATGTTCAGGCGGTTTGCGACGGGCAGCGAGTAACCGTATTCCACGCCTGCCGCGTAATTCGTCTTGTCCCAAAGCGTTCCGCCGGGTTCACCGCCCATGTAACCTTTGCCTCCCCACTCGAAGTCGTAAGTGAACGCCTGCCCGTAAACACCCACGTGATGTCCCGTGAGCGGCTTTTCACTGGCTTTCTTCCCGAACCAGTAGCGCACGGCGATGTCACCGCCATAGATGCGCCAGTAACGGTGGCTGCTGTTCTTTTTCCACCAGCCGTACATCCAGTTGCCACTGATTGACCAGTTCTTGCCCAAGTAAAATTCCACCCCGATGTTGGGAACGGCCAGCACGTCGTAGAGCATGTTGGTCTTGAGGGCCATGTAGAAAGGTTTTGAGGTTTCAGGGGAAACCGCCACGACCGTGTCCGTTTTCTCCACAACGGATGTCGTGTCTGTAGGAACCGGCACGACCGGCTCTTCCTTGACAACCGTTTTTTCCTCGATTACCGGTTTTTGACGGACTGTCACGAGAATGACACTGGCATTGCGGATTTGATCAAAGAAATGTTTGTGCATGTAATGCCAGGTACGGCCATATTGCAACTCCATCAGGTGTTTCTTGCGGCTGTCAACCAGTACACCTTTATTATCATAGGTGAATTCAGGCACGTTGCGCAGCACGTCCACCGCCTCTTCCTTGTGGGGCATGTCGGACACCTCGACCAACTCCGCGAGGCGTTCCCACGCGATAAATCCCTCGGGACGTGAAATGATGCCGTCCGGAAGCGATACACGTTCACGTACATAACGCTCAAGGGAATTGCGGCGTTTTTCCGCCAATTCCCTGTTTATGGCAAAGCCGCCCTCGGGTGAGGCGGAACCGCAGAAAGACACCTCGACCAGTTCGAGCTTGCTGTCTTTTTTCACACTTTCCAGAAACGACACCACTTCGGACAGGCGCATGGCGTTGTCACCATAAGCCGTGTCCAGTGTCGAGTTGCCGACCGGAAATCCGATACAGACCTCCTTCCGGCTCTCTTGCCCGAACACCTGGATGCATCCGAGCAACATGAACGCTGATACTATTAAACCTCTCATGTGCATATTGTCTTTACTTTAAGTCCTTTTCTTTCTAAGAAACGGATGTAAAATATAATTGCTTAATAATCAGGTTTATAAGCAATCAGCTTACTCTTGGTTTGTTTTACGGAATATTATTTTTTATGTGTAATCACTTAAATATTTTCGTTCCAATAGTTTGCGATTCAGGATTTTTATGTACTTTTGTATTCGAAATCCGTTTCTTAGAAAGAGACGGATGTTTTTGTCTTACAGCTTATCCTGTTATAATTCACTCACTACCAGTTCATTGGCATTGTCTATGACAGACGAGTCTATCGACGCGAGATAGATTTGTGTGGTAGAGACCGAATCATGTCCGAGCGCATCAGAAATGACATTGACAGGGATGTTCTTCGACTTGGCGACGGTCGCCCAGGTGTGGCGCGTGACGTATGTCGTGAGTGTAACCGGCAGTTTTGCCATTTCTGCGATGATTTTAAGGGACTTGTTTACACGATGCAACGCGGATTCATACTGTTTGCGCTCGTCCTTGCCGGGAACGGTTATAATCGGGAGCAGGTACGGCTGCCCGTCGGTGGAATAGCGCGCGAGCAGTTCTTCGATTTGCCTTATAACTTTGACATGGAGCTGCTGGCCGGTCTTGTGACGCCGGTAGGTCAGTACCCCGTTCTGAACATCCGACTTTTTCAGGAAGGCGGCGTCTATGAATGACATCCCCCTGCAAAGGAAAAGGAAGAGGAACACGTCACGGGCAAATTCAAGCCCCGGCCTGTGCGAGAGGTCGAGGCCTTTGATCCGCCTGATGTCGCTGATGGAAACAGCCCGTTTGAGCGTCTTTTCCGTTCCGGTAAACACGGTCCGGAAAGGTTTGCGGTCGATGGTCAGTTCCTGTTCTACCGCCCGGTTATAGACCGCCCGGAGGA
>OKWH01000742.1_pt1 | contig 10340 bp, 10 predicted proteins | sample 1607021 | NCBI WGS metagenome assembly OKWH01 (sample SAMN04414076, study PRJEB24778) | human gut metagenome | material: faecal | host: Homo sapiens | reverse complement strand
CAGTAGTTCCCCTCGGTTTTGGCAAAAGCGGTCTTCAAAAGTCCGCTGCGCCCGATAACCGACGAAATCCAGGCCATAAACGGCCGGTACAAAATCAGCGGCGACACCAGCAGCAACAGCAGCATCAGCCCCAAATCCAGCTCAGGCATATATTCGCGGAGAAAATTCGTATAACCGTCAATCATCTCCGGCGGCAGCAGAAAAGGCAGCACCAGCGGCAGCAGCGACAACCCGAAGCCGAACACCGCGGTCAAAAACAAGATTTTGGTCGACGGCACCAGCGAGTCAAAAATCTTGCGAAACATCAGATATGGTCGGCGGTTAAAATAGAAACGGAAAAAGAAACACCAGAAAACATAATAAAAAACCAGCCAGATTAAAAACAGCGGATTGCCATACCCGCCGGGCAACAGCAGCGTCACCAGCAAAAACAGCAGGTTAACTGCCGAAAATCCGGCTACAGCCTTAAAGTTTTCCAGACAGTAGTCCAAACTGACGTTCAAAATTTTCAACAGCGGCAGTTTTTTTTCGCCGTCAGCAGTCGCCATAAAATAACCTTTCCCTTGTTTCACACGTTTAGATTATAGTCCTTATATATTAACACAATTTAAATATGAAATCGAAAAAGAGGCACAATTTTAACGATATTTCAATTCCTGGTAATTATGGTATTTAAAAATGAACTTAATAAGTCTAAAATGTAAAAAGTGGATTCTATTGCCGCAATCTCGTTTAGGAGTCACCATCATGAACCGCAGCAGACTGACCAAATCGCACATTGTGAAAAACGCCCAGCATTCTCTCGGACGTTCGCTGCAGCGAACCAGACGCCGCCTGGGTTTCGACCTGGAAACCGTTACCGAGCAGACGCACATTTCCGCGCATGACATAGACCTGTTGGAAATCGGCAAAAGCCGGCGGTTCAACCATGCCATCAAACTGGCTTTGTTCTACGATTGCGAAATCGAAATCGGCCTTACCCGTCCGGGCTGCTACGGCAAAAAAACGCGTTAGGCAGCGGCGGCAAGCATCGCCGCCGCTTTATCGAGCCGGCGCCGGCGGTTTCTGATTTTGTTGCGCTTGGCCACGGCCGGCTTGTATTTTTCTTTCAGGGTCAGCTTGCGCATGCTCTCATCAAAGGTCACAAACCTGCGCCAAAGGGGACTAAGCTCCTTTTCGAGCAAACGGCGGCGGATTTTGTACGTTTTGTAATGAATCATAAAACCCAGATACGAATTGACGCTGGCCAGCAGGTCGGGCAGCAGTTTTTTGGCCTTGTGCGGATTTTTTTCCGCCTCTTTGTTGTAATAATGAATTTTGGCATACAGGTTTCCTTTGGTGCGGTTGCCGATATATTCGCGGCCGGGCTTGACCACCGCACCGATAAACTTGACGCCCTTTGAAAAATGCTGCAGATAAATCTTGCGCGGATGCAGGCGGAGCATCAGCTTGGCCTGCAAAAAAGAACGCAGTTTGTCCTGCACGTCAATCAGAAAATCCTTGTCTTCGTGCACAATCACAAAATCGTCGACATAGCGGCCGTAATATTCGATTCCCAAATCATACTTCACATAATGGTCAAAAAAATTCAGATAAAAATTGGCAAATATCTGCGACGTCAGATTCCCAATCGGCAGCCCTTTACCCTTGCCAGACGTAAACAGGCTCTTGCTCAGCGGCAGGCCGTCCCAGTCGGAACGCCGCCCTTTAATGTGGCAGTTCTGCTCCGGATCGTTGAACACCACCTTTTCCACCAGTTCCAAAATCAGCAGCTGATCCGGCTCATGATAGCGCGCCAGAATAAACTCGCGCAGATATTTATAAAGCAGGCTCTTGTCAATGCTCATGAAAAAAGACTGAATATCCATCTTCAGAATATAACAGTCTTTGGTGTAGTTGCGCGAACATTCGCGGATAAAACCGGCCACCCGCCCGATTCCGTATTGGGTTCCTTTTCCGTCGCGGCAGCTGTAGCTGTCCTGAATAAAAGAGGCTTCAAACAGATGGTTAAGCTTGCCGATAATCAGATGATGAATTATGCGGTCGCGAAAATCGGCGGCAAAAACCTCACGCTGCACCGGTTCGGTTACAATAAAGGCAATCGAGCGCCCGGGCATGTAAGTTCCGTTATTGACGTCTTTCCAAAGCTCTATCAGCTTTTGCTCAAAAGCGACTTCAAAAGCCAGGGCGTTTGTGGTGCGGCGCTTGTTGCGCCGGCATTCCAGATAAGCGGCAAACAGCTCGTCCAAACCGACTGAACCGCGCTGCACGCCGCCAAACAAATCCAACTGCATATCCATATCTCTTCATAATCATGATTTTTACCAAAAAAGCGAGCACCGGAAGAACATAATTGTTATTGTTCTTATTGTTGTTGTTCAAATTGCTGTTATCAAGGTTTGCATTCCACGCCCATTTGTTGTCGTTCTCCGAGGAAGACCACACCAACGGTTTTCACTGCCGGTTTTGTCTTAACAACCAAGCGGCTGTCGGCAGTCCTTTTTTAATAAAAATCCGCTCTCTCGTCCCAACCTTGGTTCGGACAATTCCCGCATAATTAAAATGTTCCTGATTTTTACCAAAAAAGCGAGCACCGGAAGAACATAATTGTTAGTGTTGTTCTTATTGTTGTTGTTGTTCAAATTGCTGTTATCAAGGTTTGCATTCCACGCGTTGTTGCTAGAGTACTCCGAGGAAGACCACACCCAATAGTTGAGTAAGTTTGAAGCGCCACCAACCTTACTAACTGCGGTGCTAATCGCACTCTGGTTTTTCTGAATATTTCTTAAAATACCGGCTGCCGGCAGACACCACTTGCCATTGGTCGTCGACGTCGGCGCATATTTCCGCGTCGCCCAGGCGGCCGGATAAGTACTCGCACTACCCGCAGCAACAATCTTGTCCGTATTGCCACAACTGTCAAAATCAGCTTCAGCCTGTGTACTACTCGTCATATTCGGCAGACTTGAAATATCCGTACCATAGCCACCCCAAGCCATACCGACACCAGAACTGCTTCGGTTGCCGCTCGCATCAATCCACCACGGCGCCATGACTTGTCCGCCGACACCATTATCGTTGACATAAACCACAATACCCAAAACCGTTTTGCTGGTTGTATAAGCGGCCGGCGCCGAACAGGTGCCGTCACTGTAATAAATCCAGCCGATTGCGCATGAAGCGCGGTCAGCCACGCAGCTGCCGCTGCTGCTGTCCCAATGCGTACCCGTCGCGCAGTTACACATGCTGTACTTGTCGCCGCATTTGGCTGAGCTTGGGCTTTCGTTAGTTCCTGTACAGGTGTATATGTAAGAGGCGTCACAGGGGCAGTACCAAGCCTCGCCAAATGGGCATTTTATGCCCTTTCCCGAGTCGCAGCTGCTCTGCTTGTATCCCAAAGTGCTGCAATCCTTGGTCGCCACACATTGCGCCCAGGCTTCCGTACCGAAAAAAAGCCCGCAACATACTGTACTTAATAAAATATACTGATTTCTCATCGCCTTTCTCCCCTGAATTAGTTCCTCTTGCAACCCCTCACAAAACCTCTGTCTGCCCTGTTCCCTCTTCTGCCATGCCCGGCTCGTTATTACCGCCCCACGGGCCTGTTTCCTCTTCCTTGTTATACTCGGACTCCTATCTGCCTTGTCATCCTCAGGCTTAAACCGAACATTCCTCTTTTAGATTGCCGTGTGTAAATTCCCAACTACGTTGGGCCCCTTTCGTCCCGTAGGCCTCGAACTTCGCTTACAGCTCGTTCTCGCCAACTATCGACTCCAAGTCCGGCAATGACAGAAAAACACAATAATATTCAGCCTCACATACAGAACTTATAAGTCGTGTCAAACGGACACAAAACCGCATCGCCGGTGCAGGTCTGCTGCCGGTATCCCATCTGCGTACAAGTCGAAGTGCCATACTCGCTGTACACCGTGCACATGTCCGTATAACCGCTGCTACAGCCGTTGTCGCAGTATTTGCCCGAACATTCCTCATACTCGCAGTCATGGTTCTCCGGACAGCTTGCCAGCGTGCAACGGTTTTCGCAGCAGGTTTTGCAAACCGCATATTTCGTTACCGAACCGCTTTTGCAGGTTGACGTGCCGATTTCGCCGCCGCATTCACAGTCATAATAGCCCACGCAGGGATTGTTTTTGCGCTTATATTTGGTCGTGTTGCAACTCAGGCAGAAGCCGTCGGTCACATAACCGTCCGCCGTCGCCTGTTCATAGGTATAAGTATAACCGTCGCAGGGATTGCATTTGCATTTTTTGTAAGAACTGTCGTACGGACAGCTCTGCGCGCTGTCCAGAACATAACCGTCGCCGCAGGAGTCGACATAGCCGGCGTCTTTGCAGGCTCTGACCTTGTCTTCGCTGCACTTGGCATAATATTTGTCATTATACGGACAAGGCGCGCCCGACACATAGGTCGGCGGCTCGCAGGAAGTTATCGTATAACCTTCGTTTTTGCACTGGTTGGCCGTGTCTATGGTAAAATCTTCGCCACCGCCGCCGTATCCGGCCTCCGTGTCACAGTTGCCGAAACCCAGAAAGCACACCGCGGCCAACCGCGGCCCTTCGTTCCGCGAAAGAAGCCCGGCCTCCAGGTCAACCCGGTCAAAACGGCCTAAATTTAAGGAGTTTTCTTCAAATGCGAAAGCAGGTGCCGTCAATAAAAGTACCGTCAATAAAGAAATTCTTGCTTTGTTTCTCATCGTCCCCCGCCTTTCACATAAAAATTTACAAAAAGGGGCGCCCGAATAGGTGTGGTGTGTGTGTATATTGTGTCTCGTTTTGAGCCGGACGCCCCTTCTTTAAGTAAGTCCGATTCACAAAAAACGTACAAATTTCATAAGCCGGACTTATTAAATTCATAATATATTAGTAATTTAGTCGAGTCAAGGTAAAAAATTACAAGTTTATAGTATATATAGATTCACAATAAAATAGGAATATACCTTATTATATATTTTGAGTTACCAAAACAACGGGAATATCCTATATGAATGATAATGACTTTGCCACAAATCTGGGAAACCGTATCCGCGAACTTAGAAAGAATAAGGGCGTAAGCCAGCTCGAACTGGCTTATGACATGGATATGTCCATGAATACCATCTCGGGTATCGAACTTGGCAAAATCTCCCCGAAAATTGACACGCTCAAAAAAATCGCCCAGAAACTCGACATTGACATATCCGAACTATTCGACTTCAGCGAACACGCGCCCAAAGACAAGGTCATCCGCAAAAAAGTCGAGGAAATTACCCGCAAACTGCTGCCGCAGGACAAGGAATTTCTGGACCTCGTCTCCAGCAATATCGACATTCTCATAAAAATCCGCGAATTAAACTAAGCAGCCCCTTCGCCTTGCACTTCTCTCCGCTTCTTTTACACACCCCGGGCTTGTTTTTTCTCCCGCCGTGTTCGTACTTTCTCTTCCGCCTGTCATTGCCGGTTCGCCTCTTCTTATTGTCATTCCCCGCTTTTTTTCTTTTTCGTCATTGCCCGGCTTTTTTTTCTTTTTCGTCATTCCCCGGCTTGACCGGGGAATCTGTAAGGGAGATGTCCGGCTCAAGGCCGAACATGACAGAAAGAGAAAAGAGGCCGAACATGACAAAGAAAATACAAGGCACGGCCTCACGATATGCACGCAGAAAGCATCGCGCTTCAACAAAGGTTCCCGCCGCAGCCAGTGCCGCGGTCAAGCTGGCTACAGCTTGCGCGCTTCAACAAAGGTTCCCGCCGCAACCAGCGAGCGCTCAAGGGCGTCCCCTTGTCAAGCTGGCTACAGCTTGCGTTATACGTTTTTTTAAAAACCTCGGAGAGTGAGGGAAATAATAAGGATTTAGGGAAAATTTTTTGATCGTACAACAGAAGTACGTGAGCATTTATTTTACCCGCTAATCCTGTATTAGTTCCCCGTTATACGAGGTTTTTACTTTATGGAAGCGTCCAACGGATTAAACCGCAACAACATCGTGTTCCAGAGATCGTATTTTTCGGGATATTTCTCGGCAAAAATGGAATAAACCGGTTCGCAGATATAAACCGCACGCCGCGCGGAATCGGCAACTGAACGGAAATAGCGGTCGCTGTTGTAACGTCCGGTATCCAAAATCTTAACCTCGCGCACCGAACCGTCCCGATTCAGATAAGCCCTGATTTCAATAATCATGTCCTGAATGCCCATGGCGCCCGGATCCAAGTTCCAACAGGCACGCAGACGCCCGGCAATCGCGTCGGTTTCGGAAATCGACAGCTCGCTGAAATAAGAACCGCCGGTACCGCCCTCAATGCCCATGTTGTTAACCTCGGCGTCTTCCTTAATCGTTGCCGTCTGGTCTTTTTCGCCCTCTTTTTCCAGAGCGTCCACGGAGGCCAGCAGGCTCTTCAGCGGATTGGCCAGTTTGGGTTCTTCCTTCTTGGGCTGAGGTTTCGGCTTTTCGGGCACGGCCGGTTTCTTAACCGGTTTCGGCACCGGTTTGGGAGCCGGTTTCTTAACCGGCGCTTTCGGCTTTTTGGGCTGCGGCGCAACCAGAAAATCCTGCTTCGGCTTTTCAACGCGTTCCTGCTTGGCCGGCGGCGTTTCTTCCGCGTCTTTCTGCGGCTCGCTCTTCACTTCCGGCCGTTTGTCAGGCTCGTCTTTGGTATAGTTCTTTTCAATCTTGCGCTTGATTTTGCTTGCCTGTTTTTCTTCCGGGCCGCGCTTGGCTTTCGGCGGCAGATTGGTCATTTCCGAAATTTTCACGTTGTTCAAATCCACGATAATCGGCACCTGTTCAATCGTCATGTTCCGGCGCCAAAAAACCGGAACGTCGACCAGAAACAGTATCAGGACAACCAGATGCAGAGCTACGGATTTGTACAGGGCGTTTTTCATCAGCGGTTATTTCTTTTTCCCCAGAGGTTTGGCTTCGGTTTTCAGGCCGACCTTGTCAAAGCCGGCTTCTTTCAGCAGCGCCATCAGGCCGATAACCCGGCCGTATTCGGCACCCGCATCGCCGGAAATGGTTACCGAAAGCTCGGTATTGGTATCGCGGATAGCCCTAAGCTTGCCGACGATTTCCTCCGCCGGAACTTCCGTCTGGCCGATGTAATAATAACCGTCCTTGTCAACGCTGATGTTAACCGAAGTTTCTTCGCCATTCAGCGCTTTGCCGCCGACTTTCGGCAAATCGAGCGCAATGCCCGAAGTCATCAGCGGCGCCGCGACCATAAACACCACCAGCAACACCATCATCACGTCCATCAGGTTGGTCATGTTGATATCGGCGTTGCGGCGGTAAACCCTCGGCGAACGGCGCGTCTGCTGCGGCATGATAAACATAACTATTCTCCCGCCATGTCGGCCTTGATGGCCGTGTCGTCAATCTCACGCGACAAAATGCTCGAAAATTCGGCCTGGAAGTTTTCCAGCCGTTTTGCATAGCGGTCAATGTCCGACGAAATTTTATTATAGGCAACAACGGCCGGAATAGCCGCAATCAGACCAAACGCCGTCGTAAACAGCGCCTCGGCGATGCCCGGCGCCATTGCCGACAGCGAATTGCTCTGCGTGGCGGCAATAGCGTTAAAGCTGTTGATAATGCCCCAAACCGTGCCAAACAGGCCGACCAGCGGCGCCACCGAACCGGTTGACGCCAAAAATCCCATTCTGGTATCCAGCTCGTCTAATTCCTTATCCATTGATACCATCATCGCCTTTTCAATACGCTGTTGCAGCGAAACCCCGCGCAGGCCGCGGTCGGTTTTCGACTTCATGATGTTGGTGCGTTTCCACTCTTTCATCGCCGCCACAAACATCGCCGACATCGGGTCGCGCGGACGGTTGCCGATGGAATCGTACAGACGGTCGAGCGAACCGCCGGACCAGAAAGTTTCTTCAAATTTTTTGGAAAGCTGCTTGACCTGGCGCAGCGTGCCGAATTTTTCGATGATAATCGCCCAGGACCAGACCGACGCGGCAATCAGGCCGATCATCACCACCTTGGTAACCATATCCGAAGCCCAAACCAAATCCCACATTGACATCTGGCTGGCCGTATTTACAACATCCGTTAAAGTTTGCGTTTCCATTTATCTTATCCATAATTAAAAAGTTGCCTGATTCTTGCAGGCAACTTAACACAAAATATTAAAAATTCAATTAACTAAATCGGCTTTTTCAGAGTTTTTCAATCGCCGCAGCCAGCTCCTGCGGAATGCGCACCGGCCGCTTTTTGTTCAGGCTCAGATAAACCACTTTAACCTCAAGTTCGGTCAGCAGTTTTTCGCCGCGCCAGATCTGCTGGAACATCACCGCCGAACCGCCGCCAAACTCCTTTACCTCCCAGGTAACGGTCAAAGCATCGTCCAAAACCGCGGGCGCCTTATAGTCGACGTCGATATGCCGCACCGCAAAGCCAAACTTGTCCTCGTTTTCCAGCGCGTCCTGCTGGCTGCAGCCCAGCGCCCGGATATATTCCGTCCGCGCCCGCTCGGCAAAACGCAGATAGTTTGCATAATAAACGATTCCGCCGGCATCGGTGTCTTCATAATAAACCCGCACCGGAAAAGCGAAAACCGGCCCGTAAAATTTGCCCTGAGGCGGCAGTACTTCGTCAAACATCAGTCCTTATCTCCCAAATCGTCAAACAGGTCGTTCTGCGCAAAGCGCATGTTTTTTCTGAGCTTGGCAATGCCCAGATATTCGCAGCCCAAGTCCGAAATCACGCGGCCGCGCGGCGTGCGCTGCAAAAAGCCGAGTTTAAGCAGAAACGGTTCCACCACTTCCTCAATCGTATCGCGTTCTTCGGACAGCGCCGCAGCCAGCGTATCGGCGCCGACCGGGCCGCCGCCGTAATTCGTCACGATACATTGCAGGTAACGGCGGTCGAAAGCGTCCAGCCCGTAATTGTCAACGTCCAGCCGGCGCAGCGCCTTATCGGCCATCTTGTTGTCAACCTCCCCAGCCTCGGCAACCGCACCGAAATCGCGCACGCGGCGCAGCAGGCGCCCGGCCACGCGCGGCGTGCCGCGCGAACGCTTGGCAATCTCCATCGCCCCTTCCTTCGACAACGGCATGCCCAACAGGTTGGCGCCGCGGGTAACGATTTTTTCCAGCTCTTCCGGCGAATAAAAATCCAGCCGCAGCGGAATGCCGAAACGCTCGCGCAGCGGCGTCGAAAGCATACCCGAACGCGTCGTCGCCCCCACCAGCGTAAACGGCTGCAAGTCAATCCGCACCGAACGCGCCGACGGCCCCTCGCCGATAATCAGATCCAGCTGAAAATCTTCCATTGCCGAATACAAAACTTCTTCAATCGCCGGATTCAGGCGGTGAATTTCATCAATAAACAAGACGTCGTTGCGCTCCAGATTGGTCAAAATCGCCGCCAGGTCGCCCGATTTGGAAATCATCGGCGCCGAAGTCGCCCGGAAACCGACCCCGAGCTCTTTCGCCACAATCGACGCCAGCGTCGTTTTGCCCAGCCCCGGAGGACCGAACAGCAGTACATGATCCAGCGCTTCGCCGCGTTTTTTGGCCGCTTCGATAAACACCTTCAGGTTTTCGCAGACCTGCTTCTGCCCGACAAAATCCGCCAGGCTGTTCGGCCGCAGGTTAATCGGCGCGTTCAAACCCTGTTCGTCTTCGGGCTGTTTCTGGGGGCTGACCAGTCTTTCTTCCATAAGCATCAATCCTTAATTTCCGCTAAATTTCCTTATTGGCAAACTCTTTCAACGCCAGCCGGATAAGCGACGACACGTCCTCAGCCTGCCCCTCCGCCATCGCCTTGCTGACGGCACGATAGGCTTCCAGCCTTTGATAACCGAGATTGACCAGCGCCGAAATCGCGTCTTCCATCAGATTCGGGTCTTCGGCGCGCGCTTCCAGCCGGTCTTCGTAAGCAGCCGTTTCTTCATTTGCATCCATGTCCATTCCTTTCGCAAAATCGTTGGTTTCTGCGCTCATCGGAATTGTTACAATCTTGTCTTTAAGCTCGGTGACGATACGCGCCGCCAGTTTCGGCCCCACGCCGTTCGCCCGCGTAAACGAGGTTTTGTCCTGCGCCGCAATCGCCTGCGACAGCTGGCTCGGCGACAGCGCCGACAAAATGCTGAGGCAGACCTTGGCGCCGACGCCCTGAACCTTGGTAAGCGTCGCAAACCATTCTTTTTCCCAGGCGTCGTAGAAACCAAACAGCGAAATGCTGTCTTCGCGCACGACGGTCTCAATCCGAAGCGCAGCCTCCTGCCCGCGCGACAGCCTGCCGAGCGTCTTGGCCGAGGCAAACACCAGATATCCGACCCCGTTCCTCCGCCGGCTCCATCCGCCCGACCGATGTAGGTCTCCGCGGT
>OKWH01000737.1_pt1 | contig 10383 bp, 14 predicted proteins | sample 1607021 | NCBI WGS metagenome assembly OKWH01 (sample SAMN04414076, study PRJEB24778) | human gut metagenome | material: faecal | host: Homo sapiens | reverse complement strand
GTTACGGCAAGGGTTAAGGTATTGCAAGAGGAACAAAAAGAGAAGTCTGACATAACTAAAGAGCGTATTTTGCAAGAATTATCTGGCATCGCATTTTCTACCATAGCTGATATGCACAATACTTGGATTGAACGCAAGGAATTTGACCTGCTTTCCAAGAAAGAAAAATCCGCAATAAAAAGTATATCAACTAAGACTCTTAAAAAGAATATTGGTACAAGAGATGAACCAGAAATAGTGGACGTTGAATATGTGAAGATAGAACTATACGATAAGATTAAGGCTATTGAACGAATTTGTAAAATGCTTGGGTTCGATGCCGCCTCGGAGATAAATGTCAATACTCCCAAACCCATGAGTGTGGAGGAAGCCAAACTACTTATTAAAGGATTATGATTGATGGTAACACATATCTCAGGGCATTCTGCCTATCCGGTACACTCAATTATACAAGGTTCTTTTTCAAGAGTAAAACCGGAAGAAGATTTGTCGTGAACAGGCACCATGAGGTAATATGCAATGCGCTTGACAATGTTATTGCTGGAAAGATAAAGAAACTGATAATCAATATAGCTCCGCGTTATGGGAAGACTGAACTTGCTGTAAAGAACTTCATATCCGAGGGGCTTGCCATAAACCCGGCTTCCAAATTCATACATCTTTCATATTCTGATGACCTTGCTCATGACAATTCCGAAGAGATAAGGGATATTGTCAAATCCGAGGACTACCGCAAATTGTTTCCTTACGTCCAGATAAAGGATGGTTCCGATAGTAAAAAGAAATGGGTAACCACATCAGGAGGAGGAGTATATGCAGTATCTACCGGTGGACAGATAACCGGATTTGGTGCCGGAGAGGTTGATGATATAGGAGACGAAATAGAAGGAATTTCCGTTACTGGGAAATTTGCCGGTGCCGTGGTCATTGATGACCCTATAAAACCGGAAGACGCTCTTTCCGACTTGAAAAGGGAGAAGGTTAACCAGCGTTTTGAAACTACCATCCGTAACCGTGTGAACAGTAGGAATACGCCTATTATTATTATAATGCAGCGTCTTCATGAGAATGATTTGTGCGGCTATCTAATGAAGACCGAACCGGGAGAGTGGACTGTAGTTTCTTTGCCGGTAATTGAATATGATAAGGATGGAAGAGAGATACCTCTCTGGAAATTTAAGCATGAATTAAATGAACTGAATAACCTTCGTAGAATAAATCCTTTCGTGTTCGAAACACAATACATGCAGAACCCTAAGCCGATGGAGGGGCTTATGTATGGCAAGTTTAAAACATACAAGGAAATTCCATATACCAATAGGGCTATACGAAAGAACTATACAGATACCGCTGACACTGGGGAGGATAATCTGTGCTCCATAAACTATATAGACACGGAAATAGGGAACTTTATATTGGATATTGCTTACACCAGCGCTTCTATGGAAGTGACAGAGCCTATGGTAGCTACTATGTTGGCGAAAGATAATATAACCATATCCAACATTGAAAGCAATAATGGCGGCAGGGGATTTGCCCGGAATGTGGAATCACAGTCCCGGATAATGGGAAACAACACTACGGAGATAAGATGGTTCCATCAGTCGGGAAACAAGGAAGTGCGTATATTCACACGCGCGGCAGAAGTCATGAACCTTACTTACATGCCGGAAGGATGGGAGACCTTGTACCCTGAGTTTTATGCGGAGATAAGCGGTTTCAGAAAAAAAGGGAAGAATGCTCACGATGACGGTGCGGACTGTCTTACCGGCTGCGTTGAGAAGCGTGGAGAATTTGACTATGAAAGTTATGATGATATAGATATATACGGGATGAACAGCATTGTGGAGATACACCCTATGATAAACGGGAAATTCGCCTATGTGAAAGCGTATGTTGTGGACGGAACGGTTTATATAGCGGAGGCATATATCGGAAATGCCCTGCCATTGGATGATGTTTCCGCTGTGGTAAAGAATGCAGAAGTGAACATCGAGACTCCCAATACGATGCTGCATTATGTTAGGGATTATCGCGCTTCCATCGGGGAAGTGTGGGCAAGGCAGGAAAGGGGAAGCAAGTTTCCGTATATTGAATCATTCAAGGCTTTGGTTGCGAAATTCAAGTTTAAACGTTCTGCGGACATGGAAGGCTTTATGCGAAATCTTATGGACTATGACGGCAAGGACGTGTATGAGGCAATGTATGTCCTTTGCTGTATTGCGGATAGAGTAAAAAGGAAGGGATTATTAAAAATAGAACATTGATTTCTGTATTACCCCCGTGATTTTTTTGCCTGATATTTGAAAAATATTAAAAACAGAACAATCCCGGCAGCCGTATTGCTGCCGGGGCATCCTACATGAGCGTTGGGCGAAACCTCAACGCACTCTCATGCTTCTTTACGTGGCAATATTCGTAATATGAAATCTAAATCGCTATTCCCGTTTCCTTTATTCTGCCGAACATCTTGTAAATCTCCACCAACCAATAGATACAGTCCGGCTTTATTTCTTCATCTATGCACCCGATTGTATGGATGGCATCTATTATCTTGTTCTGCCATTCCTCGCCTCCGTCAAAATCTAAAGTAGGTTTCATTGCATTGTACAATAGGATTGCCTTTTCCTCGATTGATAAATTCTTTTCCATGATTGAAGTTCTTTAGGTTTATGATATTTGAATTGAATATAGTTGTGGCTGTACGTCATTGTTCCGTACCTCTTGCCACATATGATTTATGCGATTGAATTATTTATAGGTAAAGTTTATGGCACATTGCCCCACATTCTTCCCCTTGCTGAACAAGCTGATGAAATACCTCTGCCCATAAGGGGTGATTACAGCCTTTCTGTTGATGAACACATTTCCCTTTTGCTGTTGCGCATTCTCGGCAATCTTCATTATGCCCAAGCTCATTGACCTCTGGGACGGCAGGTTGTAGCGTGCGCCCTTGCTTAACAGATAGCCGCTCCACCTAAGCCATTCATACAATGCGTTCTGCCCTCTTCTGAACAGTCCGTTCTGCTTCAATACGTTCGCCATCTCACCGACGGATATGCAGTCGTTGGATTGCATGATGCAGTCGGCAAAGGCGGCTTTGGGCTGGAGCTTTGTAATCTTGGCATCCTTCTGCTCGATTTGCTTTTGCTGTTCCTCGATTTGCTTGGCTTGGTCGGCGGCAAGTTGAAGAGCCTCGCTAAATGTCTGGGGAACTTTAGCCTTGCCTTTTTCAAGTTCTTCCAAGCGGTTGATTATCCGTTCGCGCAGAAGGGCATCATAACCGGAGGCGAGGATTAGACAACCTTTAGGGGTAAGAGAGAAGCAAGGGAGTTTTCGACCAGTAGTGTCTTTGTATTCACTCAATCCAAAATTGGATGCAGTTACACCCTGCGAAAGTAACTTTCTAATATCACGCATGATATGTGCGTGTTGTTTGCCAGTAACCTCTGCAATTTCAAGAGAGGTCATACCTTTTTGATTTGGAATTAAACTTTCCATAACTATTATAATTTAGACAATAAAAAAACTGCACTACGTGTTGTCTAAGTCCTAATAGCGAAACTCCGGGGGTATTTCTACGTCCCGACACGGTGCAGTTATATCTTTATATTTTAAAGACATGCTTAATATGTATGGGCACAAAAAATGCCGCTATTTTGCGGCTTCGTACCGCTATTAGTTTTAGACACCACAAATATAAGGATATTTTGTTAATCCACAAACATATCATCAAAAAAAATAATATTTGGAATGTTATTTGGAATAATTCTAAATAATATGTATATTTGCATCCGTAGGGTCACTTACAAGCGTATGAAGTTGTACGCAACCGTATCATAGGACTAAATCACTAATATATGGGAGTGGCCGCATTTATGTGCTGTCACTCCTGCTTTGTATATGGGCATATTTAATCAATTCTGGAAGCCAAAGGAAAGAAAAGCAATTCCAATGCGAGAGAATGTAAACCGCGTGGAAAGGGATGCTGAAGGAAATTACTGGTTCCTTTCAGACTTGTTCGGCCATCACACCAAATGGAAGGCTTATTATAACATGACCGATGACAAGGAAAAGGCAGAGGCGCTTTCCGCTTGTACGCCATTCTTCACTGTAGTGGACAAGATAGGTTCCATGATGTCAAGAGGCGTTCCTTATGTGGTGGATAAGAATGGCAATGAGAAAAGGTCCTATGCTGACATCCGCAATATATTGGATACCCCTAATCCATTACAAACATTCTCCTCATTTGTAAAGCAGATAGAAATCTGCCTTAAGGTGTTCGGGTATTGTCCTATAGTCCTTGTAAGAACCGGAAAGGGAAGTGTGCCAAAGGCTATGTGGATTGTTCCTCCTGAACTGTTCCATATTGTCGGTACAGGAAAGGTATTCCGGCAGTTTGAACTTTCGGAAATTGTTTCAGAAGTTTATATTGACTGGGGCGGAAAACGGACGAGACTCGAGGATTACGAATACCTTATCATATATGATAGCAATATCCGTATATACGATTGCGTAAAGGACATCCAGTTCAATTCAGTATCGGATAGTTTGTCCCAACCTATATCCAATTGGGTGGCTTCCATGTCGGCAAGCCATACGCTTCTGGTCAACGGGGGGCCAAAAGGGGTATTGTATAATGACTATACAGACCAGATGGGAAACATAGCCCTTACCTCGGAAGACGAGAAGGACATAAAGGATAGGTTCAAGAGGGACTACGGTCTTGTAAACAAGGAATATCCGATATTGGTTACCCGCCATAAGCTCGGATGGCTTCCTCTTGATTTCAACTCCGACCAGTTGAAGCTTCACGAAGAGGACAAGCGGTGTACAGATAAGATAGCCAATGCCATGGGAATCAACGCCAACCTATTTACAGATGCCAAGTACGACAATCTGGAAAGTGCCGGTAAGAAGGCATACCAGGATGTGATAATTCCCGACAGCATAAAGATAGCTGGATGTCTTACGCGAGCGATATGCCCCGAGGGTGTATTCATAAAGATAGACTTTACGGATGTCGAATGTCTTCAGAACAACAAGGAGACGGAAGCCAATACTCTTGTCAAGGTTGCCGACGCATTACAGAGGTTGCTTGAAAAGTCCTTGATTACTCATGACGAGGCGCGTATTGAAGTGGCTAGATATATAGAAATTGACCCGGAAAACCCGAAAGGGGAATATGGAAATCTCCCTGCTATGTCAGACGAAAAAGATAATGAAGATGAAAACAACGGTAAATAAATACAAAGGCAGAATGGGAATGCAGCATAAGCTGTTTTCTATCAATTCCAAGGATGTACAATACGATTCTGAAAGCCGTACAATCAGCGGATATGCAGCAATATTCGGTAACAAGGACAAAGCTGGTGATATATTGCTGAAAGGCTGTTTCGCAAAAAGTATCCGCGAAAGGGGACCGGAAAGTAGCGCTAATGACAAGATTATATTCCTATGGATGCATGATATGTCGGAGCCTCTGGGATTGCCTACCATATTGAGGGAAGATGAAAAGGGGCTTTACTTTGAAGCGCGGATTGATGAGATAGAACTTGGGGATAGAGCTATAAAACAACTTGAATCCGGTACTCTCAATCAGTTTTCTATTGGATATGAGTATGTGTGGAAGAATTGTGAATGGGATTATGAAAGAGAAGCATTTATTGTTCGCGAGGTCAAGTTGTATGAAATATCCGTTGTGTCGATTGGGTGCAATGGAGAGACTGAATATTTGGGACTTAAATCCATAGAGGATTGTGAGGCTGCATACAAGGAACTGAGCGAAGAAATTGCATCCTTGTCCAAGAATTTGAGTCTGTCTAAACAGCATAGATTGCAGAAAATAATATCCAAAGCAATGTCACTTGCTTCTTTCAGGCCGGAGCATGCCTTTGATGCTCCACCTGCAGGAAAGGGAGCCGACAATGACGGAGGTAGTGAGGAAAAAGAATTGTATAAACTTTTAAAATTAAAATCGGTATGAAATTAGGATTTATGGAGCTTCTGGATACGTCCGGTTTGCCTGAAGAAAGCAAAAAATTCTTCGAGGCTATGGACGAAAAAATGGGAACTGCTCTCGAGGAGCAAGTGAAAGGTTTCCTTATGAATGAAGTGAAATTGGATGAGTTGCGCAAATCCATCAAGGATGCTGCAGATTCTATCAATGAAATCAAGGGCAAGGAATTTCCTGGTATTGACAAAAAGACTTTTGATGAAAAGGTCAATGAGTTGGAGAATGCCATTCTACGTGTAAAGGCAGCTACTGAAATCAGTGGAAATGGAGAAATAAAGGTTAAATCCGTTTATGACCAACTCTACGAGCAGTTGAAGGGGTATATTACGACGGACAAGAAAGGGGTTTCAACCCTTGACCTCAAAGAGGCATGTAAGGCCGCTCCTGGGAACAAACTGGAGGTCAATCTTGTGTTGGATAAAAAAGGAACTGCTGCAACTATTGCATCCGGTACCTTGGCTCCTCACTATGGGGTTGAAATTGACCCGAATTTGTCGGTCAATCCTAGAGCGCAGACAGTCATAAGAAATTATGCAAACGTGTCCAGCACGAATAGCCGTTCCCTGATTTACGCTGAATATGTGAGCAATGACGGTGATGCCGCATGGGTTCAGGAAGGAGGACTTAAGCCTCTTATGGATGCTACATTGGCAGAAAAGACTGTGACCGCTGCAAAGATAGCCATTGCCGCAAAATTCACAGAAGAGACACTGACGGATTTTCCCAGTTTCGTTAATGAGGTTCAGAGCGAAATGATAAACAAGCTCGGAATCAAGGAGGAGCAAGGTATTCTGGACGGAAAAGGGTCTGACGGAGAAATCAAGGGTGTAGCCGCAGACATGCCGGCATTCTCATTGACAGGTTTCAATGTAGAGAAAGCAAACATGTTTGATGCCCTCGTTGCCTCATATTCACAGATTGTCTCTGCAAGCGAAATGGCTTATCGCCCGAACCTTGTGTTGATGAACCCGTTGGATTATGCGGCAATGCAGTTGACCAAGGATACAAACGGCCAGTATCTCCGTCCTTTCCGATATGGAGATGAACTGATTCAAGGGTTGCGTATAGAGACTACTACTGCTGTAGAGCAGGGAGACTTTATTATGGGAGACTTTTCGTATCTGAATATACGTGACCTTTGGGAATTGTCAATGTCCGTCGGTTGGGAAAATGACGATTTCCGTAAGAATATCGTTACCGTATTGGCTGAAAAACGATTGATGTGTTACATCAAGTCACAGTATAAGACTGCATTCGTGAAAGATAAGTTTGCTACGGTAATTGAAGGGATAACTCCGGCTGAATCGGGTGTAGGTGGATAAACGATAAATATAATATGACTATGGGAAAAGAATATAAAATGAATTTGACCAAGCGTTACGAAGTGACGTTTGTAAAGGATGGGACACAATACAAGTCCGGCGATAAAGTATCAGTAGGAATGCCTCTTGCAAGCAGATTTTATGCAGAAGGAAAGATTGAGGTATCAAGTGAACTGCTGAATGACGCCAAGGCATTAGGTTGCGAAGAACTTTTCACCAAACGTAAAAGGAAAGAGACTGTATGATAATTGACTGCACATATTTCACTGGGTTATTGAGTGTCGGGATAGGTCCCGACACTGGAGCTCCTTCTGTAACCAGAGAAGCGGAAAAGGACCGGATAAACACTTATATTGATATATATGAGATTGAATATCTGAATAATATTCTTGGTGATGATGTGTGCAGTGAATTTGTCTCCTATCTTGAATCTCGTGAAGATAGTGTTGAAAAATGGGAAAAGCTGTATGCATTGTTATCAGAGAAGTATAGCCCTATAGCGTGCTATGTGTTCTTTAAATACATATCAGAAGGAAACTATAGTGTGACAAGTGTAGGAACGGTGACTTCTTCGGATGAGGATGCAGTTTCCCCTATGGTGTTGCAGATAAGAGCTTGGAATGATATGGTGAATATGAACAAAAGGGTCTATGAGCTGCTTCAATCCGTAGAATACAAAGGTGTTTGCTTTAATCCTTGCATGTTACGTAAGATAAACATTATGGGAATATGAAATCAGTAAACAAGATTTTTGAAGATGTGGTTAGGCGTGTTGCCGTCAAATACGGAAAGAATGTTTCGTACTTGTTTGGAGATTGGTCATACATAAGCAACCAGCTTACAGTCTGGAACCAGTCGCCCAAAACCAGTCCATTGAAATTCCCTATAGTTTGTCTGTATTCTCCTTTTGTGGAGGATAGGACAGAAGCAGAGACAAGGGCATCCCTTGATTTTATCATTATGGTAAACACCCTGAAAACCTACACGAATGAAGAGAGGGAAAAGACTTCGTTTGAGCAGGTGCTTCGCCCTATTTATCAACTTTTCATTGATGAAATAAGGAAGGATTCTTCCATTAAAAGCAATTATAATGGGATAATTCCTCATTCTTATTCAGAAAACTACCGGTATGGGCGTGTTGGTGTGATAGGGGAAGACGGAAAGCCTTTCCATGATTTTATCGACGCTATCGAAATTAAAGAAATGAATCTAACTTTTAAAGAAACAAAGTGCTATGGCAATAGATTATAGAAAATGTCCGGGACTTGCAACGTTTAATACGGGTAATTCCGTTTGTGTGCTTGACCCGGGAAAGATAAAGGCCATTATATTGACCATTCACGGTCATAAATTGCCGAAAGAGAAGACTGCGGAAGCTATTGAGGCCGCTTGTCATGCCGACAGACCGGACCGGATATTCCCTATCAAGACGATTGTGGAATATGCGCCTTCCGGTGGAGAGGCTCAAACGTCAGCAACCGGTTATGGACCGACGAAGGTGACAAGTTATTCAGCTAAAAATGACGTATGGACTTTGCAGGATTATGATGCCAGTTTGAAAGCCAATCTGATGGCTGCAAAGAATGTGGCATTCGATGCCTATTTTGTGGACGAGAACAATATTGTCTATGGAATGAACGATGGTACTGATGAACTTGCCGGAATACCATTGTCCGGTGTATATCCCGGAGGCCAGGATTGGGACTCTTCTGGAACGGAAGCAAATCTTACGGTTGCCACGATGTTCAAGGATTACGAGAAGTATATCAAAAATGCCGATGTTTCAGCCTATGACTTTGATGTGGTTGAAGCATTAAAGGGACTTGTATATGTGGACTTGAAATCTGCGGAATCAGGGAAATATAAGCTGGTTGAACATTTTGGCAAGCTTGACATTACGGAATATTACGGAGCTCTGTTACAGACAAATGCGGAAACTGCCCTTCCGAATGCTACCGGTGTATCTTATGCTGACGGCGTCATATCCGCTACGGGTACGGTAAAACTTGCAAAGCCTTCTGTTTTGCAGGGTGTGGGTATAACTGGAATTGAGTCCTGGTCATGAAAGTGGAAGGCGTTACTTTTAATGAAAGGCTTGTACGTAAGATGAAAAAGAAGGAGTTTGTTGATATACATAAAAAGGTCTTTTTCCTTGACCGTACTGCCGAGGATAGGGAAAGCCTGCTTTCTGATATATATGACAGGATATGTGATGCCACCCCTCGCAGCAGGAATGTGGATTCTGTTTTGTAATATGTTTGTTAGGGGCGTTCATTCGCCCCTAAATTGTTATTAGGTATGGCTAGTATAATAGAGGCTGAGAGAAACTTTGATGAGCTTGTGGCAGGATTTGAGCCCATGATACGTGATATAATGGCTGCCCAGAAAAAAGAGGTGCAGGTATATATCACGGAGCAATTGTATTCCGGTATAAACGGCAATGACAAGCCTTTGCGCCCGACTTACTTGAATGACCCTTATTTCAAAAACAAGGAATCCGGTAGTTGGTATAAGAATGCTCGTGGCTATATGATATGGAAAAAGGGGATAACACCTCCGTATGCCTCTTCGTGGCTTGGAATTCCCAGACGTTCTCCGGAAACTCCGAATCTGATAATCAGAGGCGATTTTCATGATTCTATTACAGCGGTACCATTTGATAAAGGTCTTAGGATAGAAAGTGTAGGAGTCAGCTTCAGCGGAGACATAGAGCGCAAGTACGGGCAGGCGATATATAAGGTAGGGTCTTATGCTAGGAAGCATTTTATCGAGAAATATGTAAAAAAAGGCATTGCCGATTATTTCAGAAAGTTCGGTGTGGAATGAGCTGTATGTGTGAAAACCGGAAGAGGATGGAGGACATTGGGCGAATGAGGTCTCTTGCGAAAAAAGCCGCCATGATGGAGGGAAAGGTTTATGTTCTCTATGAGAATGACGGTATATTCGGCTTTGTCCCGGAAGGAGTTGAATATAAAGGTGCATTTATTGAATATGTGTGGTATATATAAAGGAATCATTTGTATTTAATCTCTTTGTAATTTAGAC
>OKWH01000727.1_pt1 | contig 10525 bp, 11 predicted proteins | sample 1607021 | NCBI WGS metagenome assembly OKWH01 (sample SAMN04414076, study PRJEB24778) | human gut metagenome | material: faecal | host: Homo sapiens | reverse complement strand
AAAGCTGTCCGGCATTCCGGCCAATATTATCGACCTGCTGGAAGTCGGCATCAAACCGGTCGACCTCGGCCATCTGCACCAGCTGGCCAAAGCCTACGGCAAGGCGGTCAAAATTACCCTGATATGAGAAAAGCCCCGCGATTGCGGGGCTTTTCTTCTGGTTTTAATAAATCTTATTTGTTTTTCAAAATAGATTTACCGGCATAGACAGCCATATCGCCCAGTTCTTCCTCAATGCGGATGAGCTGGTTGTATTTTGCCATACGGTCGGTACGGGACATCGAACCGGTTTTAATCTGGCCGCAGTTGGTGGCAACGGCAATATCGGCGATGGTCGTGTCTTCGGTTTCGCCGGAGCGGTGCGACAACACGGCGGTATATTTGTTGCGCTGAGCCAGATCGACGGCCTTCATGGTTTCGGTCAGCGAGCCGATCTGGTTAACCTTAACCAGAATAGAGTTGGCAACGCCTTTTTCAATGCCCATGGCCAGACGTTTCGGGTTGGTAACGAACAAGTCGTCGCCGACCAGCTGAACTTTGTCGCCGATGGCTTTGGTCAGCATAGCCCAGCCTTCCCAGTCGTCTTCGGCCATACCGTCTTCAATGGAGAAAATCGGGAATTTGGCGCAAAGGTCTTTGTAGAAGTCAACCATTTGAGCTCTGGTATAGGACTTGCCTTCGCCCTTCATTTCATATTTGCCGTTTTCATAGAACTCGGAAGAAGCGGCGTCAATGGCCAGAACAACGTCGTCGCCCGGTTTGTAGCCGGCGTCTTTAATCGAGTTGACGATAAAGGTCAGAGCTTCTTCGGCCGACTTCAGGTTCGGTGCGAAACCGCCTTCATCGCCGACGTTGGTGTTGTGTCCGGCAGCTTTCAGGTTCTTTTTCAGCGTGTGGAAAATTTCGGCACCCATGCGAACGGCTTCTTTGATAGAGGAAGCGGAAACCGGCATAATCATGAATTCTTGAATGTCAATCGGGTTGTCGGCATGCTGGCCGCCGTTAACGATGTTCATCATCGGAACCGGCAGAGTGCGGGCCATGGTGCCGCCCAGATAACGATACAGCGGGAGACCGGATTCTTCGGCCTGAGCCTTGGCAACGGCGAGCGAAACGGCCAGAATGGCGTTAGCGCCGAGCTTGCCTTTGTTTTCGGTGCCGTCGAGTTCAATCATGGTTCTGTCGATTTCAATTTGATCTTCGGCGTCCAGACCGGCCAGAGCGTCGTAGATGGCGTCGTTGACGTTGGCAACGGCTTTTTCAACGCCTTTGCCGCCGAAACGCTTTTTGTCGCCGTCACGGAGTTCAACGGCTTCGTGTACGCCGGTAGAAGCGCCGGAAGGAACGGCTGCGCGTCCGAAAGCACCGGACTGCAGAACAACATCGGCTTCAACAGTCGGATTTCCGCGAGAGTCTAAAATTTCTCTTGCATGGATATCGATAATAGCACTCATTTATTTCTCCTGTTAGTGATTTAAAATTTCTGTAGGTACAATCGGTTATTTTTGCCTCAATGTCAAGCCAAACTATGCGTTATTCATCCGATTCTTAAAGATTTTTCCGTTTGCAAAATTTGTTTGCCCGTGTTAAGAAAAAAATATGAAAATACAAACTTAATTCTCTATCATTATGAAGAAGACAACTATTTTGTGGCTTGTCGGCATTTCGGCCTTTGCATTGCAGTGCCTGCTTGTCGGTCTGTCGTTTGCGTCCGTTTGCCCGATGTCGGCGGCAGTGAACTTTGCCTGCGGACTGCTGCCGCTGGTGTTTGTTCCCGTTCTCTGTCCGCTGATTTACCGTCACGGCGTCAAAGTCTGGAACCGCCGCCGGATTTATCCGCCCTGGAACCTCATTTCCTGGGGTGTGGTTATTGCCGGTCAGGTATGTCTGGCCTGTATTAATTTTTTCGTTTTGATTTGGGGCATCGTCTGGTTTTTGTCCGTCTTTTTCCCCTCTGCGGAAATTTCGTCGCTGATGAATCTTCTTTACATTGTCGCGGACATGTTTTATCGGGGACTGATCTTCTGGACGTTCGGAAAGCTTTTCCTGTTTATCCTGCCCGGCGGTCCCGGAAGCAGCGCCGGTATGTCCGCCTCGTCTTAAGCGAAAAAAAACAGCCCAAAAAACGCCGTTCTTTGCAAACGGCGTTTTTTTATTGTCAAATTGGAATAATGCGCTAATATAAACCGTTAGTATAACAACCTCACGGAGGGCATATGTTTTCGGATAAATGGCATAAACGCTTTATGGAAGTTGCCGAACTGGTTTCGACCTGGTCAAAGGATCCGTCGACCAAAGTCGGCGCTATTGTTGTCGGTCCGGACCGCGAGATTCGTTCCACCGGCTACAACGGTTTGGTTCGAGGCGTTGACGACAACAAGCCCGAACGTCTGGAACGCCCCACCAAATATGACTTCTTCGAGCATGCCGAACGCAATGCCGTTTACAATGCCTGCCTTATCGGCGCATCGCTGAAAGGCTGTGTCATCTATGTAACTTCCATGCCTTGCCCGGATTGTGCCCGCGCAATTATTCAGTCGGGTATCAAAATGGTCGTGACCTACAAGCCGGAATTTGACGAAAATGCGCCGCAGAACACCTGGCGCGACAAACTGGTCTTTTCGGAAGAAATGTTTAAGGAAGCGGGGATAGAATATCTGCTGCTGCCGCCTAAAAAATAAAAATTCGGACTTCGGACTTTTAATCGGACTGCTATCTTTAAAAAGTTGATTTGTTAATTATATAACAAAGCAAATTAACGGTTTCTGTTTCAATCCTCGGCTGGTTGAAAAGGTTTTTGTGACTATTGCACAAAAGGAGATTAGAATGAAAGTTCTTATAGCGGACGACCATGCTCTCTTTCGCGACGGACTGGGAATGCGTCTGGAACAAATTGACCCGAATGTCGTCATTCTGCAGGCCTCAAGTTTCGGACAGGCTCTCAAAATTCTGGATCAGGAAAAGAAAATCGACCTTGTTGTGCTGGATCTGGATATGCCCGACATACCTTGGGAGGAAGGTTTGGGCGAAATGCGCAAAAAGGCCGAATGCGCCCGCTTTGTCGTGGTCTCGGCTTCCGAAGACGTGCGCAACATCCGCAAGGTGCTTGAAAGCGGTGTCTGCGGCTATATTCCCAAACGTTCTGACCCGAAAATTCTAAACAGTGCCTTGCAGTTGGTTTTAGACGGCGGAACCTATATTCCGCCGGCCCTGATTGAAAGCGGCGGCGCGGCGCAGGCCAACGGCAACGGCGCCAAGCCCAAAGGCAAAACCCTGACTAACAGGCAGGCTCAGGTTCTGGATCTGGTCGCGCAGGGATTGTCCAATAAACAGATTGCCTATGAGATGGGCGTTTCCGAAGCTACCGTCAAACTGCATATCAACGCTCTGCTGCGCTCTATCGGCGTAACCAACCGTACGCAGGCCGTCGTTACCGCTCAGAAAATGGGCCTGATTTGAAAAAGTTCCATAATTTCGGAACAACATCTCCTGATTGTTGAGCAGGCCGGACGTCTCCTTTATAGATTCCCCGGTCAAGCACTCTCTCTGTCATTGCCGGACTTGATCCGGCAATTGAGGAGAGAGATGTCCGGCACAAGGCCGAACATGACGATTATTTACTCGTCATTCCCCGGCTTGACCGGGGAATCCAAGAGATCCCCGGAACGCGCTACACTTGTCCGAGGATGATAAAGAAAATGCAAGGCACGGCCTCATCACGATATGCACTAAAGATTCTTGTCAATATCTTTTTCTGCGGGCATATCCTGCAAAGAGATAACCAGCTTCTTGTCCAAAGCGTAACAGATATTGAGCAGACAGCTTAAGGGAAGGCGCAACAGCCTTTCTTCACAGCCTTTTTCAATACTCTTTATTTTTATTTTAGACATTCCTGTCATCTCGCTGACGTCGTCAATATCCAGCCCTTGCCGCTGCCTTGTTTGTGAAATTTGTTTTCCGAAGTCCAGGAAAAAATCTTTTTTGTAAATGTCGGTAATTTCTCTGTTCATTTTCAACTCCTTTATGTTTTGTTAAAACAAAACCGCCCTTTCGTTTGGAAAAGGCGGAGGAGTTGCAAACTGCATAAGAACAGTACGCTTATTCGTCCGCAAAAGCGGCTTATTTCGCGTCATCCTCCACAAAGGAGGTTAATTGGTTTCTTATGAGGAGTTTGCATACTCCGCCGGCAGTCTAACCGTTTCTGCCGACAAAGTTGATTATAAAGGATGATTTCTATTTTGCAATCAGGATTTATAAAAAAAGCCCTCTCAAAAGAGAGGGCCGGAAAAATATGCGGTTAATGATAAGAACGCATTAACCCGGCCAGAACACCCTGAACCCGGACACGCTGCGCCGGCAGACGCCGCGGCTGATAGGCGCTGTTACAGGGAATCAGCACAACTTCGTTGTTTTCCCGTTTCAGTATTTTCAGTGTTGCCTCGCTTTCGTCGACCAATGCAACGACGATTTCGCCGTTATTGGCCGTATCGGCTTTTTTGATAATGACGGTGTCGCCGTCCAGGATACCGGCTTCAATCATTGAATCGCCTTCAATCGTCAGCGCGTAAAACTGGCCGCGGTTGACCATCTCAAACGGCACCGAAACCTTTTCCGTTTCGTTGGCAATCGCTTCAATCGGCGTGCCCGCGGCAATTTTTCCGTAAAGCGGAATTTGTGCGGCGCTGTTTTGCAGGGCGATTTCACGTTTCTTTTCTTCTTCAATGATTGCCTTCGGTTTAAACTTCGGCATTTTGATAACTTCCAGCGCCCGCGCTTTATGAGGAAGCTTTCGGATAAATTCGCGCTCTTCCAGAGCTTCGATTAACGCATGAATGCCCGATTTTGATTTCAGCCCGACGGCGGCCTTCATTTCTTCAAAGGAAGGCGAGCAGCCGGTTTCCTTGATAACCTTGTTGATGAACATCAAAAGTTGGTATTGTTTTTGGGTCAGCATATCAAAAAGCCCTTATAAAAAAAGTAGAACACCTATATAAATGTTCTACTTTAGTTCTTTTCTGCTGTCAAGCGGAAATGCTATCTTCCTTTCTTGACTTTTGCGGCCCTAATCAGCTGCGGCGGCATTTTCAGTGCCTGCGGATGCGGCTTTTGGGCAACGGCCAGCGAACTGACCGGCGCGAACGGTACCAGCGGTTTCATCGCGTTTCGAAGCTCGGCCGCTTTTTTCTCGTGTTTGGCTCTGGCCAGCTTAATGCTGTTCATGGCTTCTTCAAAACGCAGCCAGTCGAGCGCCAGACGGCATTCTTCCTTATATCTGGTTGCCAGTCCCCATCTTTCTTTCCGAACTTCATACGACTTTTGGATGATGTCAGCCGTGGTCACGCTGCGTTTTTGCGTGCCGGCTTCGGCTCTTGCTCTGGTCAGAGCTTTTTCATAGATGCCGGCAATGACTTTGGGCGACGGATTTTGATTGGCGGCCGACATGACCGTCGCCAGAAAAACTTCGCCGCGGTTGTCAAAATCAAGTTCCGGAATCTCTCTCAGGGCGGCATAAACCGGCTCGTATTTGACGATGCGCATATATTCGTCCATCTTATGTCGGAAGTCTTTGGTTTTTGACAGGTCGCCAAACATGGTCCTAAAGGCTTTGGTGCGGCGCGCTTCCGTGGTTTTGCCCAAGGCGGCAAGCTTGGGATAGTCCTTGGCGACGCCCGGCCAGACGACTTTGTCTTTTTTCTTCAGTCCGAACAAAAACGTGTTCATCGTGCCGCCGATGTCCATTTGATACAGTCCGAGATATTGGTTGCTGCCCATAATGTAAGGATTCATGCCCGATTCAAACAAATGCCCGACGTCCGGGGCTTCCATTTCGGCAAATTTCATGTTGACGCCTTTGTATTTGCCGCCGGCTTTGACCTTCATGCTGTTTGCGGCTTCCGTAAAACTGACGGTTTTTTCAAAATCAGCCTTATTGCCTGTTTCGGCGCGTATTTCCGAGTTGGCGTCGTCGCGGCTGCTTTCGGGCGCTTTGGGCGCTGCGTTGGCTGCCTGCGAAAAAAGCGTAATCAAACCCGCGCCGAAAAAGGCTTTGTACTTCGCCGGGATTTTCTTGACCGCGTCCACGGTTTTCTTCCACAATAAAGCGGACGCCTCTCCGGCATCCTTTATCAAATCTTTTTCCATTTTTCTCTCCGTTTATTCATTAATAATATAGTCTTTTTCCGGCCCTTCGTCCAGTATCTTTTGCAAATTGTCTTGAAAAAATATTTGCCAGCGTTTATAGTTTGTTCAAAACTTGAAATTAATTCGCAAATAGGAACAAAAATGACAATTGAGACCAACGTTCATCGTGAATCCCGCCTTGCCAAACTAAAGGCTCTGCAGGACAAGGGGTACAACCCGTATCCGTATCGTTTCCGCCCCGACGCTTTTGCCGCCGACCTTCAGGAAAAATATAAGGAACTTGAACCCGGAGCCGATACCGAAGACCGCGTGACCGTTGCCGGCCGCGCCATGGCCGTCCGCAATAACGGCATGTTTATCGACATAAAGGACATAAGCGGAAAAATTCAGGCTTTCTGCCACAAAAATCATTTGAGCGAGGAAGATATTGAACGGCTCAAATGCCTGGACGTTGGTGATATGGTCGGCATTTCCGGCTATGTTCGCCGTACGCCGCGCGGCGAACTCTCGATTGCCGCCGAAAAGTTTGACATCATTTCAAAATCGCTGCAGCCGTTGCCGGAGAAATTCCACGGCCTGACCGATGTCGATGCCCGTTATCGTCAGCGCTATGTTGACTTTATTATGAACGAGGACAGCAAGGAAATCTATAGGAAACGTTGCCAGATAACCTCGGCTGTCCGCCGTTGGTTTGAGGAGAACGGTTTTCTGGAGGTAGAAACACCGATGCTTCATCCGATTATGGGCGGCGCCAACGCCAAACCGTTCATTACCCATCACAATTCGCTGGACATGGATTTGTATCTGCGCATTGCTCCGGAGCTTTATCTGAAGCGTCTGGTCGTCGGCGGTTTTGACCGTGTGTTTGAAATCGGCCGCAACTTCCGCAACGAAGGTATTGATAAAAGCCATAATCCGGAATTTACCGGTCTGGAAGCCTATCAGGCCTATGCCGATTACAATGACATGGCCGATTTGTTTGCCGGCCTGATCCCTTACGTGGCTGAGAAAGTGCTAGGTACCGATGTCATCAGATTCGGCGAACATGAAATTGATCTTTCCAAGGGTTTTGCCCGCAAGTCAATTGTTGATTTGGTTAAAGAATATGCCGGCATTGACCTTATGCAGGCCGAAACGCTGGAAGAGGCCAAGGCCATGGCCAAATCCGCCGGAGTTGACGCGTCGTCCTGCTCATGCTGGGGCAAGGTTGTTCAGGAGGTGTTTGACGAAAAGGTTGAGCATAATCTGATTCAGCCGATTTTGGTCATGGATATGCCGCGCGACATTTCGCCGCTGGCCAAAACGCATCGTTCCAATCCGCGGTTGGTCGAGCATTTCGACGCCTATATTGCCGGCATGGAAATCGGCTGCGCTTATTCCGAGTTATCCAATCCGCTGGAACAGAAAGAACGTTTTGACGCACAGTGTGCAGCCCGCGATGCCGGTGATGACGAAGCTCAGATGCTGGATGAAGATTACGTCGTTGCGCTTGAGAACGGTCTGCCTCCGACCGGCGGCATGGGTATGGGCATTGACCGTTTGGCCATTTTGCTGACCGGTGCCGATACTATCCGCGACGTTATTGCTTTTCCGACCCTGCGCAAGAAAGATTAAATCTTGACAAAGGCCGCCAGAAAAACACGGTTGCAGAGGAAAAATCTCCCCCGTCGGCTTAAATGGCCGGCGGCAGGGAGTTTTTTTGTATTTGCGGCGTTATTGGCGGCGGCTTTGTTTCTCGAATTTTGGCAGAGGGATGATGATAATGCGGCTCTTTTTGCCGGTGCTGTGCCGACGGCGGTAATTGTATTGGATACGGTTCCGACGCAGCCGGAAACGGAACTTTGCTATTACCGCTATCAGCCGTTGACGCCTTTTCCCGAACCGGGAAACCGTTTTTTGTATGATGATACCGAAGAAGTAAAGATTTCTGCTGCGGAGAAAATTGATGCCGAGTATCTGGCGCAGGCTTTGTTTACGGACGAAGAGGAAACGGATATTTCCTACCGCATTGCCGGGATGGTGGAAAACGGCGTTTCAACCGGCGTCAGCACGGCTGACGGCATTTGGGACGTTTTGTGCCATGTCGAAAAAAATGACTTGGCCGATCGCAAGTCTTATGAGCTTTATGAGGAGGAACTGCCCGAAAACGAAGTTCGAGACGAATTTTCCGATTCTCGCGACGGCTATTTTGTATATAACCGCCACAAGAACATTAAAAACGTTCATGTTGCCCTGAGCCGCAAACCGTATTATTTCGGTCCGGAACCGGTAATTGCCGTTGTTATTGACGACATGGGCATCAATCAGCGCCGCACGGCGGATATCAGCCGTTTGAACGCGCCGTTGACTTCCTCTTTTCTTACTTACGGAACCGGATTGAACCGGCAGGTAAAGAAAGCGGTTCAGGCCGGTCACGAAATCATGATACATGTGCCCATGGAACCTAAAACCAAGGCTAATCTGGCGCCTGATACCCTGACAACGGAAATGGACGAGGCCGAAATAAAAAACGGACTGCGAACCATGTTGCAAAAATTTAAAAATGTCCGCGGCATCAATAATCATATGGGCTCGCAGTTTACGGAAGACAAACGGCGGATGAACTATGTGATGGACGTTTTGCGTGATAACAATCTGTTTTTTCTGGATTCCAAGACGTCGGCTCAATCGGTCGGCCGCAGCGTTGCCCGTGAAAAACGGGTGGCTTATGCGCACCGTCACGTTTTTTTGGATAACGAAAACCGGATTGACTATGTGAACAAACAACTGCGCCTGGCGGAAAATATTGCCCGCCGCAACGGTTATGCGGTTGCCATCGGCCATCCGAAGAGCGCAACGTATCAGGCGCTGAAAGAATGGCTGCCCCGCCTGCCGGAAAGAAAAATAAAACTGGTGCATATGAGCGAAATCGTAAAGGTTTTAAACCCGCAGCTGAAGGCTTCTTTTGAGGAAAGCCAGGGCGAATAAAAATTTTTTTTGCAAATTTTTAAAAATATGTCTTGACCTGAACGATATTTGCATATATACATTCGTTAGTTTTTGGCAGATTGCTGCTGAAAAGTCCTAACGGTCCCATCGTCTAATGGTTAGGACACCACCCTTTCACGGTGGCGATACGAGTTCGAATCTCGTTGGGATCACCAATACAAAGAAACCTCCCTTGCGGAGGTTTCTTTGTATTGATAAAGAGCCCAGGAGAGATTTGAACGAGTAGAGTTCGGAGCGGGTAGTTGGGGAGCGCGATTAAAAGAAGCGCGGGCCGTACGTCGCGAAAGGGGCCCGCGGTGGGAGCCGTGGGAATTTACAATCTCGTTGGGATCACCAATGCAAACGGCATGTATAAAAACTATCGTTTTTCTTTTTATAAATCAAGCAGTTGACCAAGTTCGAATGTTCGTTTTTTGAACAGAGTGTTTTGGGCGAATTTTACGAACTCGTTTGATGATAATCCTTTATATTTGTTTTAGGCTGTTTATAATCATAATAAAATTAATGATTATGTCTAACAATTAAAATATTATTGATTATGGAACATTGGCAAATTGTGATTGTAATCTATTGCGGAATAGCATTTGTGTGGTCCCTTTATACGTTGTTTAGGTATCATAAATTCCAAAAGAGTAAGAATTTCAAGTCCGAGAAAAATCTTATCTTTGTTTTTTTCTTGGTTTTTCTGTTGGTCGTGATGGCGATGGTTGCTCATATTTGCTATTTGATGGGATCCGCAGTTGAGGCTTGGCCGATATTTGTTAGTATTGGACTAATGATTTTGGGCTGTATTGTGCCTTCTATCTGGAAGAATAGGAAAAATAAGTAGGTTTGTAAACTGCTTGTTAAGCATTACCATTAAAAAAAACCTCTCTCCGTTAAATAAAGGAGAGAGGTTTGATTCATCTAAAATTATCATTGTTTTTCCGGTAATGATAACTTTCTTTCAATGTATTTAGCAGAGCACATGCGACCGCAAAATACAATATACCCGTAAACAAGTATCGGAGACCGGAGTTTTTAAAGCCAATATAAAACTCATAAACGCTGTCTGTTTTAAATGCAAAAATGACTGCTAAGGCAATTACAGGCAAAGCCATAAGCCCCTTGCGCAAAGAGCGTAATCCGTTTTTAATGCTTCCGTTTTCCCATTCGTCACATATTTGAGAACGATAACCAGCATCAAATATTGATGAGCAATAACAAATTAATGCCAGTATAATGAAAAAGCATTCCCAACAGATGAAAATCGACAGAAGAACAAACAAATATGCCGCGATATCGATCCTCCGAAAAAGTTCTTCTCGTTTTTTAACCGCTTTAAAATAAGGAGTGAGGTATTTTCTAGTTTCCATAACTCACACTAAAGGCTACCTTTTTATCCTGGTCTTAATTT
>OKWH01000715.1_pt1 | contig 10638 bp, 7 predicted proteins | sample 1607021 | NCBI WGS metagenome assembly OKWH01 (sample SAMN04414076, study PRJEB24778) | human gut metagenome | material: faecal | host: Homo sapiens | reverse complement strand
GGCTTTTTATTATTTTTTTCTGGAAAATTTTTCGCGGTTTCTTTGTCTTTGTGCCGCAAATTCTTCGGGCGACAGATAATTGTCATGGTTAACGTCGCCGTTTTCCCAGGTATAGGCCATAAATTTATTGAATTTTTCCAGTTTCTCCGGAGTATCAACTTTCTTGTCAGCAATTTCCTTTTGGGCGGCTGCGTCAAACTCTTCCTTGCTGACCAGCCCGTCGCCGTTGCTGTCCATTTCAATAAATTTTTGCGACATGGCCGCTTTTGCTTCGGCTTTGCCGTAAGCCGACTGCTTTCCCTTTATGACGATAAAGATTAAAACGGCTGCAATTAAAATCAGAACGCCGATAATAAGTTTTTTCATATATACCTCCACACATCAAAAACACAGTTAACAGCTTAACGCCGGATTTTGCATTCGTCAAAGACTTTTTTTGCCTTAATGTATAAGCCGGATGAAACCGATAAGAAAGGCTCCGGCGATGATTCCGGCGAAAATGTCGTCAAGCATAACGCCACAGGCGTTTTTCAGCCTGCTGTCCGCCCATTTGACCGGTCCGGGCTTAACAATGTCGAACAGGCGGAAAAGTCCGAAGCCGATGAGATAAACCAGCCATGCGTCGGTATTATGATATAAGAGCTGTCCGGCAAAAACAAAGGTCAGCATCTGTCCGGCAAATTCGTCAATGACCACCAGCGACGGGTCTTTTTCTTCCTGATGCGAAATAATTTCGTGCGTAGCCCAGACCCCGATAAAGAAGGCGGTGGCAGCGGCAGTCAGAATGCCTGCCGTCCCGAAAAAGTAGGCGGCGGCGAAAGCCGCGGGAAGCGTTCCCAGCGAACCGACGGTGCCCGAAGCTTTCGGAGCATAACCGAGGCCGAAATAAGAAGCCAGCAAATGAGCAATTTTGTTTTTCATGGTCACAACCCTTTCAGTTTTTTTCATTTAAGCATAAAAAAAACTCTCCGCAATCATAAAATTGCGGAGAGCCTACGCCTGTGCATTAAAGGCTACATGTCAAACTTCGTAACGCCTTTGTATGCGTAGCGGTACAGTTGTTTGATTTCCTCAACCAGCGGGTAACGCGGATTGGCACCCGTGCACTGGTCGTCAAAAGCCAGAACCGACAGTTCGTCAAGGTCTGCTTCAAAAGTTTTCTCGTCAATGCCCATTTCCTTGATGGATGCGGGAATGTTGAGTGTCTTTTTCAGCTCTTCGATTTTTTCAATCAGCAAATCCAGCTTTTCGTCCTTGCTGCTGCCGCCCAAATTCAGATATTCGGCAACGCGGGCGTAACGCGATTTGGCGCTCGGATATTTGTACTGCGAAAAAGCAGCCTGTCTGAACGGATGGTCGGAAGCGTTAAACCGCATTACCTGCGTCAGCAGCAACGCGTTGGCAATGCCGTGCGCAATATGATATTTTGCGCCCAGCTTGTGCGCCATCGAGTGGCACAGGCCGAGAAACGCATTGGCAAAAGCCATGCCGGCCATGGTTGCCGCATGATGAATTTTTTCGCGTGCAACAGCATTCTGCGAACCTTCGTTATAGGATGCCGGCAGATATTTGAATATCAGGCGGATGGCTTCAAAAGCCAGGCCGTTTGTATATTCTGTTGCCATGGTCGAGGCAATGGCTTCCAGCGAATGGACCAGAGCGTCGATACCTCCGGCGGCACACAGGCCTTTCGGCATTGACAGCACCAGATTGGCGTCGACAATTGCCATGTTTGGCGTCAGAGCATAGTCGGCAATCGGATACTTGACGCCGGTCGCGTCGTCGGTAATGACGGCGAAGGACGTAACTTCGGAACCGGTGCCGGACGTGGTCGGAACCGCAACCATGTATGCCTTTTGTCCCATTTCAGGAAATTCGAAAATGCGTTTGCGAATGTCCATAAAGCGCATGGCCATATCTTCAAACTTCAGTTCCGGATGTTCATACATCAGCCAGACGATTTTAGCCGCGTCAATCGGCGAACCGCCGCCAAGCGCGATAATAACGTCGGGTTGAAACGCATTGACCAGATCCAGCGCCTGATGGATGGTCGACAAGTCGGGATCCGGATGAACGTCGGAGAATATCTGAAAACTGATGCCGACTTCTTCCAAAACGTCCGTAATCGGCCGCGTATAACCAAGGTCGAACAATGGCTTGTCCGTAATAATAAAGGCTTTTTTGCGCCCTTTGAGTTCGCGCAGGGCATGCGGCAGGCAACCGGCCTTGAAGTAGACTTTCGGCGGAACCTTGAACCACAGCATGTTTTCCTGACGCATTGCAATTGTCTTAATGTTCATCAAATGTTTAACTCCCAAGTTTCCGCTGACCGAGTTGCCGCCCCAAGAGCCGCAGCCCAAAGTCAGAGACGGTTCCAGAATAAAGTTGTACAAGTCGCCGAGTGCGCCTTGCGAAGACGGGCTGTTGACGATGATGCGCGCCGTCGGAATCAGTTCGCCGTAATGCGTAATTCGGTCATGATTGTTGGGATTGGTGTAAAGCACGGCCGTATGTCCTGCACCGCCGAACATGACCAGCGACTTGGCCTTGGCTGCCGCTTCGTCGAAGTTTTCTGCCTTGTACATAGCCAGAACCGGCGAAAGCTTTTCGGCCGAGAAAGGTTCTCCCGGTCCGACTTCGCTGACTTCGGCAATCAGCACTTTAGTATAGGATGGAACCTTAATGCCGGCCATTTGGGCAATGGTGGTCGCCCTTTGTCCGACGATGTCGGCGTTGACGTGTCCGTTTTCGAGCAGCATTTTGCCGAGGGTTTTCTTTTCCTTTTCGTTAAGAAAATAAGCGCCTCGGGTAATGAACTCTTCTTTGACGGCGTCGTAAATGTCCTTAACGACGACAACCGATTGTTCGGAAGCGCAAATCATGCCGTTGTCAAAGGTTTTGGAAATCAGCACTGAAGAAACCGCCGGTTTGACTTCCGCCGTTTCGTCAATAACGGCCGGAACGTTGCCGGGGCCGACGCCGAGAGCGGGCTTGCCCGAGGTATAGGCGGCTTTGACCATGCCCGGACCGCCGGTAGCCAGAATGGTGTCGACTTTCGGATGCTGCATCAGATACTGCGAAAGCGTGACGCTCGGATGTTCAATCCAGCCGATAATGTCTTTCGGAGCACCGGCCTTGACTGCTTCTTCCAGCATTATGCGTGCGGTTTCAACCGTGCATTTCTTGGCGCGCGGGTGCGGCGAAAAAATAATGCCGTTGCGGGTTTTCAGAGCCAGCAGAGTCTTAAAGATGGTCGTCGATGTCGGGTTGGTGGTTGGAATAATGCCGGCGATAACGCCGATGGGGTCGCCGACTTTCATAATGCCGTTTAGCGGGTCTTCTTCCAGTACGCCGCAGGTTTTGGTGTTTTTATATTTGTTGTAAATATATTCGGCGGCGAAATGGTTTTTGATAACTTTGTCTTCCATAACGCCCATCCGGCTTTCCTCGGCAGCCATCTGCGCCAGAGGAATGCGCAGCGAACTCATTTTCAGGGCGACGCGTTTAAAAATTTCGTCAACCTGCTCCTGCGAATAGGTGGCAAAAATCTTTTGTGCGGCGCTTACTTTGCTGACCAGGTCGTCAATGTATTTTTCCTCGTCAAGAACATTGTTTTCCGCCGGTTTAACTTCTTTTTTCTTCAAAGCCATTTTGTTTTCTCCATAAGGCTAACGTCAAAATTCGGCATTATTATAAGCAAAAAAGATTAATGTTTTATTGCACTGCTTTAAGATTTTAAAAATATTCGCCGGAACAAAAAAAGAGTGCGGTTTCATCGTCCGCACTCTGAAAATCGGTTTTCGCCGAAATGTTACTTTTTGCCTTTGCGCTGTTCAAACTCCAAATCGATTCTCTCCAGCAGGTCTTCGGCCATTTCGTTAAAGGCCTTTATGCTGCTTTGCGAAATGCCGTCGGACTGCGAATTTCCGAGAACCAGAGCCTGATTTTCAAGCATGTACTTGAAAAGGTGCAGGTCTTCGTCGGAAAGCGAGGAGGGCATGTCGTTGAACAGATCCTTCAGTTCCTCGAAAGTCGTTTTCGGATTGCCGACTAGTTCCATGCGGCGCCCGAGTTCTTTGTTGATGTCTTTGAGGACATTTTCCAGATAATGTACCCAGCCTTCAATGGCATAATCGCCGTTGAGTTTTTGTCCGTCGTTCCAACCTTGGAGTTCCTGCAGATTGTTTTCGGCAAAACGTTTCATTTTGCGCAGGTCTGTCAGGTTAACGCTCGCCGGATCGGCCGCAAACAATACGCGTAAAGCAACAAATTTTTTTTCCATGACTGAATAATTTTTAGTGCCCGAAGGGCGGTTTAACTTATATTAATAAACACAATTTCGAAAATATTTTCCTCATGTTTATCATTATTTGCAAAACTTGTCTAGACAAAAAATTTGTCCGTTGCGTTTTTTTGCAAAAACTGTTATGTTTTTTTATATTTAAATGAGGTGAAAATGAAACTGATAATCTTTCGCCACGGCGAAACCGACGGCAATGTCAGAAATATCGTTCAGGGTGCAGGAATAGACTGCCCGCTGAATGAAACGGGCAAAAAGCAGGCGGCGTTGCTGCGCGATAGGCTGGCGTCCGAAAAGCTGCCGGCAATTTACTGCTCGCACCTTTGCCGTGCGCGTGAAACCGCCGAAATCGTCGCTTCGTCAAACCACGCGCCGGTTATTGAAAGAGATGGCCTGGAAGAGGTTCATTACGGCATTGCCGAGGGAATGCTTTCGGCTGAAGCTCATGTCAAGTTTGCCGCCGTTCTTGAAGCGATTAACGATAAGAGCAATCCTAACCGTTTTGACGTATCCATTCCGGGGGCGGAAACAATCCGAAGTTCGACCGAACGGGGATTGAAAGCCCTGATGAAAATTAAGGCAGATTGCCCTTATCCGGTTGCCGGCGTTGCCACGCACGGCGCTCTGATGTTTAATCTGTATTACCATTTTTTCAAAGCCGAGCGCCGCTTTGCCAACTGTGAGTATTTTGAAGTCGAAATTTAGAACTCCAGTACCGGGCGAATGTAGCAGGTCGTTTTTTTACGATGAGAAACCAAACCATAAGAAGCAGACAGGCTAGAATACCATGCATATTCTTTGGAACTTTCTGATGAAGACCATGTACAAATACTCGGAAATTCAATTCCCCCAACTTTTTTTATAGCGTCTTGAATGGCACTTTGATTATTATATATTTTAGTCATAATACCTGCAGCTGGTAAACACCATTTGCCGTTGGTTCCACTTGTTGGAGCATATTTACGGGTTGCCTTCGCTGCTGATATCACTCCTGGACTATAAGCAACAATCGCATCTGTATTACCGCAACTATCATAATCAGTAGATGCCGAACTGGTCGTTGGACGATTTGGAACAGAGGACATATCAGATGCAGAATCGCTCCAAACCATACGTACCCTGTTACTATTCGTTTTGTTACCATTTTCATCAATCGACCATGGTGCCATAATCTGCCCGTGTTGCCCATCGTAGGTTACATAAACAACAATACCAAGAACTGTTTTGCTGCCGTCATGGTTTGTTGACGGTAAACATTTACCATCCGTATAATAAATATATCCGATTTTACAACCGTCAGCTACACAAGAGCTTCCCTGCTGCTTATAACCGGAATTGCAGGACCAGGAACTGATTTTGGAGGAGCAGTCAGAGAAGTAAGAACAGTCTGCATTGTCCGGACAAGAAGAGATGACAGCCGTATGGTTGCGACAGTTGTCGGTATAAGCGCGTTCGCATTTGGTTGAGCAGTCATCCCATTCCTTCATACAGCCATACCCCAGAGCAGTATTGGGATCGTCATTGCGGATATGGCAGTTGTCGGAGTAGGCCACCTTGCAGACCGAGGAACATGGCGAAGGATAATATTCGGCACAGCCGTACGGCCCTTCGTCAACCCCGGCCGGACAGACGCAGTCGGTATATTGTCCGCCGCAGCTGTCCCCGGATACCGAACGCGGATAAGAACAGTTGGAAGAGGTATATTGATATTCCGGCTTGCAGACGCAGCTTTCGTATCTGCCGCCGCAGGAGGCGCCGGTACCGTTCTCTTTGGCCGAACAGGAAACCAGAGCCGGGTCGCATTCGCAGGAAGCGTACATTTCGTCGCAGCTTTCGCCGACGCCGACCTGTCCGGCGGGACAGGAGATAAGGTCGGGCAGGCATTTGCATCCCAGTCCGTAAGCGGAGTTATAGGGACAAACGCCGTCAATGGTCTGTACGGAGTTGCAGTTCTGTCTGACAAAGCCTTCGTTCAGACATTGGTTAGAGGTATCGATATAAAAGTCGTCGTTGGACGAACCGGCGCCGGAAGACGAGGAATCGTAACCGGCGGCGCCGCCGCAGTCGCCGACCCCAAGGAAACAGACGCCGGCAGTCTTATAGGCCTTGTCAGGTTGTTCAAACTGAAAGGCGGGCCTCGGTTCCGGTGTGTATGTCAGTGTGTGTGCAGGTAAGCCGGAGGCAATGGTTAGCCTTGGGAACATAAGAGCCGTTCCGGAAAGCAAAGAGAACATTAAAACAGATTTCTTCATAGTATCACCTCGCGACAAAGTTAGAACCGAAGCCCGCAGCGGGCAGACAGGAAGGAAGATGAAGAGGATATACGTATAAGGATACGAAGAAAGGATATCCGCCCGCGACGGAGAAAGACCGCCAAGGGCAAACTTCAAAATCCACACCTGTTGAATATCAGGATACGCTGATTTGTGGAAAGAGTCAACTATTAATGAAAGTACAAATTTTTCTGTCTACCAATGATGGAGCTACATAAAATTTTTTTGTCATACAAAAAAGCCCTCTCATCTGAGAGGGCTTTGTCAGAAACAATCAACAGGAACCGCGTTTGTTCCAGCTTGTATAAGATGACGGATCCCAGTTGTCATAACTCAAAGTGCGGTCTTTCTTGTTGTAAATACGACAGCCTTGATACTGGTCTGAATATTTGCTGCCAAAACTTCCGCCGCTGAACCAGATGCGTCCGCCGAAACCGGCGCAGAATTGAGCGCCGTCGCGCATCCGGACATTGCCTGCCGACATATACCAGTAAGCGCCGTCGCGTACTCTTATCATCGCGCCGCGCCGGTAAACGTCGGCTCCGTCATAGCTGCTGAAGTTTTCAATGCCGCCGATAAACGTGTTTTTAACGTAAACCGAGGTTCCGTTTCCCGCAAACTCGACTCGGGTATCGCTGGTAATCGTTTCCAGATAGTCGGCCTTAAAAGTCGTATCCTGAATAATAACCGTTGAGGTATTCCAGACAAACAGGCCTTTGATGTCCATGCTGGCATTGGTAATTTTGAAGTCGGCACCATGTACGACCTGTATTTTTCCGGCTTTGAAACTGGCTTTGCCGCTGTCGTTTTTGAACGTAAACGTCCAGTGTCCCTGACCGACGAAGATATCGCTGCTTGTCGTAAGCGTGCCGTTGGTAATTGTCGTGCCGGAAAAGTCGATTTTACCGCCGCTTTGAATGTTCAAGTTAATTTTGTCAAATTTGGCATTGGCCAGATTAACGCCGGCACTGCCGACAACCTGATAGGTCAGGGTCGGTTTCGGCCTTTTGCTTTTTGAGCATTCGAGCGGATATTTGGTGCGAAAATCTTCAACCGAACGGAAGTTTTTTCCGTTGGTGGTTGAAAACGTCGTGTCTTTGGTAATAACGGCGCCGCTGACGTCTTCGTTAACTTTGTAGCCGTCGGCAGCCAGTCTGCTCTCACAGGTCGGCACACAGATTTTCATTGATGCGTCGTTAACGCATTTTTCTTCTTCTTCATATTTTTTACATTCAATATTCCGGTATTCCGGCCCGCATTTGTCGCTGCAGGTCGAATAGACTGTTTTGCCGTTTTGCGAACAGGTCAGAGCATTTTCAGGAGCGCCGTAAAGACATTCGGTCCAGTTGTCCGGACATTTGCAAGCCTCAAATTTCCCGTCGCAGGATGTGCCGATACCGATTTGATTGCCGCTACAGGCTGTCAGGCCGTCTTTGCACCGGCATGCTTCATATTTGCCGCCGCATTCGGCACCGACACCGACTTCAGCTTCGCCGCAGCTGACAAGGTTTTCGGCACAGCCGCACTCAAGATATTTTCCGCCGCATGAAAGGCCGCTTCCGGCTTGTCCTGCCGGGCAGGTTTTCAAATCGCCCCGGCAGACGCAGTCTTCATACATGCCGCCGCATTCGGCGCCGATGCCGACTTCAGCTTCGCCGCAAGTTTTAAGGTTGTCTTTGCATGTGCAGGATTCGTATTTTCCGTTGCAGGCTTCCCCGATACCGGTTTGTCCGTCACCGCAGGTTTTGAGATCACTCCGGCAGCGGCAGGATTCATATTGTCCGCCGCAGGCGTCTCCAACGCCCTCATACAAACCGGAGCAGTTTTTCAGCCCGGGTTTGCAGATACATTCTTTGTATTTTCCGTCGCAGGAGATGCCGATGCCTTGCTGTGCGTCATTGCATGCCGTCATGCCAGGTTTGCAGACGCAGCTTGCATATTTGCCGTCGCAGCTTTCGCCGACACCGTCCTGAACGTCTGAGCATTCAACTAAGTCGTTTCGGCATTTGCAGCCTTGCGCATAACGGTCGTCATAGGGACAAACGCCGTATTTGACTTCGACTTCGCGGCAATTGACCAATTCAAAACCTTCATTTTTGCATTGTTTGGAAGTATCGATTGAAAAATCGCTGCCGCCGGAACCGAAACCGCCGTCGTCGCCGCAATCTCCGTTGGGCAGAAAACAGACTTTCGCTTCCGCATGATTAATGGCGCAGAGTCCGAGTATAACGGCAAAAAGCGCGGGAATCCCCTTATGAAAGACACACATATCATCACCTACACATAAATTACACAGTACTTATGATATCATACTTTGTCCATAAGCGAAACCTTTTTCCCGGTTAAATATCTGAACCTGGAAAAGAAAGTCTCTTTCACGCCACGCCTCTCCTCTCAAGAATAAGAATAACTGATTTTGATATTTAAATCAACCTATAATGATATATATGTTATTTTATCTACTTATAATGAGCATTGAATAATTTTTGTCGTATTTAAAAAAAGCCCCTTGGATGAGGGGCTTTCAAAATACAGTTACTCGCTATAAGCCATTGACGTTTGTACAGGTTGCTCTTCTGCCACAAAGATAGTCATAACCGGAACCGGATTGGTAGAACATGCAGGCGAATACCATGATGCCGCTGGCGTCGTCGCCTAAAGTGACGGATGCCTGCTGAGATGTGTTTTTGGCGGAAAATTTCGTTTCGGCGCCGGAACAGGTGCCTGTTTTGCCAAGCATTTGAATCGACGACTTGGAACCGGCATCAAGTATAAAACTCAACCCTTTTCCGCCCCAGCAGGTCAAACCGCCCATATTGGTCATGGTACTTCCGTTTTGCAGCCGGAAAACCAGTTTCTTGCTATCATTTGTGCCTTCGTTGTATTCAAGCTCGCCGCTGCCCAAATCCAGAACGCTTCCCGAAAGGGTAATTTCTACCTGTGATTTGCCGGTCGAATAAGATGCGTTGATAACACCGTTGTAATAAGGTGTTGTTGACGCTTGTTTGCCTTTGTTCAGATAGACGTTGGCTCCGGTAATTTTGACGGCGTTTTTGGTTGCCGAAGCTCCGGATATGAACTTCATAACGTTAATGTTGTGCGTTCCGTTCGTTATGTTGAGGTTTGAGGTCGGATTCATATCCAGCCTTTCGTAAATTTCGGTTGTCCCGGTTCCCGATATTGTCAGAGTTTTGCCTTCGGCAACCGACAGAATGTTGGCATAAAGTTTTCCGCCGGCTGAACCGTAACCGAAATTAAAATCGGAGTTGATATTCATATTGCCGTTGGCAATCAGACTGCCGTTGGCAAAATAATTGTTTCCCGAACTGATTGTTACGGTGTCGGCCGTAAGTTTGTTTCCGCCGACATTGACTGTTGCGCCGCCGAAGACAAATTCCTTAGCCGTGATATCAGCCTGAATGGTTGAGCTGCCGGCCAGCTGAATGACATTGGCGCTCAGAGAAGTTTTGCTGCACAGCGAACGTCCTGTCGTATCGGCCGAATAGATGGTTGTTCCGTTGCCGATATATAAAGAAACGGAAGTGTCGGAAATATTGCTCATCAACACAACCTGTTTGCCACTCATGCTGTAGCTGGAAACTTCTCCGATATTGTTGACAAAAACCGCATTCGGAAAATCTTTCTTCAAATCGCTTTCGCAGGAAGCCGTTTCGGCGGTTTTGCATTTAGACTGGCAGTCTGACCAATATTCGGCACAGCCGTAGGGATGAGAAACGTCGTCCCTGTTTCTGCAGTTGTCATTATAGGCGGTTTTGCATTTGCTGGAACAGTCAGACCAGTATTCGGCGCAGCCGTAAGGCGTCGATACGGCCGTGCGGTTGCGGCAGTTGTCGGCATAGGCTTTCTTGCAGACCGAAGAGCAGGGGGAAGCGTAATATTCTTCACAGCCGTAACTTCCCGAACTTACACCCGACGGGCAGGAGCAGCCGGTATATTTGCCCCCGCAAGAAGCGCCCGATACCGAGCGCGGCGAGGTACAGTTGGAAGAGTTGTATATATATTCGCTCTTGCAGACGCAGGACTGATATTTTCCGCCGCAGCTGG
>OKWH01000706.1_pt1 | contig 10706 bp, 4 predicted proteins | sample 1607021 | NCBI WGS metagenome assembly OKWH01 (sample SAMN04414076, study PRJEB24778) | human gut metagenome | material: faecal | host: Homo sapiens | reverse complement strand
GTAGTAACCATCTCTGATAAGAATGGACAACCTTCATATCGCATCAGTTATAAGGATACTTCTTTTATCAATTCTTCTCCTTTGGGACTTATTACGAATATAGGTGATTTTTCCCGGGAGATGTCTTTGGGACACGATGTTCAGTCAAACAGAATTGACGAGACCTATACATTGCCCAATATAAAGCAGAGTAATGTGCACTATGTAGCCACAGAGGGTATATACCGGTTTAGTCAGCAAGGCAAGACTATTTATGATATCATATTTCGTGTAAGCGACCGGGATATTGCTTTCAAATATAAAATGTATCCTCAAAAGAATACTTTATCCTGCATTGTGAAAGAGGAGGCGACAGGCTTTGTGCTTCCTGACGGGAGTACGACTTTTTTGTGCCCGCAAAGTAAACCTATGGGAGGATTTGCCCGTACTTCTCCCAGTTATGAGACACCGTATAAAGCAGATGATGCCATGGGCAAAAATGGATGGGGTGAAGGTTATACTTTCCCTTGTCTGTTCCGTAATGGCGATAAGGGATGGATACTTATTTCGGAAACGGGCGTAGATAGCAAATATTGTGGAAGTCGTTTGCTGGGACATGAGAATGGTTTGTATACAATCGGTTTTCCGCAGGAGGGTGAAATGAATGGAAATGGTACAACCGCACCCGGACTTGCACTGCCGGGAGAAACGCCCTGGAGAACGATCACTTTGGGTGAAACTTTAGCTCCGATTGTTGAAACGACAGTTTCCTTTGATGTTGTAAAGCCACTGTATGAAGCATCCGGAAAATATGAATACGGCAGAGGTTCCTGGAGCTGGATTATTGGTATGGATGGAAGTACGAAATATGAAGAGCAATTACGTTATATTGATTTCTCTGCGGCAATGGGATACCAGTCTGTATTGGTAGATGCATTGTGGGATACGCAAATAGGCTATGATAAAGTTGAAAAGCTGGCTAAGTATGGTGCGGAAAAAGGAGTGGGGCTTTATCTGTGGTATAATTCTAATGGATATTGGAATGATGCCCCACAATCACCGCGTGGTATCATGGACAATGCGATAGCCCGACGCAAGGAGATGAAATGGATGCAAAGCATTGGAATACGCGGTATAAAGGTTGACTTCTTTGGGGGTGATAAGCAAGTTACCATGCAGTTGTATGAAGATATTCTTGCTGATGCCAATGAATATGGGCTACTGGTGATTTTCCACGGGTGTACTTTGCCTCGTGGTTGGGAACGCATGTATCCTAACTATGCGTCGAGTGAAGCCGTATTGGCCAGTGAGAATCTGCATTTCTCTCAGGGAAGTTGTGACAATGAAGCTTTCAATGCCTGTCTGCATCCATTTATTCGTAATACGGTGGGTAGCATGGATTTTGGTGGTAGTGCATTAAACAAATATTATAATTCGGATAATGCTCCGCGTGGGAGCCGGCGTATAACTTCTGATGTGTTTGCTTTGGCTACTGCGGTATTGTTCCAAAGCCCGGTACAACACTTTGCCTTGGCTCCGAACAACCTGACAGATGCTCCGGAATGGGCAATAGGTTTCATGAAAGAAGTTCCTACTACGTGGGATGAAGTACGCTTTATTGATGGCTATCCCGGTAAATATGTAGTTATGGCACGCAGGCATGGAGATAAATGGTATATTGCAGGAGTTAATGCGCAGAAAGAAGCCGTAAAGTTGAAGATTGCCTTACCGATGTTTATGCCTGGTGATCAAGTGAGGGTATTTACTGATAATGAAGAACTGCAAGGAAATGTAAGACAAATAAAGGTAAATAAGAAACAGGAGTTACAATTGGCAATGCCTTGTAATGGTGGGATATTAATTGTAGAATAATCAAACAAAAAAGCAATATGGATAAAATGAAATCTTTATTCCTTTCATCGCTATTGGTGGTGGTGGCTACTTCGGGGGTGGCACAAAATCCAATCATTCAGACAAATTATACGGCCGATCCGGCCCCAATGGTATATAATGATAAAGTATATCTTTATACTACCCATGATGAGGATAATTCTACCTGGTTTACGATGAACGACTGGCGATTGTATACGACCAGTGATATGGTGAACTGGACGGATCATGGCGCTGTGTTATCATATACTGATTTTAGTTGGGCAAAAGGGGATGCATGGGCTCCACAATGCATTGAAAGAGGTGGAAAGTTCTATATGTATGTGCCTGTGATTTCAAGAGTCAATAACAGGGGAGCTATTGGAGTGGCAGTGGCCGATAGTCCTTACGGGCCTTTCTATGATCCGCTTGGAAAGCCATTGGTTCAGAGTGAATGGGGAGATATTGACCCGACGGTTTTTATTGATGACGATGGACAAGCTTATATGTATTGGGGAAATCCCAACCTGTATTATGTGAAGTTGAATGAAGATATGATTTCCTACAGTGGAGATATTGTACGCGTGCCTTTGACTGCGGAATCGTTCGGAAAGCGTGAGGGTGACTCTCAAAGAGCTACTTTATATGAGGAAGGTCCCTGGCTTTATAAACGGGATAAGAAGTATTACTTATTCTGGCCGGGAGGTCCGCTGCCCGAGCATATCGGATATTCTACCAGCGACAGTCCTACAGGTCCGTGGAAATATGGCGGTACGGTAATGGCTGCCGGAGGTGGATCGTTTACAATACATCCGGGAGTTATCGACTTCAGAGGCAAGACCTACTATTTCTATCATAATGGAAAGTTGCCCGGTGGTGGTGGCTTCAACCGTTCGGTATGTGTGGAAGAACTTAAATTCAACAAGGACGGCTCAATTCCTGAGGTGAAAGCGACGGAAGGAATCACCAAAGGGCTTGCTACCTTGAATCCATATGTGAAGAATGAAGCGGAAACAATCGCTTTCTCCGAAGGCTTCAAGTCTTTTAAGAACAATCAGGTGGGTGTCTTTGTGACGGCAATGAAGAATGGCAGTTATACTTGTGTCCGTGGTGTAGATTTCAAGGCAACCGGTGCAACGAAGTTCACTGCCAGAATTGGAACTACGCATAATGATCCCGTAAATCTGGAAATCCGTCTGGATGGTGTCGACGGGAAACTGATAGGGACAATGAAGGTACCGCGTACAGGTGGCAGTGATCGTTGGGATTTACGAACCATTGATATCTCGAAAGTGACCGGAGTACATGATTTGTATTTTGTAGTAAAGGGGCGGCCAGCTACCAATCTTATGTATTTTGATTATTGGATGTTCTCTAAATAACTTGTACTAAATACTATGAGGAATAAAAGGAAGTATATCAGAACAACAGGAATCATCCTGTTGTTCTGTGTTGCTTTGTTGAATACGGCATGTGCATCAAAGCAAAAAGAGAAAGTAGCTATTGAATTGAAACAGGGATTACTTTCGCTGATACCATTAAATCAGAATGCTGTCCGGGTACAGTTTTCCCAACCGGGTTCGGCGCCCATGGAAGAGCTTATCTATACAGAAAAACTTCCTGTGCCTGAATATGAAGTTACAGAAGATAAGCAATCGCTGGTTTTATCTCTGGATGGAATTTCAGTGGAATTCGACAAAGGTACGGAAGTCTTGACTTTTAAAGATGCGAATAAACGTATCATTCTTCAAGAGAAAGTTGGCGGGCGTTTTATGAAAGATTCTTCTGTACAGAATGAACCTACTTATCAGGTAGAGCAACATTTTGTTTCTCCGGAAGATGAATACATATATGGTACAGGCCAGTTTCAGGACGGGTATCTCAATATCCGGGGATTGACACGGCGGTTGACGCAGGTGAATACGCAGATTTCTATTCCTTTTATTCTTTCAAGTAAAGGCTATGGATTGTTATGGAACAACTATGGATTGACAGATTTCAATCCGGCAGATAAATCTGTTGAGTTGACTCCTGCCAATGCAAGTGGAGAGGCTGTTACGGTAAATACCACCGGTACGAGTGGAAATGTAAGGGAAACCAGGCAAACCTATTCGTTTACAGCTTCGGTGGATGTACCTCGCTCCGGTAGTTATTCTCTGTTGCTGGATGTGGGACAGCGAATGGCACGGAAGTATTATCTGGTTATCGACGGACAAAAGATTGTGGATGTCAATAATTTATGGTTGCCTCCCACTACTTCTGCCATTGTGGAGCTGACAGCCGGTAAGCACGATATAGAAATGCAAGGTGAACGTAATGATAAGCCTGTGTTATATTGGCATCCTGTTTCAGAAGAGACTGTATTCCGTTCTCCGGTTGCCCAAATGTTAGATTATACGGTTTTCGCCGGTAACGGAGATGAAGTGATCGCCAGCTATCGGGAGCTGACCGGACCTGCCCCCATGATGCCTTTGTGGAGTCTGGGATATATACATTGTCGGGAACGCTATAATACTCAGGCGGAATTGCTGGAGAATGCCCGTGAATTCCGGGAACGGAAATTACCTATCGATATGATTGTACAGGATTGGCAATATTGGGGAAAATACGGCTGGAATGCCATGAAGTTTGATGAAGACAGATACCCCGATCCGGGAAGTATGATGAAGGAACTTCATGAGATGGATGTGCGTCTGATGATCTCTGTATGGTCTAAAATAGATGCTCAGTCCGAAGTGGGGAAACAAGCTAAGGAAAAGGGATATTACATACCGGGCAGTGACTGGATTGACTTTTTCAATCCGGATGCCGCGGCTTTCTATTGGCAGAATTTCCGCCGCGGATTATTGAAATATGGCATTGATGCCTGGTGGCAGGATGCCACTGAACCGGAGAATGATGATTTGCAGAACCGCCGCATCAATCGTGAACAAACTCCGGGAGAGGTTTACCGGAATGTATATCCGATGTATGTCAGCAAGACAATCTATGAAGGTCTGCGTCAGGATGATCCTGACAGGCGGGCTATGATCTTTACTCGCAGTGGATTTTCGGGAATGCAACGTTATGCAGCCGCCACATGGTCGGGAGACGTAGGACATGACTGGGAAACCTTACGTCGGCAAATCGTAGGGGGATTGGGACAGATGGCGACAGGGCTGCCTTGGTGGACTTATGATGCAGGTGGTTTCTTCCGTCCGGGCGACCAGTATACAAATACCGGATATCATGAACAGTTGATCCGCTGGATACAGGCAGGAACATTTTTTCCATTGATGCGTGTGCATGGCTATATGAGTAATACCGAGCCGTGGCGATATGGAGAAAAGGTGGAACATATCATTGCCCGATATCTGGATTTACGTTATAGACTTCTTCCTTATATCTATTCACAAAATGCCGCGGTTTCATTCAAGGGCTCTACTTTGATGCGTCCGCTGGTGATGGATTTCCCTGAAGACCGTTTTGCACTGGAACAAAACTATCAGTTCATGTTCGGCCCTTCTATACTGGTGGCTCCGGTGGTAGAAAGCGGTGTTAACCGGATGAAGGTTTATCTTCCGGAATGTTCGGCCGGCTGGGTAGACTTCTGGAATGGTACACCTCATAAAGGAGGTCTGTTCACAGATGTAAATGTGGATCTTATGAAGACTCCTTTATTTGTGAAAGCGGGTTCCATATTGCCGTTGGGACCTCAGAAGCAATATGCATCTGAGGAGACGGAACAACCGTGGGAAATCCGTATTTATCCGGGGGCTGATGGCTCTTATTCTGTTTATGAAGACGAAGGAATCAATTACAATTATGAGAAAGGTCAGTTCAGCACGTTTGACCTGAAGTGGAATGATTCGGATAAGACCCTTACTATCAGTGACAGAAAAGGTTCGTTTGCAGGAATGAAGGAAAGAATGGACTTCAATATTGTAATTGTAACGCCGGAGTCAGGTACTGGAATTTATCAGTCAAAAGTGAATAAGAACATTGTCTATGAGGGAAAATCAATGGTGATATCACTGTAGCCTGTATAACTCCTCTAACTCCTGTGTATGAATTATGTAGGTTAAGACAATGATTTGGAAATATCTTAAAAATATGAAGAATAATATGAAACAGTTGTTGACCCTTGCAGGGTTTGTAATAGCTTCCATTGCTACAGGATGTGGCCAATCCTATACCGTGTGGCTTGATGATTTGGATCTGACAGCTATGACTCAAGGCAATGGAGTAGCTATGAAGAATAAATCGGTTGACGGTAAAACTCTGACAATCGGAGGACAAACGTTTGAACGTGGAGTAGGTACCCATTCAGTCAGTGAGATAGCAATTCAATTGGATGGCAAAGCCGTATCATTTACGGCTCAGGTAGGGCTGGATGATGAGATCATCGAGCATAAGACATCTGCCGAATTTATTGTAATAGGAGATGGAGCCAGGCTTTGGTCCAGTGGAATTGTAAAGGCAGGAGATGCGCCTAAGCCATGTTCGGTTTCGCTGGATGGAGTCAAAAGGCTTGAACTGATAGTTGCTGATGGTGGTGACGGGCCTTACTATGACCATGCCGACTGGGCGGATGCAAAGATAATATCAAAAGGAAAGAAGAGTTTTCCCACACTTAAATTCATTGCTACGGAACCTTATATACTGACTCCACCCGCTCCTGCGACACCGAGAATTAATGGGGCCTCTGTGTTTGGAGTGCGTCCCGGTTCACCGTTCCAATATCAGGTAGCGGCTACAGGCGATCGTCCGATGACATTTGCAGCGGAGGGATTACCGGTAGGGTTGGAGATTCACCCGGAAACGGGTTTGATTACGGGTAAGCTAACCAAGGCCGGTACATTTGAAGTGGTTTTACAGGCAAAAAATGTGAAAGGGACGGCAGAAAGAAAACTTCGTATTGAGTGTGGTGACAGAATTGCTCTTACTCCGCCGATGGGATGGAACAGTTGGAATTGCTGGGGACTTTCTGTGGATGATGAGAAAGTGCGCGAGGCTGCCCGCATGATGAATGAAAAGTTGCATGCATACGGCTGGACGTATGTGAATATTGATGACGGCTGGGAAGCTGCCGAACGCACCAAGCAGGGAGAATTGCTTTCTAATGAGAAATTCCCTGATTTTAAAGGCCTGGCTGATTATATTCATTCCTTGGGATTGAAATTCGGTATTTATTCTTCACCGGGACCGACAACATGTGGTGATTATCTGGGTAGTTATCAGCATGAGGAAATAGATGCACGGACCTGGGGCAGATGGGGAGTAGATTATCTCAAATATGATCATTGCGGCTATCATGCGGTTCAGAAGGATTCAGAAGAGAAAACAATCCGCGAACCCTATATTGTTATGCGTGATGCATTGGATAAAGTAGACCGGGACATTGTCTATTGTGTGGGATATGGTGCTCCCAATGTCTGGAACTGGGCAAGGGAAGCAGGAGGTGAGCTATGGCGCACCACCCGTGACATTACCGATGAATGGAATGTTGTGACAGCCATTGGTTGTTTTCAGGATGTTTGTGCTCAGGCTACTGCACCGGGGAACTATAATGATCCCGATATGCTGGTGGTAGGAAAACTGGGTAAGGCTTGGAGAGAGAAGGTTCATGAATCGGCTCTGACTCCTGATGAACAATATTCCCATCTCTCTCTATGGTGCATTCTCTCCGCTCCGTTATTGATCGGTTGTGATATGTCCGATATAGATGATTTCACATTGAGTTTACTGACAAATAATGAAGTGATTGCTGTGAATCAGGACCCGTTGGCAGCACCGGCCACAAAATTGCTGACTGACAATGGGCAGATATGGTACAAGAAACTATATGATGGCTCGTATGCGGTGGGATTCTTCCAGATAGATCCTTATTTTATCCTGTGGGATCAGGATGAGGCTGAAGCTATCCAGATGAAGACGTATGATTTCGAATTAGCTCTCAAGCAACTGGGAATTACTGGCAAAGTGTCTGTTCGCGATTTGTGGCGGCAAAAAGATTTAGGAGAATACAATGGGGAGTTCCGGACACAGGTTCCCTATCACGGGGTTTCTTTTGTGAAAATAACTCCAGTGGAGTAGATTGTGTGTATCTTAGAAAAAACCTCCTTTCTAATCTTGTCATGGGGATTGAGAAAGGAGGTTTTTGTATTTTATGAATTGGCCGATTGGTTAATTAGACAACTCCGGATTCGCCGCAATCGCTTCTCTCGGAATCTGAATCGTATAGCGTTGGTCATCCTGTTCCAACACATAGGTTCCTCCTTTGAGAACTTTCTCGATGCGTGGGCGGGTTGTACGGCGCAGGTCGAACCAGCGGTGTCCTTCGAAAGCGAGTTCACGCTTACGTTCGTCCAGAATTTCCTGTATCAGTACCTCTTTAGTCATTGCATTGACGGCGGTAGCTTTGGCTGCGTAAGCTTCCGGTGTATAGCGTTTCTCCATTAACTCCAATAAACGGGTGCGTGCCTGGGGCAGTTTGTCCGATTGTGCTGCTGCTTCTGCCGAATTCAGATACATTTCACCTACACGGAAAGAACAACGGAAATCATCTCTTCCACTCTTCTGGCTGAAGCGATAACCATTTTTGTCAGCCGGTTTAAAGTAGGCATCCAGTCGCAAATCTCCTTCTCTGTATGAAGATGCTAAAGCTTCGGACAGAACCGCTGCCTGAGTGTAGTTGGAGCTCATGCCGCGTTCCAAGGCGGTGATATTCTCTACAGACTGATAGTGGTTTGGCAGCATAAAGGCTTCGTCATTGAAATCTTCCAGACTGTTTTTCCCGGCAAGAACAACCTCGGCAGCTTTATATGCATCATCCCATTGTCCCATATATAATAATACGCGGGCACGCAGGGCTTTTACAGATAGGGTTGTGAAGCGATAAGAGAATTTTTGCTCCCAAACATCCTTATTAATCAGCTTCTCTGCTTCATTGATATCCGAAAGTACAGCCTCGTAAATCTGTGCGACGGTATTTTTCTTCAGAATTTCGTTGATATCGCTGTTCAGCTTCAGTGGCACTGCTTTCGTTTCTGACGCTCCCGGACGGGTATAAGGCTGTCCGTAAAGGTTTACCAACAGGAAATGCATGTAGGCACGGAGCAGATAACACTCACCGATCAATTGGTTGATGTCCTCTTCGCTTCCTTCATTGATTGAGTTCCGTTCTTCTATGGTATAGTTTGCGGTGAACATGATGCTATAGAAATTCTTCCATTCAAAGGAAGTAGTCTGTCCCGGAGCACTGAAGTCATCCCAACATTCTATTTTACCGTAACGGTCCTGTTCCCAACTATCATCTTTTACATACAGTTCATCAGAACGGAAGCAGGCGAGTCCTCTGGCATCGGGAACGTTTTTATAAGCTGTGGCAATCAGCGCTCTGTACTCGGCTAAGGTCTGGGGGATCACTTTTCCCGTAGGCTGGATATCCAACATATCGCAAGCAGTCAGCAATACTACACTGCTCATCAATAACATGATATATATCTTTCTCATTGTTGTTACTCTCTATAAAATTAAAAAATCAGGTTCAGGCTTAAGGTCACGGACTTGGGAGCCGGTGTTGCATAAGCATTGGACATGGTTTCCGGATCGAGATAGTTTTTGTAGCTTGAGCCGAATACCAATAAGTTGCGTCCCTCTATGGCAACTGTGGCGGAAGTCATTCCCAATGTGCGGCTGAAGTTAGTAGGCAATGTATAGCCCAACCGGATATTTTGTAGTCTCACATAGTTCAGGTCTTTGATCCAAATATCCAGGTTGCGGTATATTTCATTCTGATTTGAATACCACATATATTCGTCCAGACGTTCGTTCTGACTCAGCAGAACCGGGAAGATCGTTTCCGTATTTTCCGGAGTCCAACGATTCAGGATGTCACGGTTCGTGTTACGTCCTTTGTCGAAATCAACGATGGAGTAGGTGGGTTGACTGCGTACCTTTCCACCGAAGTCGAAGCTGAAGTTGACACCCAGTTCAAAAGCCTTGTAGGTGAAAGTATTGTTGAAACCGCCCGTATAAGGGCAGTCAGCAGTACCAACATACGTGTAAAGTTCACGACGCTCGCGGGCTGTCAGGTCGGTTGCTCCGAATCCCCATTCCTGAAGTTTAAAGAATTCCATGGCCGATACGGTTTTTCCGTCTTTGTCCTGGAACATCGGATAACCTTCTTCATCCAGCCCGGCTGTTTTCAGGGCAAACAAGGCTCCCGCGGGATATCCTTCACGGCCCGGTTCCAAGGCATCTTCACGCAGTGCTTCTTTCAGTACCTTATTGTTATTGTATGCGAAGTTGAAGTTAGTGGTCCACATAAAATTCTTGGTGTGGACATTGCGTGTGCTGAGAGCGACCTCGACACCTTGATTTCGCATGCTGGCCCAGTTGACGGTCAACATTTCGAAACCTGTTTCCAGCGGTAACATCTGGGTTCCAATCAAATCTACACCTTTTCTGTAGTAGTAGTCCACACTCAGGTTGATAGCCTGATTCAATACAGCAAAATCAAATCCTGCGTTTACGGAATGTGTTTTCTCCCAGCGCAGTTTTTTGTTCGGTGCACCGGAAACGTCAATCATATCTTCTGAACCTCCCGGCAGGATATTTTCAATTCTGTAATTTCCCAAAAGGAAAGGAGAGGTGTTCTTGTCAATGTTTCCCTGCAAACCGTATGATGCACGGACTACCAGGTTGTCTATCCATTTGGCACTTGCCATAAAAGGTTCTTGGGAAATGCGCCACAAACCACTGACTGTATATAATGGCAGATAACGGTACTTCTTGTCTACACCGAAAAGGTCGGAACCATCGAAACGGATACTTCCTCCCAATGTATAGCGGTTCAGTAAAGAATAAGACAGGGT
>OKWH01000702.1_pt1 | contig 10722 bp, 8 predicted proteins | sample 1607021 | NCBI WGS metagenome assembly OKWH01 (sample SAMN04414076, study PRJEB24778) | human gut metagenome | material: faecal | host: Homo sapiens | reverse complement strand
TACCGTGTGTGATAAGCGAATGTGGCAGTTGGGTAGTGCAGACAACACGAGAACATGTCACCAGATGAATCTGGATGCTTGAGTTGGTGGGCACCCCTAGTAAATCCAGGTGGGGTGCGAACGCCAATTCGTGTGTCGCAAGAGCAGTAGTCAAAGCGGACGTCAATTATAGCGATATACGTTTATACAGATATATCGTTGGAGTAAATACCTACGGAATGCCGGTCCCGATGAGTAATATCATCAATGGAGGTTCACACAGCGACGCTCCTATCGCTTTCCAAGAATTTATGATTCGGCCGGTAGGCGCCTCTTCCTTCCGTGAAGGCCTGCGCATGGGAGCCGAAGTATTCCACGCCTTGAAAAAAGTGTTGCACGACCGCGGCCTCAGCACTGCTGTAGGCGACGAAGGCGGTTTTGCACCGGCACTGGCAGGAACAGAAGATGCGCTGGACTCCATCATGAGCGCCATCAAGGCTGCCGGCTACGAACCGGGCAAGGATGTGAAAATCGGTATGGACTGTGCCTCATCCGAGTTCTTTAAGAACGGTATCTATGACTACTCCATCTTTGAAGGCGAAAATGGTAAAAAACGTACTGCCGACGAACAAATAGCTTACTTGGAAGATTTGATTAATAACTACCCGATTGACTCCATCGAGGATGGCATGAGCGAAAACGACTGGGAAGGCTGGAAGAAGTTGACCGAACGCATCGGCAACCGTTGCCAGCTGGTTGGCGACGACCTGTTCGTGACTAACGTGGAATTCCTTGAAAAAGGTATTGCCATGGGCTGCGCCAATTCCATCCTTATCAAAGTCAATCAAATCGGTTCACTCAGTGAAACGCTGGATGCTATCGAAATGGCACACCGCCACGGTTATACCACAGTGACTTCTCACCGTTCCGGCGAAACCGAGGACGCCACCATTGCAGACATTGCCGTTGCCACCAACAGCGGACAAATCAAGACCGGTTCTCTGAGCCGCTCCGACCGCATGGCGAAGTACAACCAACTATTGCGCATCGAAGAAGAACTGGGTAACCTTGCTGTCTATGGCTACAAAAGAATAAAATAACCCTTTGTAGTGAATAAGTCATAAAGAGGGAATAGCGTCTTTGGGAAAAGGCGCTATTTTTATTAAAGAATCGTCTATATCTTTGCAAAAGTCATCCCCTACTATCCTCTATAGGAAAGATTCTTTCCAAGATGGTAGCAGGTTAATGTTTCATTGACTAAAGACTATTCGTCCGACAGTCGTTACATTATCGTCCGACATATGTTTAATTATCGTCCGATAGCTGTTGGACGATAATTAAACATATGTCGGACGAATAGTTTTTAGTAAGCAAGAATATAAAATATAGCGGCGCAACAATCATTTGCTCCCAAAGCCTCCCTTTATTATTTACGGAGGCCTTCAAAAACAGTCCTCATTCACGGTTCATCAAACGATGCTCTGCCATCTGCTCGAACTTCGTGCCGGGACGTCCGTAATTGGCATACGGATAAATGGAGATGCCTCCGCGCGGGGTGAAGATACCCGTCACCTCAATATACTTAGGGTTCATCAAATGAATGAGGTCTTTCATTATGATGTTCACGCAATCCTCGTGGAAAGCACCATGATTGCGGAAGCTGAACAAGTAGAGTTTCAAACTCTTGCTCTCTACCATCTTGACATCGGGGATATAGCAAATACGGATTTCTGCAAAGTCCGGTTGCCCCGTGATGGGACAGAGGCTGGTGAATTCGGGGCAGTTGAAACGCACCCAGTAGTCATTGCCGGGATGCTTGTTATCAAATGCCTCCAATACTTCGGGGGCATAGTCCTGACGGTATTCTGTCTTTCTCCCCAAAAGGGAAAGTTGGTCTTTCAATTCTGTCATAGCCATATATTTTTAGTGATACAAGTGTGCCTCATTTAGTAGAAGCCAAAAACTTTTCCAATCCTTCTCTGCGCAACGTGCATGCCGGGCAGTGTCCACAACCATCTCCCGGGATACCGTTATAACAAGTCAGCGTTTCGTGACGTATAAGTTCGAGCACTCCAAGCTCGTCTGCCAGCGCCCAGGTCTCCGCTTTGTCAATCCACATCAGTGGTGTGTGCAGTACGAATTGCTCGTCCATAGCCAGGTTCAGCGTCACGTTAAGCGACTTGATGAAAGCATCCCGGCAATCGGGATAACCGCTGAAATCGGTCTGCGACACCCCCGTCACAATATGATTAATCCCCCGCTCGCGGGCGTAAACGGCGGCTATACTCAGGAAAAACAGATTGCGTCCCGGCACAAAAGTATTCGGAAAGCTGTCTGCCGGCTTCTCCTGGTCCATCTCCATGCCGGCATCTGTCAATGAGTTATGTCCCAGCCGGCCGATAAAGGAAACATCCATTACTTCGAACTCCACACCTGCCTTACGGGCAATGGCCCTCGCCAAGTCCACTTCCTTCTGATGTTTCTGTCCATACAGAAAACTCAGCGCATACACTTTCTTAAATTCACGTTTTGCCCAAAAGAGGCAAGTGGTCGAGTCCTGCCCGCCACTGAATACCACCAAAGCAGTGTCCCTATTCATCTTGTTAAAAGCCTCTCTGTTTCCCTCCCCCGTAGGGAGGGAAACAGAGAGGGCATTGCTAATTATTTGTTTGACATAATAACTGATTTCCCCTCACTACGGGTAAGGGGCTTTAAATATCGCCTATTTTCCATACTTTATAGGAGATGCCTTCATCATAGACATCACTACCGTCTATCCGCTTAATAGCTTTTACCACACGGATAGTCACAGGCAGTATCAATACCTCGTACATGGACTTCAGCAGAATCTGGATACACATCATCACCAGCAACTCCCGCCATGCAATGATTCCTCCGAACGCCACCGGAAAGAAAATCAACGAGTCTGCCGTCTCACCAACCACCGTCGACCAAATGGCACGTGCGGAGAAATTACGCCCGTTGCTTGCCAGTTTCATGCGGCTCATTACGTAGGCATTCAGAAAAGAGCCCACCAAGAATGCCGTCAGACTGGCTATGACAATACGGGGCGCCATTCCAAAAACGAAATTGAAATGCGCGGCACCATCCCAGAAAGGGGCGGCAGGCAACGCCACGGCTATCAGTCCCAGCATTACCACAAAAAAGTTCATGGCAAAACCGCTCCAGATAATCAGGCGGGCTTTACGAAAGCCCCAAACCTCGGCTATGCAATCGTTGATAATATAAGAAATCGGGAAGACCAGCAATCCGGCTGTTACGGTAATACCAAAAACCTGGATAACTTTAGTCTCAAGAAGATTGGCTGCAATCAAGCATACATTGAACAGAATGCCCAGCAACATAAAAGGTACAGATACTTTTTGTTTCATACTCCTGTTTTTTACGTGGTGTTCTAGAATACACGACCGCTATTCACGGCATCATACATTTTAAATCCGGTTGCAAAGGTACAACAAGTTTTGCAAATGAACAAACAACATATATTTTAACTAAATCCCAAGCAAGACAAAGCTCCTTTTTTTTATTCGAAGTAATTACAGACAGTGCATATTTAGTTAACGAGACTTAAATAACATTTCCAAAACCAAGAATATTATTTACAATAGTTTTAAAAAACATAAACCAATAGCATAAAAATCAATATATTAACTGATTTTAGCACAAAATCAAAAACATGCAACCAAGTTTGCTCTCAAACAAGATTTCATTCACGCAAATTTCTTAAGCAAATAAAATAATGGACAACATATTTTAATACATACGATTCTATATTTTAAATAATGAAAATTAGGATTATATTTGATAACAACAATCCGGAAGCTCTGGAAAGCACATTGATATTAACCAAGAATATACCATATTATATATAGTAACCTTAGAAAAACAATGAATGCCTATGATTTACCCGAAAGCCCCAAGACACTATTAGTGTCATCTTCTATTCAACCTATTTATTTTGAGATCCATTAGCTTAAACAAAAAACATCTATTATGAATGAAAATCGTAAACGAGGAACATCGAACAACAAAATCCTCACAGCAATTGCCATCGCCTCCCTATTTATAGGAAGCAGCAAAATCATGGCAATAGAGACCTACTCGGAAAATTCATTCGGAGTGACAGAACAGATGCAGGCACAAACAGCCCGCGGTATTGTTGTCGACCAGAATGGAGAGCCTATCATCGGAGCAAGTATCTTGGAAAAAGGTACTACCAATGGAGTTACCACCGACTTATACGGTAAATTCTCGCTAAACGTAAAAAGAGGTGCCACCCTGGTCATTTCCTACATCGGTTATAAGACGCAGGAAGCCAAAGCAGATGCCAACATGAAAATCACCCTTACAGAAGATTCCGAACTACTGGATGAAGTAGTTGTTGTCGGTTACGGTGTACAGAAAAAGAAACTTGTCACCGGCGCCACTGTACAAGTGAAAGGAGAAGACATAGCCAAGCTGAACACTGTGGATGCCCTGGGCGCTTTGCAGAGCCAGTCACCGGGTGTCAACATCACGCAAAACAACGGCTTCCTGGGTTCGGGCTTTAAGGTGAATATCCGCGGTATCGGTACTACCGGAACCTTCTCCCCGCTTTATGTGGTAGATGGAGTTGCCAACGGTAGCATCGACGGGCTGAACCCGAGTGACATTGAATCTTTGGACGTCTTGAAGGATGCCGCTTCCGCCGCCATCTATGGTGCGCGTGCTGCCAACGGCGTTATCCTGATTACCACCAAACGAGGTAAAACCGGCGTTGCCGAAGTCAGTTACGATGGCTATGTCGGTGTGCAGAACCTCTACAAAATCCCTACTATCCTCAATGCCCAAGAGTACATGATGATGCAGGATGAAGGCCGTGTAATGGACGGATTGAGTCCGTACAACTGGGCGACCTATATTCCGGAAAGGGATTTGCAGGCCATACAGAACGGAACATGGAAAGGGACAAACTGGCTGAAGGAAGTGCTGAATGAAGATGCGTTGGTACAGAACCACGCAGTCAACATCACCGGAGGAACAGACCGTTCCAGATATGCCATAGGTATTTCATACACCAACCAAGAAGCTACCATGGGAGTTCCCGGCGAATTTCCAGAAATGAACCGCTACAACTTCCGCGTCAACTCGGACCACGTAGTCATGAAAAAAGGCAATCTTGACTTCCTGAAAGTGGGCGAAACCATCAACTACAAATATTCGCAAACGCAAGGTTCATTCGGAACCGGCGGCATTTATTGGAACGGAGTGCACAATATGCTCATCATGAGCCCGTTGATGCACCCTTACAATTCAGACGGGGGCTACTACCTCTATGCAGACCAGGAAAAGGATAACTACAAATGGGATATCTCCAACGGAGCCAATAAAAACCCGATAGCTTATCTGGACTACTATATGAACCAGAACCTAAGCAAGTCCCATTACATGCAGAGCAGCTTCTATGCAGAACTGCAACCCATCAAGAACCTGCGTATCAAGAGCCAGTTCGGTTACATCATGGGAGCCTCCAGTTATCGTTCCTATTTGCCGAGATTCGATTATCTGAGTGCGTCACTCAACAACGCAGAAGACAAGGTTACCCAATCCATGTCTATGTATAACCGTTGGTCATGGGACAATACAGCCAACTACATCTTCAATATCGATGACCACAACATCGACGTCCTGGTAGGTCAGAGTATTGAAAAATGGGGTATGGGAGAAGAAATGAGCGGTTCAGCCATAGGCTCAAACTTCTATGATTTCAAGCACGCTTATTTGTCCAATGTTCCATTGACCGCCAACAGTGTGTCCTCCTTGACTGGCAAGCCTAACGGGGAAGGTTCCATCGCCTCCTTCTTCGGACGTGTCAACTACAACTATCAGGAGAAATACATGGCTTCTGTCATCATGCGTGCGGACGGTTCCTCCACTTTTGCCCGCGGACACCGCTGGGGATACTTCCCTTCAGTATCCGCAGGATGGGTTATCAGCAACGAGTCCTTCATGTCAGGAATCAAATGGCTGGACTTCTTAAAGCTACGCGCTTCCTGGGGGCAAAACGGTAACTGTAATGTATCTACTTTCCAATATCTTTCACTGATAACTTCCAACAACGGATATGGCGGTTATACGTTCGGCGACTCCATGGACCTCATCAGTACCGGTTCATACGCCTACCGACTGACCAACCCGGACCTTACCTGGGAAACACAGGAGCAATTGAATTTCGGTATCGATGCACGCTTCTTGAACAACCGCCTGGGCTTTGAATTCGACTGGTATAACAAAAATACCAGAGACTGGCTGGTTACGGCTCCGGTACTCTCTTCCTTCGGTGCCAATGCAGTGTCCGTCAATGGCGGTAATGTAAAAAACACGGGTATTGAAGTAGGACTCCACTGGAACGACAACATCGGAAAGGATTTCCAATATGGAGCCAACCTGACCCTTGCTCACAACAAGAATGAAGTGACCAAGATTGCCAACAAAGACGGAATCATCCACGGTAGCGGCAGCGTTCTGTGGGAAGGAGCCGAAGAGTGCTTCCGTGCTGAAGTAGGCAAACCCATCGGCTACTTCTACGGCTACAAGAGTAACGGCATATTCCAGAACCAGGAACAGATAGACAACTACAAAGGTCCGAAACTGAACGGCGACAAGACACAGCCGGGTGACGTAATCTGGGCAGACACCGACAATAGCGGTACGCTCGATGCCAATGACCGTACTATGATAGGTAACCCGAATCCCGACCTGACAATGGGACTTTCCCTGAATGTCAGCTGGAAGGCCATTGACTTCTCAATCACTACTTACGGCGCATTCGGCCAGCAGATTCTGAAGTGTTATCGTGACTTCTCCTCCTCACCCTTGAATAACTATACAGCAGAGATATTCCAACGCTGGCACGGCGAAGGTACGTCCAACAAGTTCCCGAGACTGTCCAGCGCTTCCAGCTCCAACTGGAACAGAGTATCAGACATTTATATCGAAGATGGAGACTATCTTAAGATAAAGAACATCACTGTGGGATTCGACTTCAAGAAAGCATTCAAGAAGTTACCGGTACAACAGCTGCGCCTGTATCTGACCGCACAGAACCTCTTTACCTTCACCGGCTATTCCGGTATGGATCCGGAAATCGGTTACGGTGGCGACGATTATGGTTGGGCATCAGGCATCGACCTGGGCTACTACCCCAGTGCACGTACCTATATGATAGGCTTAAATGTAAAATTCTAATTAACCGAAGAAATTATGAAAAAGATATTATTCATAGCATCAGCAATACTGATTCTTCTTTCAGGATGCGAAAACTTCCTCGATTCGGAACTTTTGACCGAAAAGACAACCGCCAACTTCCCGGAGACAGAAAAGGATGCCCAAGAGATGGTGACGGCCATATACGCCCATCTGTTGTTTGAAAGTCCTGAAACCTCTTCCCAGTATTACATTGCCCAGTTGGCAGGTGACGACTGTCTGGGAGGCAACCTCTCCTACTCCAACAACTGTGCCACCAACTTCCTTATGTACAGTGGCAATCTGAATACATTTGCCGGCATCTGGGACCGTTGCTACACCCTTATCAACCGTGCCAACAATGCCATCAACACAATGGAGAATGTGAAATCATGGTCCAGCGAGAGCGAACGTAACCGACTTTTCGGTGAGTCCTACTTCCTGCGTGCCATGGCTTATTATGAGCTGGCACAAGTCTTTGGCGGAGTTCCTTTACGCACCACACTGGAAAGTACCAACCTGCCGCGTGCATCCGTAGACGAAATCTACACCCAGATTGCAGCCGACTTGAAAAACGCTATCGAAATGATGCCGGCAAAGATTTATCCGAAAGGCTCAGACATGACCGGACACGCTACAAAATATGCTGCCGAAGCCATGATGGCACGTGTATTCCTTTTCTATACCGGACGCTACGAAAAAAACGAACTCCCCAACGGAACTACCAAAGAGGAGGTCATCTCTTGGATAGATGACTGTGTAAACAACTCCGGTCATAAACTGGTGTCCGACCAACGCAACATCTGGGCCTACACCAACGATGCTACCGAAGACAATACCGAAGGGTTCCGTTACCAATACGTTATCAACCATAACCTGAAATGGGAAGGAAACAGTTCCGACGAAACTTTATTCGCCAACAAACATAACCTGAAATCCGACTGGACCTATACCTGGTTCTCCAACACATGCGCGCAATTCTATTCACCGTCTGCCGACAACTATTCCAACAAAGACAGTTATCCCTTCGGCACCGGTTGGGGAGCTGGCCCCGTATCTCCGGCTATGGTCAACGAATGGAAAGACTGGGCCGCCAAGCAGACCTATACGGACGGTTATAAGGAGGATCCCCGTCTGACCGGTTCCATATGGTCGTACAAAGCACTTGATCCGAATGTTGCCGGCAATGTGCTGATGGACTGCACCATGGACGAGGGTGAACCGGAATATACCGTATCCTATCGTTACTATGAACAAACCGGCTATTTCCAGAAAAAATACATCAATATCAATTCCTACAATGAAGGCAAAATCGAACCTTTCGGCAAGCAGATGTTCCCCGGAATATCTTCGCAGACATCCCAACAGCTACTCCAAATTGCCGACTTGATTCATATCCGTTTTGCCGACGTCCTGCTCATGCAGTCCGAGCTGAAACAAGACGCTACGGGTCTGAACAAGGTACGTGCCCGCTCCCACTTGGCTCCGGTGGCCTACTCCCTGGAAGCCATCAAGCAGGAACGCCGCTGGGAACTTGCATTCGAGTCCATCCGCTGGTGGGATATCCTTCGCTGGTCGGGTCCTTCGCTTGAGGAAGCCGGTGACATACTCAACAAACAGACCGGGTTCAATATAATAAATGCCGCTACGGTGGTACCGATGGTAAAATTCGACTATAAGAAACGCCTACAAGCAACCCAAGGCTACTGGCCCATTCCGCAAGACGAAATCGACATCTCCAATGGAGTCCTTGAGCAGAATCCAGGCTGGGATGCATCTGCCCAGTTCTCGGATTGGAACAATATGTAAGAGTATTAACCTATAAATAAAGACAATATGAAAGTAACAAAAATATTGATAGCAATGCTTGCTTCAGCCTTCATCGTTACTGCATGCGATCCTATCGAAGACGAAGACTTGCGAGACAAATATGTGACTGATGCCGGTACACCCATAACCAAGGAGGCATTACAAGCCGCCATATCCATTACCCAACCCTTCCCCAACCAAGACGGAGTAGTGGAAGGCGACCAGTATATCGCCCTGAAAAACTCCCGCCCGGACATTGGCGGTTCATGGCACATAGAATGGGGGGGCGAAGGAAGTAAACAAAGTAAGACTCTGGTCACGGACAACGCTACGGTCATCATGGAGTCCAATGCGGACTATTCCATCTACTATATGGGCATTTCCGCCAATCAGATTATCAAGACAGATCCGGTTGTAGTGACTGTGACCAATGTATTCGACGATTGGTCCACTTACTTCACCGGTGCAACCGACAAGAGTGACAAATCTGCCAAGAAGACCTGGAAATTCCGTGAAGTCAGCTGGGGTTCCGTCTGCAATATGGGGGCTCATGGAGGCTGGAAATATACCAGTGCAGGCTATACTCCCGAATCAAATTTTGCCTGGTGGGCCAATGTCACTGCCGCCGAAGCGGGAGACCAGTCCATGGTATTCGAATTCGACGGAAACAAGATGAAAACCTATGATGCCAGCGGAAACCTGAAGGCAGAAGGTACTTTCTCCTTCACACACGAAAAACCGGAAGACGGAGTACTGGGTGAACTGATAACAAGTATCCCCACCATCGGAGGAAATTATGACGACAACGGACAAAGCGTAGGCAGCAACAAATTCTGGCTGCTGACACTGGATGAGAACTATATCACAATCTATCATCCCGGCAAGTATAGCGGTGGTGTGGATTGGGACGACAGCGGCTGGTATGCTTATTTCAAGACTGAAGCAGAAACCGATTCTGAATAATATGCACTCTCTATGAAAAGGAAACTGCTATTTATAATAGCTACTGTCTTTCTAGTAGCCGCATGTCACAATGACGACTACATGCCCGGACTGCCAGCTCCGGGAAATTAAGACAAGTAGACCGAAATGTCCGAGAAGGTTGCAGGACGGGTTGCATTGGGCTACGTCACTTATTATGGCACATCCATACCCGATGCCAAATACCTGACCCACATAAACTACGCTTTTGCAGAATTATATGTTAAAAACGGAATTTATGAAAAGTTTGGCCTGCAAGGTGATAAATCCCGTTTTGATAAGGTAAAGAAAATAAAGAGCCAGTATCCACATGTGAAGATATTACTCTCTTTTACCAATAGCGTTTCCAATACTGACAATTCCCAGGACGGAGGTTTCTCCGCCCTGGCGAAGAGTCCGGAAATGCGCAAGCAATTCGCACAAGACTGCAAAGCCTTTGTTTCGAGTGAGGGCATAGACGGTATTGACATTGACTGGGAATTTCCCGGTATGACCTTCGGCAGCAATGCCTATGACGAGTTGGTAGATGTGGAAAACTTCACCCTATTGATGAAAGACCTGCGTGCAGCGTTGGGGCAGTCCACCCTATTGACCTATGCAGGTTATTGCATGGACAAGCGTCCCCAAGGCGAAGGCTATAAATATATTGATGTAAAGGCCGTAGACCCGTATGTAGATTTCGTCAATATCATGGCCTATGATCTGGTT
>OKWH01000676.1_pt1 | contig 11026 bp, 7 predicted proteins | sample 1607021 | NCBI WGS metagenome assembly OKWH01 (sample SAMN04414076, study PRJEB24778) | human gut metagenome | material: faecal | host: Homo sapiens | reverse complement strand
ATCTTGTTTGATGTGGGAGAAGGAAAAAAGTTCTGTATCACAGAATCGGAACTTGAGCATGATCCCGGAATGTACCTTATGGGAGATGGAGGAAACTGCCTTCACAGCGTATTTGCCCCCTATCCCAAGACAATGCGCCAGGGAAGCCACGACCCTCCCGTAACGACTGGCGGTCATAATCAGGTAGCTGTAGAGCGAGAGTCCTACATTGCCCGACTTAACGCAGGAGAACAATTTCCTTGGAGAGTTGTTGCTATCGGCAAGACAGACGCAGAACTTTTAGACAATAATCTGGTTTACAAGCTTGCACGCCCAATTGTACAGGCTGATTTTTCTTGGGTAAAACCGGGTAAGCTGGCATGGGACTGGTGGAATGACTGGAATATCACCGGAGTTGACTTTGTCGCAGGGGTAAACAATGCAAGTTACAAGTACTATATAGACTTCGCCGCATCTCATGGTATTCCGTATGTAGTGCTCGATGAAGGCTGGTATGATCGCATGGCTGGAAACGCATTTGCCGTTGTCCCGGAAATCAATCTACCCGAACTCATTGAGTATGCCGATTCAAAAGACGTAGGACTGATGCTCTGGGTTAGCTATTATGCCTTTCAAAAGGATATGGAACGCATTATAAGTGATTATGCCCGAATGGGTATCAAGGGTTTCAAACTTGACGCAATAGGCAGGGACGATCAACTTATGAATGAGTTCTACTACAAAGCTGCTGCTTTAGCATTGGAAAACAAGGTAATTCTGGACTTTCACGGGGGAGCAAAGCCAACCGGACTCAACAGGACATATCCAAACGTTCTCAACTTTGAGGGCGTGCACGGTCTTGAGCAACTGAAGAATCCAAACTACGATTGCGATATGGTAACATATGACCTTTGCTTTCCGTTCATACGCAGCATCGCTGGCCCTGTCGATTATACTCAGGGGGCAATGCGCAACGGCACGAAGACAACTTACCGATCAGTCTGGTCTGAGCCGATGAGTCAGGGTACCCGATGTCGCCAGATTGCAGAGTATGTAGTGTTTGAATCTCCGCTATGTATGCTCTGCGACACACCTACTAATTATATTAAGGAAGAAGAATGCACGCGTTTCATATGTTCCATCCCTACTGTATGGAATGAAACTCGCGTTATTGAAGGCAAGATAGGAGATTACATTACTATTGCACGCAAATCTTATGACGATGTATGGTATGTAGGCTCTATTGCATCCTGGGATGGTAGAAAGGCGACATTGGATCTCTCTTTTCTGGAAGACGGAAAATATCAGGCAGAGATATTCAAAGATGGGATAAACGCATCGCATAACGCGAATGACTATAAAAGAACTTGCATCCAAGTATGTAAGCAAGACCGATTGGAAATTGAAATTGCCCCAGGTGGTGGGTATATCATTAGACTCAAGAAAATATGAAAAAGATATTAACAGTAATTGTGTCCGCAATATTAGCCTCGACCATCCTATCGGCCCAGGACAGAATTATCAACCGTTATGGTCTCGAACTCCTCAGGGTAAAGGGCGGTTACCGTCTGTTAGATGAGAACAACATAGTTTCCAAGGGCATCTTTGACCTTTCAAAGGTACCAGCAGATATGTATGAGCCATATTATCGCAGCCGCACCTTTCTCAAGGATGAGGATTTCCATCAGTGTGAGACCATTGAGATGGTGTTCGCCAAATATCCCAGCTATGAGCTCAAACTTGCAATAGACCTTCCAAAAAAAAGAGATGGGAAGGCGCTTCCTTTTATCATTTGGATTCACGGTGGCGGATGGCATAGCGGAAACTTCGGTGGCCACAGTCTCCAGTCCCGCTATCTTGCCGGGCACGGAATTGCCGGTGTTAGAATTTCCTATTCGCTTCTCACCCAAGGAGCAAATTTTTCTGACACTTGGAACGACATTCAGGCGGCTCTAACTTTTGTCAAGGAGCATTCAGCTGAATATAATCTTGACCCTACGCGTTTTGGGTTTGCTGGACATTCTGCCGGTGGTCATCTCGCTTCATATGCAGCAATGAGAATACCGGAGACCAAACTTCTTATAAGCATGAATGGAATATATGACTTGGTGAATACATACCCAGGATATGTCCCTTCAAACAGGCACAATGACTACTTCAATCTTGAAAGCATAGAATCCCGCAAGAATGCTTCTCCAGTGACATTCGTTCACCCAGGAGCGCCTTATTGCCTTATTACTTTCACCGGCGGAGACACTCTGGTTGATAAAAATCAGATTAAGACATTCACACACGCATTGAGGGAAAATGATGTACAATACGATCTGATTTTCAAAGACTACTATTCCCATAACGGCTTCAATGATACCGATTTGTTTGAGCCAATGCTTATGAAGATTTTGATTACCGCACAAAAGTACTTATAATGAGATTTTTCACAGTAATAGCCTCACTGTTTTTATTGTCGGCATACGCCTGGGCACAACCACATTACGATGTGGTTATAGTGGGCGGCACACCGGGAGGTATCACCTGCGCTATCTCGGCTGCAAGAGAGGGAATGAGTGTTGCCATTTTGGAAAGGACCAACCATATCGGAGGTCTCCCTGCCAATGGTCTTGGCGCCACGGACATAAGCACCAGAGGTGCTACAACCGGCCTCTTTCTGGAGTTTGTAAACCGGAATTTACAGTATTACCAGGAGACTTACGGAGCCGATTCCCAACAAGTTAAAGACTGCTCCGAGGGTTACCATTTTGAGCCATCCGTAGCAGAAAGGTCTTTCCTTGGAATGTTGGACGAATATCCTTCCATCACTGTGCTGTACAGCCGTCAATTTGACTGCCTGCCTGATAATGTAACGAAAGAGGGAGAGACAATACTCGGGATAAAGGTTCTGAACAAGGATAATTCCGCAATCGAGGAGTATGCTGGCGGCGTTTTCATAGACGCCACTTATGAAGGAGACCTTGCCGCAGCGGCCGGAGTCCCCTATCATATCGGTCGAGAATCCGCCACTGAATATGGTGAGCCCTGCGCCGGAAGAATTTTCCGCCACTGGGGAGTACAGTTTGTGGGTGGCGGTGAGTCTGAAGGCTCCAGCTATATGGGCAACAATGCTGTCCAAGCTTACAACTACCGACTTTGCCTTACTTCAGACGAAGCCAATATGACAAAGATAAAAAAGCCGACAAAATATAACAGGGAGGATTATGTTTCCCTTATAGATGACGTCTGGACCGGTCGCAACACCGGCATTGAAACAGCCAAACTCACTGAAGCCGACTATCAGGCAAATCGCGAAGCCCTGAAGGCAGGAAAGAGAACCCTCATTCCCGGAGACCCTTGGGGCATTGCCAAGATTACCAATATGGTCAGACTTCCTAACGCCAAAACAGATGCCAACAACCAGCATATGGCATTTATTTCCACTGATCTTCCGGAAGAAAACTGGCCTTGGCCAAGCGCCAGTTGGGAGTGGAGAGACAAGTTTGCCGAGAGGCTCAAGGAATATACGCTTGGTCTCATCTGGTTTGTTCAGAACGACAAGGCACTTCCTCGACAATTCAGGAAAGAATGCCGAAAATGGGGTCTCTCCTCTACAGAGTACATGGACAATAACAACTTTCCACGTCAGGTTTATGTGCGTGAAGGCAGACGCATGGATGGTCAATACTTCTTCACTGCTTCCGATGCCATTGCAGTGGCTCCAGGGAAAAGACCTCCCATACATAGTTCAAGCATAACTTCCTGTCATTATGCCTTGGATTCCCACGCCTGCTACAAAAGAGAGACAGGAAAAGTCCACTTGGACGGCTTCTTTGGTTATGAGAGCGTACCATATACGGTACCGTTTGGCGTAATGGTCCCACGCAAGCTAAGCAATCTGCTGTTTCCTGTTCCAGTTTCCGGCAGTCACGTAGGTTTCTCCACAATGAGGATGGAACCTTGCTGGATGGCTCTTGGAGAGGCTGCAGGAGTTGCTGCCGCCCAAAGTATCAAAGAGGGAAAAAAGGTTCAGGAGCTATGCATAGACCGCATCCAAGACCGTCTTTTGAAAAACAAAGCCTCCTTGGTTTATTTCAAGGACATAGCCCCAGGACATCCAGATTTCAATATGGTTGAAAAGATGGCTCTGAAGGGATATATAACCGGATGGGAGGCAGAGTTGGACAAAGAAGCATCAGAACAAGAAATCAACGGTTTTCAAGCACTTTCCGGTATCGAACTGCCCGGTGGTCTTAAAACCAGAAGAGAGATATTACAATACATATTTGACAAGCTATGACTAAAACCCTTACATTAATGCTGACAACAGCAATGATGGTGATATCTTCCTGCTCGGAAGATGTATGCCATTGGGTAGATCCACTCGTGGGTACTGCCGACAACGGGCACACTTTCCCTGGCGCTTGTGTTCCTTTCGGTCTGGTTCAGCCAAGTCCTGACTCAGGAAACACGGAATGGGAATACTGCTCCGGTTTCAACATTGCCGACAGCACTCTCATTGGTTTCAGCCAGACCCATCTCAATGGAACGGGCTGCAGAGACCTCGGCGATGTCCTGCTCCTTCCTTTCATCACGGATACCCCCGAGAAAGACAATCCTTATATCAAGGAATCCCTAAAAGCATCCCCGGGCTATGCTGAAGTTCATTTCAAGAATGGCATACAGGTAGAGATGACCGCAACCGAACACGTATCTCATTACCTGATGAAGTATCCTGAAATAACCAGGAAACTATACGTGGACCTTCAGAACGGTATGGTGAATTCACCGGGCAACCTCCTTTCACACGTACTTGAGGCCGACATCAATTATGAAGACAACAACACCATCACGGGACGACTAATCACTCATAACTGGACAACCCGCGAATGGTTCTTTGTACTTACATTCTCCGAGCCTTTCCAAAGTTGCACCAAGATTGAGCCAACAGGCAAGGAAAAGGCTGACAAGGTGATTCTCAGTTTCAATGATGGCAAAAAACCTCTTGGCGTAAAAGTTGCGATATCAAGCGTTAGTATTGATGGAGCGCGCAAATCCATGGAGATTGAAGATTCCACTTGGGACTTTGACAAAATCCGCAAGGATGCACATGAAAGCTGGCACAGACTTCTTTCAAGGGTAAGCGTAAAGGGAACAACAGAACAGAAACGCAACGTTTACACCTGTCTCTACCACCTTTACATCCAGCCAAACAATATTGCCGATAATGGAGAAAAATTATACTCAACGTTCTCTCTGTGGGATACTTATCGAGCGGCCAATCCATTCTACACTGTTTTGAATCCAGAGATGGTGGATCCGTTCATCAACTCCATGCTCGCACAATATGACAAACAGGGATATCTTCCGATATGGCCACTGTGGGGTAGCGAGACACATTGTATGATTGGGAACCATGCAATTCCAACCATAGTCGAGGCTTATATGAAAGGTTTTCGCGGATTTGACGTTAAGCGGGCTTGGGAGGCTGTAAAAACATCACTTACCACCAACCACCCGAGGTCCTCAAGATTTGACCTTCTGGACAAATATGGCTATTATCCCTTTGACATTATGGAACGTGAGTCCGTTTCCTGCACGATGGAAATGTGCTATGACGACTACTGCGCAGCCATCTTTGCCGAAGCCCTTGGCTACAAAGAAGATGCAAAGTATTTCCGCGACCGGTCGCAGGGTTGGCTGAATCTTTTTGACACAGAATCAAAACTCGTGAGGGGAAAGGATTCAAAAGGGCGTTGGAGGACTCCTTTCGATCGTTTTGCCCTATCCCACGCCGCCACTCACGGCGGAGACTACACAGAGGGTAATGCTTGGCAGTATACTTGGCACGTACAGCAAGACCCCGAAAAGCTTATCGAACTTCAAGGTGGAGCTGACGCCTTTGAAACCAAGCTGGATTCCCTTTTCTTTCTTGATACAATAAGTGAAAACAATGTTGGATTTGTGGGCGATGTTACCGGACTTATTGGTCAATATGCTCATGGAAATGAGCCAAGTCATCACGTTGCCTACCTGTACCAGTTTGCTGGGAAACCTTGGAAGACAGAAGCATTGATTCGGGAGATTTTCGATCGCTTCTATCGTCCTCTACCTGATGGTCTTTGCGGCAATGACGACTGCGGTCAGATGAGCGCCTGGTATCTTTTCAGCGCAATGGGAATATATCCTGTAGATCCTGTAAGCTGTAAATATGTTTTGGGAGCGCCTCAGATTGAGGAAATAACACTAAGTCTTCCCGAAGGGCGAAAATTCACTGTCCGGGCAAATGGCCTCAGCGAGGAAAATAAATACGTGGAGAGCGTGCTTCTCAACGGACATCTTGTGGAAGGATATACCATTCCGCACGATTGCATTGTAGAAGGCGGACTCTTGGAATTCAATATGACAAATGAACCAAAATCAAACAAATAACCACGTTATGAGTAAAAAGTTTTTAAAGAAAGAGTATCAGGCGCCTAAGGTGTCCGTCTCCGAAGTAGAAATGGCCTACAGTCTGTGCCAAACATCTAATATGTCACATATCAAACTGCCAAACAGTGTCAATGACATTGATGCTGAATCATTTATGTTTGACGACACTTTCACTTGGTAGAAATTGGAGGGAATGATTATGAAAAAGATAGCATTTGTCCTTGCTGCTGTTACAGCATTCGTTTCGTGCCAGAAAGAAAACATTCACACTGGTGAAACGGTACAACTGTCATTCAGAGCAAATCTGGAAGTTCCTGGTCCAGACACCAAAGTTGCCCTCAAGGGCACTGACGTGGTGTTCGTTGCAGGAGATTCCTTAAGCGTATTTGACGGCAGTTCAAATAATAAATTCCAGACAGAGGAAGGCGGCTCCAATGCACTATTCCAAGGGACAGCTGCCAATGTGGCTTCTTATCTCGTCGTGAGCCCATATAGCGATTCTCATAAACAGATTTCTCCATCTGTTGTCAAGTTCACCATTCCTGATGTCCAGACAGCAACCATTGACGGTGTTGACCCTAATGCTCTTATCAGCGCAGGACTGGCCACTCCAGACGGAAATGTAACTCTTTATAATACAGTAGGTCTTGTTCAGGTTGTCGTTCCCGACGGATTAAAAGTAAAATCTATCCAAGTTGCCGGAGGAAAAGGTCAGACAATTGCCATTGCCGGTGAGTTCTCTTTTAATGCCGACACCAAGACTTTTGCAATACCTGATGTAAGCAAGACAGTCACAGTCATCACACTTGTTCCTGCCGAAGGCGATGAGTATATCGCTCCAGGAACTTACTACATTGCTGTCCGCCCAAAGACTACTTATGATGCAGGTTTCTCTATGGCATATGTAAACGAGTCAAACCAACTCTGTAAACGTACTACTGCCAAAGCCCTGGATATTGTCAGAAGCCATATTGTTCCCTTAGGGAGTTTGGACACCAGTAATTATCCGGCTGTTACCGGCACTGCTGTATTGAGAACTAGTGGAGACGAGGTCCAATTTACTGGACGGGTCAAGAAGATTGCCGGTGGTAACGGTAAGGCAAACAATGATGACTCTATAATCAAAAAGATTGTCTTTAAAGCACATACATTATATTCACAGACATATAAGACAGACGCAGCTCTTTTGAGCAGCGGTTTGGGCACAGTAGAAATTCACGGATACCTTGTAGGGAATGTTCTTTATGTTTGCACAGAAGCTTCCACTTTCACACTTCAGAAGATTAGTGGAGATTTGTTCAGGCAATTTGTCGAACTTGAAGAAGTGATATTCAGCGATGTGACCACCCAAGATGAAACATCATTCTCCTATATGTTCCGCAATGATGCAAAACTACGGAAAGTAGATTTTGGTAATGCGGATTTTTCAAAAGTGAAAGATTTCAGTTATATGTTCTATGTCGGTGAAAAAAACAGTTTGGAATACATAGATTTTGGTGAAACAGCGACATCCGCGGCCACCACTATGCAGGCAATGTTCAATAACAGTCAGAACTTGAAGCATTTATACTTAGGAACCAATTTCTCATTGGCACCAACTGTTTTGAATATGTTCTTGAATACAGGAATGCAGACTTCAATAAATGCGGCCGGCGATGACAAGAAGAAATGTCAGTTGTATTGCTCACAGTCAACCTACAATGCCATAAAGGCTGCATCAAATACACAGTTTAACGGCGCACGCTTTTTATTACACGCACTTTAACAGATTTACGAAATGAACATCCGCAGAATACTCATCCCATGTATCACCATTGCATCTCTGGCCGCTTGTAACAAGGTCAAGGAGCCTGTGGATTATGTTAATCCCTATATGGGCAACATAAGTCATATACTGGTGCCAACATTCCCTACGGTTCAACTTCCCAACTCTATACTAAGGGTTTACCCCGACAGGGACGACTACACGGGCGAGTATCTCCGTGGACTTCCGATAGTGGTAACCAATCACCGAGAACGTTCGGCATTTACCCTCTCCGTATCTCTTGAAGATGGAGACATATGCGCTCCTAAACCATTGAACTATGATAATGAGAGGATTACACCATATTCTTACAGAGTTACGCTGGAAAACGGCATCGTGGACGTATGTTATGCAGTTTCCCATCAATCGGCAATGTACGAAATATCCTCCGCAAAGCCTTTAAGGCTCTCACTCTGGAGTTTCTGTGGGCAGGTTGGGACTGATTCCGATGGTGTTTACGGAAGCCAGACAGTACTCGGTGACACAAATGTTTATGTTTATTTACAATTTCTCCAGAAGCCCTGTTCAAAGGAAGTATTTGACAATCATATAGTTCTTTCTTTTGACACCGAGAATATAAACATTCGCTATGGTGTTTCCTTTATCAGTTGGGAACAAGCCAAGTCAAATCTGCTTCGTGAACTTTCTGATTATGATATCTGCGCCCTTGAGAAAGAAGGGCGCAGGATTTGGAATGAAACCCTTTCCAAAATCAGAGTAAAAGGCGGCACAGAGGATGAAAAGACTGTCTTTTACACATCATATTACCGAACGTTTGAACGCCCGATATGCATAAGTGAAGGCGGCAGATACTGGAGTGCATCTGACTCTTCCGTACACGAGGACGGTGGCGTACCATATTACACTGACGACTGGATTTGGGACACTTACCGCGCGGCACATCCATTACGTGTACTAATGGACTCGTCAATGGAGGAAGACATCCTTGCCTCATTCCTCAGGATGGCATCTGAAAGCGGCACTGGCTGGGCTCCAAGTTTCCCTGAAGTGAGCGGAGACAGTAGACGCATGAATTCGAATCACAGCGTAGCAACCTTTGCCGATGCAGTAGTAAAAGGCCTATCTGTAGATATCCCTTCAGCCTTATCGGCATCATATAAGGCTCTTACAGAGAAAACCCTCGCACCTTGGAGCGGAGCACCGGCAAGCGAACTTGACAATTTTTTCTGGAAGAATGGATTTGTTGCTGCCTTACGTCCTGGAGAAATTGAGACAGATTCGGTGGTAAATGCCTTTGAAAAAAGGCAGCCAGTTGCCGTTACTTTGGGTACTGCGTACGACTGCTGGTGTCTATCTGTTCTGGCGCGTGAAGCCGGAGATAAAGAATTGGCTTCGCGTTTTGAGGACTATTCCCAACGTTTCAGAACAATTTTCAATCCACAGACCTTGTTTTTCCATCCAAAAGACAAGGATGGTATTTTCATAGAGAATGTGGATTATAATTTCCCGGGAGGACTGGGGGCGCGTGAGTATTATGCCGAAAATAATGCATGGATATACCGCTGGGATGTCCAGCACGATATTCCCAGTCTCATTGAATTGATGGGAGGTCCCCAAAAGTTTGTCTCAGAACTTGATCGAATGTTTGCCACCCCCCTTGGTCGCGGCAAATACCAGTTCTATGCCAAACTGCCGGACCATACAGGCAACGTGGGACAGTTCTCAATGGCAAATGAGCCATCTCTCCATGTGCCATACCTTTATAATTATGCCGGTCAGCCGTGGAAAACACAAAAACGCATACGTCAGATGCTTTCCACTTGGTTCCGCAATGACCTTATGGGTCTTCCGGGTGATGAAGACGGCGGCGGGATGTCGTCCTTTGTAGTATTCTCTGCAATCGGCATCTATCCCGTGACTCCTGGCAGTCTTGAATATGCAATTGGAAGCCCGCTTTTTGAGAAGGTTTCAATGACACTTTCAAACGGCAAAACGTTTACTGTACTTGCTCCCGGCGCATCTTCTGAAAACAAGTATATCAAACGCGCCACACTTGACGGAAAACAACTCTCCCGTCCATTTATCAAGCATAGCGACATTATGGCAGGTTGCACGCTTGAACTTGAAATGACGGATAAACCATGTATGGGGTTCTCAGAAACTACTGAGTGAACATTTCCCGTAAAACAATGAGTTCAAGGAATGAGTGAACGTGAACCAATAAGATTAAAATTTTAAAGTTTGTCTCTAAAATATCGAATTCAGTACTGTAGCAAGGCGGTATCCGGCTTTTTCAATCTGTGAGAGCGCCATTCTGCAGTGGTCGTACATATATGTGGCAGGCACTGTTTCGCTATTCTTGATATCCCAGATTTCGCACGTGGAGGTGGCGGTGTCAGTTCCCCAGTCATAGATGGTGCCGGAGCAGAATTTCTTGATTTGCTTCTTGGTGGAAGTCATTGCGAAATATGCCAAGTCCTGAATTCCGCCAGCGAAAGCAACTTCGCATTGTCCAGATCATACAGCCATTCCTTGAACTCATCCAATCCGCCGGCAGCTAAACTCCGCCGACCAGGGATCCGATAGAGCACCCTGCAACGGAAGTGATATTATAACCTCTGCTTTCCAGCTCCTCGATGGCTCCGATATCCGCAAAACCCCTAGGACCACCACTTGAAAGCACCAATGCGACATCCTTATTCATTGACACTACTGTTTATGTGTAAATTATGACTCTGATAGCAAAATGACCGAACCAAAGTTTTATAATTCATATGCATTTAAGTAAATTCCCTAAATATTAAAAGATTTGCGGAGTGGACTCCTGAAATATTATAAGAATTATGGAATTCGATACCGGAA
>OKWH01000673.1_pt1 | contig 11049 bp, 13 predicted proteins | sample 1607021 | NCBI WGS metagenome assembly OKWH01 (sample SAMN04414076, study PRJEB24778) | human gut metagenome | material: faecal | host: Homo sapiens | reverse complement strand
GGAAAAGACGATACACGAGCTGTTCCAGGTGAGGATTTTACCGGCGGACGGTGCGGCGTTGAATGATACGGAAATGGCTGCTATCAAGGTGGTTACGGAGGCCGACATGGCGCGTACTACGGAAGGCGGCGTCATATCCTTCATCTTGGGCCCTTATGACAGCCGTGCAGAGGCGGATGCCGTCATCTCGGCATTGAAAATATCAGGAATCACGAACGTCCGTATCGAATCTGCAGGCATGTCGGAAATAAAATAGCTCTTTATTGACCGGGTTCTTCAGGAAAATGCTTATCTTGTGGGATGGATATTAATTGAAGATAATATGGGACTGGTCATAACACTCGTAATCGCAGGCATAATTCTTATCCTGGCTGAGATATTCCTTATCCCGGGCATCGGCGCCGCAGGAATCTTGGGGCTTCTGGCCCTCTGCGGGTCGTCTTATTACGCATTTGCCTGCCTGGGCACAGCCGCCGGAGTCATCACGACATTGGTCAATATCGTATTGATTTCGGTACTGCTTTTCTACGCATTGAGAGCGAAGACGTGGAAGCGTCTGCAACTTGATACGGTAATCGACAACAAACCCGAGGAGGAGTCTGTCGGCGTGGGAGACCGCGGAAAAGCCGTCACGAGGCTAGGTCCTGTCGGCACGGCAAGAATCAACGACAAAAGCTTCGAAGTCACGGCATTGGAGGGAATGATCGATGCCGGAACGGAAATCGAAGTCGTGCACATGGAGAACAAAAAGATCTATGTAAAGCCGGTAATGCCGGATGAAGCATTCTAAAAATCATTAAAACACAACAACATTATGGGAATTCCAATGATTCTGTGGGCAGCTATCGCTTTAGTAGCTCTCATCGTCCTGTTATGGTTCTTCCCGGTAACCTTATGGTTCCAGGCGGTGCTTTCAGGAGTACATATTCCGCTCGTCCAGCTTGTGCTCATGCGCTGGAGAGGCGTAAATCCGAATATCATCGTAATCGCAATGATTACCGGCACCAAGGCAGGCCTGTCGCTGAAGGCCAATGAGTTGGAGGCGCACTATCTCGCCAAGGGCAATGTCGTAAAGGTGGTCAATGCCCTTATTTCCGCCGACAAGGCGAACATTCCTCTGGATTTCAAGACGGCTGCAGGAATCGACTTGGCCGGACGTGATGTTTTCGAGGCTGTCCAGATGTCGGTGAATCCCAAGGTGATCAACACTCCGCCTGTAACGGCCGTTGCCAAGAACGGTATTCAGCTTATATGCAAGGCCCGCGTGACGGTTCGTGCCAATATCAACCAACTCGTCGGCGGTGCCGGTGAAGAGACAGTTCTGGCGCGCGTCGGTGAAGGTATCGTATCATCAATCGGTTCAGCAGAGAGCCATGCAGAGGTTCTGGAGAAGCCGGAGTCAATTTCCAAAGTTGTTCTGGCCAAGGGTCTGGATGCAGGTACTGCATTCGAGATTCTGTCCATCGACATAGCGGATATTGATATAGGAAAGAATATCGGCGCAGTTCTCCAGATGGACCAGGCTGATGCCGACAAGAACATCGCACAGGCCCGTGCAGAGGAGCGCAGGGCAATGGCCGTGGCTCTGGAGCAGGAGATGAAGGCAAAGGCCCAGGAGGCCCGCGCAAAGGTCATTGAGGCCGAAGCACAGGTGCCTCTGGCAATGGCCGAGGCGTTCCGCAATGGCAATCTCGGTGTCATGGATTACTACAAAATGAAGAACATCCAAGCCGACACCGACATGCGCGAAAACATCTCCAAGCAGTAGCGAATCGGTAGAATCCGTGAGGCTGTAAAAGCTCGCCTGAACAATCGGGCGACAGCAACAGCCCGGAGGGCAAACCTCCCCCGTAATGGGGGACCGAGGGGAAAATACGAAGTCCCACAAGGGACCACAAAAAAAGCCCACACGAGAGTGTGAGCTTTTTTTGTGGTCCCAACAGGGCTTGAACCTGTGACCCTCTGATTATGAGTCAGATGCTACTAACCAACTGAGCTATGGGACCAATATTGCAGGACCGGCCGCAAGAACCGGTCTTGCAAATATAATTATTTTTCCTGAGTTCCGAAACAATTCAGCACTACAGGATGCTGATTTCTATCAGACTTTGATTTCAACCTCAACTCCTGAAGGCAGTTCAAGCTTCATGAGAGAATCAACTGTCTTAGCATTAGACTCGTCGATATCCAGAAGTCTGCAATAAGAATTGAGTTCGAACTGCTCACGTGACTTCTTGTTAACGAAGGTAGAGCGGTTCACAGTGAAAATCTTGGTACTGGTAGGAAGTGGAATAGGACCACAAACCTTAGCACCGGTAGAAGACACTGTTTCAGCGATCTTTTTAGCTGACTTGTCAAGCAGCATATGATCGAATGATTTGAGCTTTATTCTGATTTTCTGACCCATGTCAAAATACTCCTTTTTACCGTTAATAATTATTCGTCGTCATCGGATGCCTTGTAACCGCTCTTCTCGATAACCTCCTTAGCCAAGTTAGCCGGAACCTCTGAATAGTGGTCGAAGGTCATTGTGCTGGTAGCACGGCCGGAAGAAAGGGTTCTGAGGACAGTCACATAACCGAACTGCTCTGAAAGAGGAACGTATGCCTTGATGATTCTTGCGCCGTTGGCGGTGGAATCCATAGCATTGATCTGTCCTCTACGGCGGTTAAGGTCGCCGACGATATCACCCATGTATTCTTCTGGGGTCACAACCTCAAGGCTCATGATAGGCTCAAGGAGAACCGGATGTGCCTTAGGGCAAGCGTGACGGAATGCATTGCGGGCGCAGATCTCGAATGAGAGCTGGTCTGAATCGACCGGATGGTAAGAACCGTCGAGAAGAGTAACCTTGAGAGAAGGAACCTCGTAGCCTGCAAGAACACCATTTGCCATTGCTGACTCGAAACCTTTCTGTACGCAAGGAACGTACTCCTTAGGAACGTTACCGCCCTTAACCTGGTTATCGAACTGAAGTCCGGTAACTCCCTCATCTGCAGGGCCGATTTCAACGATGATATCTGCGAACTTACCACGACCACCGGTCTGCTTCTTGAAGAGCTCACGATGCTGAACTGTAGTTGTGATAGCCTCTTTGTAGTTAACCTGAGGTGCACCCTGGTTAATCTCCACACCGAACTCACGACGGAGACGGTCAACGATGATATCAAGGTGAAGCTCACCCATACCGCTGATGACGGTCTGGCCTGTCTCGTGGTCTGACTTGACTGTGAAAGTAGGGTCCTCTTCAGCAAGCTTGCCGAGAGCAACACCGAGTTTCTCAAGGTCAGACTGAGTCTTAGGCTCTACTGCAATACCGATAACCGGATCCGGGAACTCCATTGCCTCAAGGACAACAGGATGATCCTCAGCACAGATTGTATCACCGGTACGAAGGTCTTTGAAACCTACTGCTGCACAGATGTCACCTGCCTCTACGAATTCGATAGGGTTCTGGTGATTTGAGTGCATCTGGTAGAGACGGGCAACTCTCTCTTTCTTGCCTGTACGTGTGTTGAGCACGTATGAACCGGCATCGAGATGTCCCTGATAAGCTCTGATATATGCAAGACGACCTACAAACGGGTCTGTTGCAATCTTGAACACAAGGCCTGCAAACGGCTTGGCTGCGGTAGGCTCTACCTTAACATCTTCTCCGGTCTTAGGGTCTGTACCCTTGACAGCTCCGATGTCGATAGGTGAAGGCAGGTAGCGGATGACAGCGTCAAGAAGGAACTGCACGCCCTTGTCCTTGTATGAAGAACCGCAAGTAGCAGGAACAATCTTCATCGCGATAGTACCCTTACGGATAGCTGCAATGATTTCGTCCTTGGTAACTGACTCCGGATCCTCGAAGTATTTCTCCATAAGAGCATCGTCGCACTCGGCAGCAGCCTCGATAAGTCTGTCTCTCCAGAGCTCAACCTCACCCTTCATATCTTCAGGGATAGGAATCTCGTGGTAGTTTACAAGCTTGGTGTTGTCTGCCTCGTACTCGATAGCTTTTCTGTCGATAAGGTCAACAATCCCGACGAACTTGTCCTCAGCGCCGATAGGAAGTGCAATAGGAACTGCGGTAGCGCCGAGTTTCTCCTTGATATCCTTGACGCAACCGAGGAAGTCGGCACCTACACGGTCCATCTTGTTGACATAGGCAATCTTCGGAACACCGAATTTGTCTGCCTGACGCCATACGGTCTCGGACTGTGGCTGAACTTTACCTACTGCATCGAATGTAGCGATAGTTCCGTCAAGCACACGGAGTGAACGCTCTACCTCAACGGTGAAGTCCACGTGGCCCGGGGTATCGATAAGGTTCAGCTGATAAACATTCCCGTCATAATGCCAGAAGGCTGTGGTCGCAGCAGAGGTAATGGTAATACCACGCTCCTGCTCCTGAACCATCCAGTCCATTGTAGCACCACCATCGTGTACCTCACCGATCTTGTGTGTCTTACCGGTGTAGAAAAGGATACGCTCTGAAGTGGTCGTCTTACCGGCATCAATGTGAGCCATGATACCGATGTTTCTGGTAAATCTAAGATCTCTTTTTGCCATCGTCTGCGGGAATTAGAAACGGAAGTGAGCAAACGCCTTGTTGGCCTCTGCCATTTTGTGCATATCTTCTTTTCTCTTGTATGCGCCACCCTCATTGTTGTAAGCGGCTACAATCTCTGCACAAAGTTTTTCTGCCATAGAGTGGCCGGAACGTTTACGTGCAAAAAGAATCAGGTTCTTCATCGAAAGTGAAATCTTTCTCTCCGGTCTCAACTCTGTTGGCACCTGGAAGTTAGCTCCACCGACCCTGCGGCTCTTGACCTCAATCTGCGGGGTCACATTTTCGAGAGCTTTCCTCCAGATATCTAGAGGAGCCTTGTCAGAATCTTTCATCTTCTCGCCTACCATGTCAATGGCATCGTAAAAAATAGAATACGCGATACTCTTCTTCCCCTGCAACATAAGATTATTCACGAAACGTGTTACGTTTGCATCGTGAAACTTAGGATCAGGAAGTAGAATCCTCTTTCTAGGCTTCGATTTTCTCATTTTTGTGAAAAATTAAAGTGAAAATTGGTAAAAAATTACTTCTTAGATTTCTTTGGTCTCTTGGCTCCGTAGAGAGAACGGGACTGTGTCCTGCCTTCTACGCCAGCGGTATCCAAAGCTCCTCTAAGGATGTGGTAACGTACACCAGGGAGGTCCTTTACACGACCACCTCTAACGAGCACGATTGAGTGCTCCTGAAGGTTGTGGCCCTCGCCCGGGATGTATGCGTTGACCTCTTTAGTGTTGGTGAGACGTACACGGGCAACCTTACGCATTGCTGAGTTAGGTTTCTTAGGTGTAGTAGTATACACACGTACGCAAACACCTCTCTTCTGAGGGCAAGCATCCAGCGCACGAGACTTGCTCTTCACAGCGATTGTCTCGCGTCCTTTGCGAACTAATTGTTGAATTGTTGGCATAAATGATTGTAAATCTTTAATTTATGTTACTTTCCCCAAAATTTGGGGCTACAAATTTACACATAATTTTTTAATTGACAATAAAATACTTGAATTTTACTTATTGTCAACATATTCTGGCAGAAAGGATTGCGCGGACTACAGTCTCACGTCAATGATATTCGGATAGTGGTCGGTAAGCTTTACGGTGTACTCTTCCATGATGCAGTCGAACACCTTCACCTCGGCAGACTTGGACGGGTCATATATGAGACAGTGGTCTATCGCTCCGGTCTCACGGTCGGCGCCACGCCTGCCTCATTGAACCATCTGAAGAGACTCCTGCCGTTGTTTACAGCGGCTACGAAGTCCTTGAACTCATCCATATCCGTGATACCGCCGATGCTTGCGTCAGGATCGACCGGAGCTGTATACCCGAGTTGGTTCACGGTGATGATGGACTGTTCACCGTGGCCTGTGGTGGCGTCAGGCGTAATCCAGTAAGGAGTCTGGACTATCCAGCAAGGGGCTGTCGTGGTGAGCACCACGGCTTCCTGCCCAGGGTTCTGCGCCGCGACATCCACGATGGCTTCCCTGTCCACAGCCATGCTGCATACGCTGAAATCATATTCATTGTCCTTGCAGGCTCCCACAACGGCACCCCCAAGCAGCAATGCTGTAATCAGTAATATCTATTCCTGATTCTTATTGTTTCTTTAATTTACCAAACATATCTATCGTCAAATGGTTTTCTTTCTGTTTTCTAGCACTATTTGAGACCATCTCATTTTCAAAGACACCTATAAGAGCCCCATCTTTAAATATAAAGTGATATTCAATTGTCATCGGAATAGATATCCCACCAGAGCAATCACGTGCTCTCACATTGATGAGATAAGACATCTGTTCATATAAACAACTATCTGCAATCTGAGCAAATGCAACTTTATACGGTTCTCCTAAACGTTTTTTCACGAAATCTCTGCTTGCTCCCGGTTTTATACTTTCTACAATCCGCAAAAACTCAGTATCGCATCTACTATCCTTTATAGGGTTGCGTCCAAACAATGCGGAACAAGATACAAGCATAACAAATAGGCATACAAGCAATCTCTTTAGATTCTTATTATAAGACAACTGCTTCATGTGGCACTCCGTTAAATGTCTTAATTTTAGTGATATTATTTGAATCCAGTTCATATTCTGTACATTTTGCTTTAATTTCCGCACAGTCAATCCCACTCCAACGTCCCTCCAAACAGATTTCTGTGGCAATCTTTCACTGCCTTTCACCATAAGAACGTACGACTCGGAAAATTTACGTAACGGCTTAGGAAAAATTTTTGATTTTTTATGTCAATGCCATAAAATGTCAATTCAACTTTCCACGAAGATCTTTCAAGGCGAGTTCCAGATGCTTCTCCACTGTGCGTACGGAGAGCCCCAGCCTCTCGGCTATCTCCCTATTTGAAAGCTCATCCAGCTTACTCATCTTCAATATCTTGGCGCGCTGGTCCGGAAGGTCGTCCACCATAGTACGCAGTTGCGCGGCGGATTCTCTCCGTATCATCTCGTCTTCCGGAACAGAAGCCTGGGCATCTTCCATTATCTCCTGAACCTTCGCCAAATCCTTCGCCCATTTGGACCTGAAAACATCCAACGCCTCGTTCCTGGCGCACACGAACAGCCAGTTCTTTAGCGAGAGCCCCGGCTCCAGGCTGTTCCGTGAGACATAAAGCCGCATGAATATGTTCTGGATAATATCTTCCGCACGCATCTGATCCTTGATCATCTTGCGGACAAAATTCAATACCATCGGAGCGTAGCGGTCATATATCGCCTCGAAACTGCGGATATTGCCACGCTTCAATTTCACGAGAAGGACTTCGTCCGTCTGGTCTTTGATGGATTTGAACATTTGCATCAGTAATTATTCAACAAGAGGATGCTCGCGGACTACAGTCTCACGTCAATGATATTCGGATAGTGGTCGGTAAGCTTTACGGTGTACTCTTCCATGATGCAGTCGAACACCTTCACCTCGGCAGTTCCGGCAGGGTCATAAATGAACAGATGGTCGATGGCTCCACCTTCCCTGGTGTCCGCCTTCCTTCTGCTCGCCGTAGAATAACCGTCGGCCGGACTGCATATATGATGACCGTTATGGTTATCCCCGTAAACAGTAGCAGCTTTATAGCAAGGAACATAGCCCGCCTGGATAAACTGCTGCATCGGGACAGTATTCTCCTCGCAATTCATATCCCCCACGACAAACACCGGAATATCCTTATACTTGGCGAGAATGCCCTCCACCTCAGCCATGATCAGCCTTACCTGCGAAGCCCTCGCCTGCGTGCTTCCCGCCTTTGCCTTGTCGCTCTTCCACCAGAGATGAGTTCCGACCAATGCGAAAATCTTTCCGTCCTTCTTGCGCTTGAACACAGCTGACGTATAAGACTTGGAGCCATGGTTGCACCACTCCGACGGCGTATAAAGATTGAACTTCACATAAAGAAGCTCCAATTCATCCGGCTTATAGAATATAGGTGTATTGTTCCAGTTCTTCCCGGACTCATAAGCGATCTGATATCCCTTTTTCTGCACCAACGGATAGAACACGTCGTGCATGTGTTTCGAATATTCCTGCAATGCGAACACGTCCGGTGCGTAATCCGAAATCAACCGCGCGAACTGCGGCCCCCTGACACTGTCGCGAGGGTCCTCCCCAAGTTTCTGCCAAGCCGGCGGAATCGTGTCCTTGCTGTAATCCCAGATATTGTCGTCCAAGATGCGCAGGTCCGCACCCTTCGCCACCTGATACTTCCCCCGAGGGCCCTCCGCCATCAATCCAGGCTCCGCATTCGCTACCGCAATGCATCCAAGTGACAATGCCATCGTCACCAGTGTTTTCAAGAAATTTCTCATAATTCAGGTCAATGTTTTATTATCAATGATTCCGAAAATTACTATTTTTAAAGAATTCATGCAACAAAATCTATCATTGCCCGTCTAGGGTATAGAACATTGGATGAAGAAATGGACATTGATGACAAAAAAGCGGCGGAACTTTTCCGGCAATACGGCAAGAGACTGTACAACACGGCCTTGCGCATCACTTTGTCATCAGGCGAAGCGGAAGAAATCATGCAGGAAACATTGATCCGGTTCATTACGGGCAGCAGGAGACCTGACGACGAATGGGCGTGGCTGAAGCGGATCTGCATAAACAAGTCGATTGACTTTCTGCGCCGCGAAAAGCGGTTCGTGAACATTGACGATGCCTTCACTTCTGCGGAATCCGTTCTTGCCGATGGCAACGAAGAGGTTTGGTCCGGATTGGACGGAAACGTGTTCCCGATGGTGATGGAAGCGCTGAAGTCAATGCCCGACGGCTACCGGACGATATTGACATTGAAACTTATAGAAGACATTGATTATAAAGAGATTGCATCAATGTTGGGAATAAGCGAATCCAGCGTCCGCAGCCAATACATGAGAGGACGAAAAAAACTTGCGGAAAAATTGAAAGAAAAGCTGAAATTCAATGATTATGAATGATATGGCGAAATATGTCTGGAAGTATGGGATACGTGGCGAAGAGCTGGAAAACTGCCCGTCGGTTGCGGTGCATGCGGTTCTCGGGAGGCGTCATGAGGAGCGGTCAATAAAGCGGTTCGGCATACGTGCACTCGCATTGACCTTAATAGGGATGGCGGCAGCATTGATGGTCGTCATCATTTTGCCGGGGCGCGAAGCACGGATTGATCCGGCGGAGGTGTATGTGGAGAATTATCGGGAGGGCGTGGCGCCGCTGCTTTCGGAGGTGCGGGAGATGGAAACGGCATCGGAACTGTGCCGGGAGATGGGCCTGTCGTCAGTCATCGAGAGCCTGCTGTATTGCCCGGAGGATCTTGCCGAAGGACTGGAAGATACTGAAAAACTGGAAGTTACGAAAAAATATTGCAGCCGCAGCCTTGACGAAATCAGAATATTGTACGGCGAATGTTGCCGGGCTTATTTCATCGGGACGGCAGCCGTGCATGATAATTAAATTTTCAATGTTATGAAAAAGAATCTTTTTTTGCTGATCTTGCTTTGCGCGATGTCCGTAATTCAGGTCAATGCAGGTGTGAATCCTGCCATGAGACGGGAATATGATTTCAAGTCTTTCAACGCGATACGCACCGTGTCCAGAACCCAGTCAATTTACGGACGTGGCAAATTCGTTTCCACTTCTTATAAGATTTCATTGGTCAAGTCGGATCATTATAAAGTCGTCATGGAGGTGTGGGACAAGGATGATATCGACTTGTTCGAAATCAGAAAGTCGGGTGGCGTCCTGGAGCTGGTGACGGATGTGAAAAAATATCCGTACCGCAGTTCGAATATCAGCGCCCCATGTGCGACCGTGACAATTTATACGCCTGATTTTCCGAGCGTTACATTAAACGGAACCAGCCGCATGAGCGTGTCAGGCGGGGCTTTCTCAGGGGACAATCTGGCGGTAACATTGTCCGGAACGGCGAAACTTGACGGGCTTTCCGGAACTTGGAACAAGACCAATATCACACTGAGCGGTTCCTCACGCATTGACAACCTGACGCTGAAATCCGGGGCATGTTTCATCACATGCAGCGGTGCTTCCGAGATAGCCGGCATTTCTTCCATAAATTCCGACAAAGTCCAGCTGTCAATGTCAGGCGCGACCGCGATCAAGTTCGAGAATATCCGTTCCGGAATCATCAACACCACCGCAAGCGGCGTCGGCAAAATCAAGACGCTGGAGGTCAATGCCAATGAATTGCTGGCAAATCTTTCCGGTGCTTCATCTGTGAATTTTTCCGGAAAAATCGGAATTGTTTCTGTGGAATTGGACGGAGCGTCGTCGCTGTCTCTCCAGGGAGACGGAGATAAAATGAGTGTCACCGCCTCCGGAACTGCGACTTTCAACGGCAAGAGTTTTACCGTAAAGGATGCTTCCGTCAATCTGTCCGGCGTGTCTGGTGCCACAGTCACAGTCACCCAAAAGCTCGAGACCGAGACGTCCGGGAATTCCCACATAGATTACTACGGAAATCCCAAATCAGTAAACAGCAAGTCTAAAAATGTGGTAAAGCATTAGGTTTACATATTGATTCCCACAGGTGGGAAAATCATGGCCGCCGGATCAGGAGCGATTCCCCATCCGCGGTCAGTTTTTACACCTGTCTCATAAGCATTCTTGCCATTTCGTTCCGAATAAACGTTTTAAGTTGCACCAAATGGGTTTTCAGAGGCGTTTTGTTCCGCGAAAACGTTTTAGGTGGAACAAAGTGCGCAATGCGTGAGAAAATAGGCGGGTGTATTACATGAAACCACCTGGCTGGTGAGATGGATTGCGAGTTGAACTGCGAGTTGGAACTAGCTGATAAACAAAGTGTTATCTTATCAAGATAAATGCCTGATTGAGAAAAAACTGCGAGTTGTAGGCATGTTATGGATTCTTGAATGGCATTGACGAGATTAACCACGCTGCGCGTGCCTTTTCTCTGCTCCTTGCCGGAGGGGCCCTTGCACGCGTCATGAAGCTCACGGCCGGAGGCCGTGGGGCTTTTACATTTGAAGG
>OKWH01000672.1_pt1 | contig 11093 bp, 10 predicted proteins | sample 1607021 | NCBI WGS metagenome assembly OKWH01 (sample SAMN04414076, study PRJEB24778) | human gut metagenome | material: faecal | host: Homo sapiens | reverse complement strand
AATCTCCACCTGGCGCTGCGGGGGAATCCGGTTGAAGCAACCGCCGCAGGCATCGCGCTTCACGGTCACGACCGCCAGCCCGTTGCGCACATTGCTGCGGATGCGGCCATAGGCCGACAACAGGCGCTCGTCGATCTTGGCCTTGACCCGGTCGGCCTGTACTTCGTACTCTGCGACCTGGGGTGCGGTTTCGGCTTCGATCCCTTCCAGTTCGTTCTTCTTGGCAGCCAGGTCGGCGGCACGGCCTTCCGCTACGGCTTCGGCCTCCTCCAGCTGGAGTTTCTTGGCTTTCACACCGGCGGCGTACTCCTTGAGGCGCTTCTCGGCCAGTTCGATCTCCAGTTCCTGGTACTCGATCTCCTTGGTAATGGCATCGAACTCGCGGTTGTTCCGGACGTTGTTCTGCTGCTCCTTGTAATTGCCGATGAGAATCTTGGCCTGGTCGACCTCGCGCTTGCGCTGCTTGGTGAGCGTGTTCAGCTCCTCGATTTCGGCATTGATGTTGTCGATCCGGGTTTTCAGGCCGGTCATCTCGTCTTCGAGATCCTGAACCTCGAGAGGCAGTTCACCTTTCACCTTGTTGATTTCGTCGATCTTGCTGTCGATCTTCTGCAATTCATAGAGTGCGATGATCTTCTCCTGCATCGAATAGTCAACGTCGGCAGTTTTCTTCTGTGTTGCCATATAATGTACTTGTATAGTTTAGACTTAAACCAAATAGTTCACCGGATTGCGAGAGCTTTCACTCTTGCGAACCGCAAAGGTAATCAAATTTTTCGACAAAATATCAAATAAAATCTGAATTGCGCAATATTCGCTTTCAAAATGGCCTATATCCGCTACGGTGAGAGCTTTATCCGGCGTCATGAAGTCGTTGTACTTCATATCCGCCGTGACGTATATGTCAGCCCCGGCACGGCGCGCGTCGCCGATCATCGAAGCCCCCGCACCGGTGCAGACCGCCACGCGCCGCACCTCGGGCGAAGCGATGTCGCTGTGGCGCACGACCCGAACGCCCAGCACGCGCTGCATGCGGCGCATGAACTCCACCGTAGCCATCGGCTCGGGCAGCTCGCCCACCACGCCGAACCCGACCTTTTCGTCCGCCTGCGCGGGTTGGAGCACGCGCAAGTCCCCCACGCCCAGCATCTCGGCCAGCCGCCAGCTCATCCCCCCGGGGGCGCTGTCCAGGTTGGTGTGGCACGCATAGAGCGCAATGCCGCCGCGGATAGCCCGTTCGACGCAGCGCTGCACCTGGTCTGCCGAATTGAAGCGCTTGAGCGCATGGAAAACGATCGGATGGTGCGTGACTATCAGATCGCACCCCGTCTGCTCCGCCTCGTCCAACACCTCCTCGGTCACATCGACGGCCAGCAGCGCCTGATGCACTTCGTCCTCGGGCCGTCCCACGATAAGACCGGCATTGTCGTACGATTCCTGCAAACGGAGCGGAGCATATCGTTCGATCACTTCGGCAATATCTCTGATTTTCATAATCCTACTACATTATTTGAAAAGGCGATTATATTTTCAACGTACCATATCCGACGGTCGCTTGTTCGCGGCCTGTGCTCCCGTCCATAATGCTGCCCCACCCCGAAATCCTCACCTCGAAGGGACTTGCGGCGCTACGCGCCCCAAAAGATATACCGAAGTATCGGGTTCGTTCGCATACCCGGTCGGGCCTATCGCCGTAGCGGTCCGCAACGTCACCGCCCCCTCCGAATCGGAGGCGAAAGCAAAATGTACCCGCCTGCCGTATTTCAAAACGTCCGTCTAAAACAACGACTGTTCATAGAAGGCGAACAACTCCTTGCTCTCCGCCTCCTCTTTCTCCTTCTTGCGCCGGGGCTGACGCGCCGCCGAACGTTTCGGCGCCGGCTTTTCGCTCCGGGGACCTGGTTCGATCACCTGCACGGGTCCTTTACTCTCCGCTCCATCCCCTCCGGCATCGTCCGCCAACTCCTGCGCGGCAGGCTTCTTCCGGGTACGAACCGGAAGCGCCGATACTTCGGCCGCCTCTCCAGCCCCATTTTCCGCGACAACCGCCCGGTCCTCCGCACTCTCCTTGAGTTCGGCCCGCACCTCTTCGAGCAGGGCCCGGACACGCTGAAGACGTTCGAGCAGCTCCGCATCGCGCGAAATGGTTCCTTTATTCTGTTTCAGACAACGGGCAGCTCCGTCGAGGGTCATTCCCCGCTCCTTGACCAGATGATAGATCAATTTCAGGTTTTCGACATCGGCCGGAGAAAAAAGACGGTTGCCCTTCTTGTTCTTCTGCGGGCGCAGGATATCGAATTTCGTCTCCCAAAAACGGATCAGCGAAGCATTGACGTCGAACATCTCCGACACCTCGCCCATCGAATAGAATAGTTTCTTGGCCATAACATGTACAATTACAGGTTGAATATCCGCAACGAGTTGGGATACATATTGTTTACCCGGTTCTGAATCCGCTTGGCGAAACCCAGGGCCGCTCCCCCGTGCGTCACCAGATTCATCCCCTCGGCGAAAGCCGCAGCCTCCGCCTCCTGCTTGCGCAGAAACCGCAGCGCCTCCTCTTCGGACAACTCGGCAACAGGCACCGCTCCGCGATCCAATCCGCAAAACATCGCCAGCGCATGATCGGGCTTGAGCCGCTCCTTGAAGATCTGCCCCATCGCAACGCCCGAGGCGATCACGCGCAGCGATTCGGCCAGCATTTTCACTGCCTCGTACTGCGATTCGTAATACGCATAATAGACATCCGCCACCGCCGCAAAGCGCATCCGCTCGGGTTCGGCGACCCAACGGGACAGTTCCGCACACTCCCTGCGTCCGGCGGGCGCGAAAATCGTTCGGCGGGACTTGGGCACACGGACACGGCTTCCGCCATCGGACACCTTACGGGCCACCGCCGCAAAAAATCCCTCGCCCCGGGTCCGGTGCGGATAGAAACGGAACGTCCGGAAAGGACCGACCCGACCGCAAACCACACCCCACGCCGGCGGGCAATCGAAAGCGGTCGATTCGACGATCTCTTCACCCGCTTCGGCCAGCAATCCCTCCAGCGACCCTTCGTTTTCCAGTCGATTGAACGTGCAGGTACTGTATATCAGCAATCCGCCGGGACGCAACGTCTTCCACGCTTCGCGCAGAATCTCCGCCTGCCGGACGGCACATATTTTCACATTGTTCTCGCTCCACTCGTCCCGTGCCTCGGGTGTTTTGCGGAACATCCCCTCGCCGGAACAGGGGGCATCCACCGCCACGATGTCGAACCATCCTTCGAGCACCGCGATCTGTGCCGGCTCGTTCACCGTCACCGCCACGTTTCCCAGCCCCCACTTGCGGACGTTATCCGCCAGAACAGCCGCCCGCTGGCGATTGACTTCATTCGCCACTACCAACCCGTCGCTACCCGCGAGCGACGCATAGAGCGTCGTCTTTCCCCCCGGCGCGGCACAAAGGTCCAGAATCCGTTTTCCGGCGACCTCCTCTCCGGCCAGCACGTGAGCCAGGAACTGCGACGAAGCCTCCTGCACGTAATAAGCCCCGGCATGGAAAGCCGGATCGAGCGTAAACGAAGGCCGCTCCGTCAGGTAACGTCCTGCCGGCGACCAGGGAACCGTCTCGGCTCCGTTCCAGCGGCAGGGGCGCTGCGGGTGCAGACGGACGGACGTCGGCGCCGGACCTTCGAGCACCTCACACAGCGCACGCCCCTCCTCCGGTCCCAGTTCGGCCATAACCCGCCGCGTGAAAGATTCCGGCAACATAGGGACTATTTTTTAACGGTTTCGAGCTCTTCCCGCTTTCGGTCGAGACGAGCGCAGATCTTCTCCATCACCGCAGCATCCGCGACGAAATCCTCACGATCCTTATCGATCACGAGCACTTCGCCCCGGTAGATATTTTCGATCCAGTCGTCGTAACGGTCGTTGAGCCGCCGCAGGTACTGTTCGTCGATGTTCATTTCGTAGGCGCGACCCCGGCGGCGGATCTGCGAAATGAGCGTCGGCACGCTGGCCTTGAGGTAAATCAACAGATCCGGCCGGGGCACCAGGTTGGTAATCAACCCGAAGATACTCATATAAGTATCGAAGTCCCGGCCCGACATCAGCCCCATGCGATGCAGGTTGTCGGCGAAAATATAGGCATCCTCGTACACCGTACGATCCTGAAAAATATCGACCGGACCGCTGCGCAGAATATCCATCGTCTGCTGAATGCGGCTGCCCAGAAAATACATTTGCAGGTTGAACGACCAACGATTCATATCGTTGTAGAAATCCCCGATGTAGGGATTGTCGCTCTGCTCGTAATAGGCCTTGGCGCCGTAGCGCTCGGTCAGCATCTCGGTCAGCGTGGTTTTGCCGCTGCCGATATTTCCGGCTATCGCAATGTACATAAATCGGATGTTTTGACGACGTCACGCACTTCACGCCGCACTGCGGGGCCCCTTCCCGGTCCCGCCGCCCGGCAAGTCCACCGTCTGCGGCGGCACGGCAGAAAACCGCCTCCCGCCGCAATCCCCGGCCCCCGGCAAAGCGACGCGTGTCGTCGCGTTATTTATTGTTCAATCTTCAGTAACTGTTCCACAACCGTACGGTCGTTGCGCATACGGGGCAGCTTGTTCTTGCCCGTCTTCTGCAACCAGCGCAGCGTCGTTCCCGGCGGCACGGCATGGATGCGGGGCGGATCGAGCGCCGTCTGCCGCTTGGCGTCGTAATCCGAATTGACGCTGCGAAGCTCCCGGTCCAGCACTTCGGCAAAATGCTCCGGCGTATCGGGCCGCTCCGAAAACTCCAGCACCCATTCGTGCGCTCCCCGGGTATTCAGCCCCATGAAACAGGGCGCCACGGAGTACTCTTCGACCACCGCACCGGTTTGCTCGCAGGCCGCCGCGAGCGCCCGCTCGGCGTTATCCACGATCAGCTCCTCGCCGAAGACGTTGATGAACTGACGCGTGCGACCCGCGAAACGGATGCGGTAGGGATTCGTCGAGGTGAATTCCACCGTATCGCCTATCTCATAGCGCCACAATCCGTTGATCGAGGTCACGATCATCGCATAAACCTCTCCGACCCGAACGCCTTCGAGCGGCACGATCTGCTCGCCGCTGCGAAATTCGTAATAAGTCCCGTAATCGAGCATCAGCAGCATATCGTCCCGCGTCAGATCGTCGGCCAGCGCGAAAAACCCCTCCGAAGCGTTGTAAGTTTCCAGATAGGTCATCCCCTCCGACGGGATCAGCTTGGCGAACGACTTGCGGTAGGGCGTAAACGCCACGCCCCCGTGCGCAAAAAATTCCAGATCGGGCCACACTTCGAGCAGGTTGCTCTTGCCCGTATATTCCAACACCCGGCGCATCAGCACCAGGTTCCACGAAGGCACGCCGGCAAAGGCCGTGATCTTCTCCCGGGTACACTCCCGGCAGATCCCCTCTATCTTCCGGTCGAAATCCGGAATCAGAGCCGTCTCCATCTTCGGCGCCCGGAACCAACCGCTCCAGAACGGAGTCTGACTGATCAGCACAGCCGACAGATCCCCGATGAGAGCTCCGTTCTCCCGGACATACGAACCGCCGAGCGTCAGCGTCTTGCCGTCGAAGATCTTCGTCTGCGGCTTGGCCGAAGCATACACCGCCGCCACGTCCCGCATACCGAGCGTATGGTTCCACCACACGGACTCCCGCGTGACGGGAATGAATTTGCTGCGGTCGGACGTAGTTCCCGACGAACGGGCGAAAAGCGTCACCCACCCCGGGGCAGCGACATTCTTCTCTCCGGCCAGCATCCGCTCGATATAAGGCTTGAAACTCTCGTAGTCCTGCACTCCGACCCGTGCGGCGAACGCCTCGGGCGTAAGATGCTTGGCAACACCGTGCCGACGACCGAACTCCGTATCGGCCCCCCGCGCAATGAGCTGTCGGAACATCTCGGCCTGCACTTGGTCCGGATGTCGCCGAAAACGATCTATCGCCTTCATCCGGCGGGCGAAATAGGTACGTAACAAACTGTTCCGAATCGACATCCTGCGCTGCTCCTCCTTATCGTTAATTAAAGAAATATCCTATTTTGGAGATCGACGCCGGCATGGCGAAAACCACCACGCGGTCGTAGGCGCTCAACTCCATGTTTCCCACGGCGATGAAAACCTTGTCGCCGCGCACCACGCCGCCGATAATCGTATCCTGCGGCAGCTTCAACTCCTTGATCGGAGCCTTCGTCGCCGGGGCGTTGGGCTTGACGATGAACTCCAGCACCTCGGCCTCGCTGCCCGTCAGACACTTGATCGCCTGCACGTCGGTTGACATCGTGAAGCGGAAGATGTTCGACGCCGTAACCAGTTTCTTGTTGATGATCGTATCGATACCGATACTCTCGGCCAGATTGATATAATCGAGGTTCTCGATCTCGGCGATCACCTTCTTGACGCCCATGCGTTTGGCGAGCATCGCCGCCAGAATATTGGTTTCGCTGCGCCCCGTCACCGCGATAAAAGCGTCCATATTGGCCAGCCCCTCCTCGAGCATCGCTTCGATATGGCGGCCATCCTCATTGATAATCAAAGTTTTGTCCAACAATTCGGCCAACCGATAGGCCTTCTCGGCATTGTAGTCGATCAACTTGATATTGACCTCGTCCTGCAATTCGGTCGCAATGCGTATGCCGATGCGCGAACCGCCGAGGATCATCATGTTGTTGATCTCCACGTTGGAATGCCCCGAGAACTCCATCACCTCCTTCACGGCATCCTGCCGGGCGATGACATACACCATGTCGCCCTCCATAAATATTTCATCCTGCCGGGCGATGATGGTCTGACCGCCGCGAGCGATCGCCACCGTCCGATAGCTGAGCTGCGCCGCATCGTCCTTGAAACCCGAAAGTTCGCGTCCGATGAGCGACGAGGTCGGATCAAGACGGAAAACCACGAGCGAAAGCCGTCCGCTCGAAAAATCGACGTACTCCGTCGTCGAAGTGTGCCCCAACAGATTGATCACCTCCTGGGCCGCCACCTTTTCCGGATAGAACAGGTAGTCGATACCCATGTTGATAAAAATCTCCTTGTTATTGGGCTCCAGGTATTCGTTGTTGTCGATCCGGGCGATGGATTTCTTGGCCCCGAGCTGCTTGGCCAACACCGCTGCCACCACGTTGTCGTTCTCGACATGATTGACAGCGATGAACAGGTCGCACTTTCGCACCGAAGCCTTCCGCAACACGGCAAAGGTCGTGGAGTCGCCCTCGACCGTCAGCACGTCGGCCAGGCTGGCCACATCGGCCAGCAGCTTCGGATCGCTGTCTATGACCGTGATGTCGTGCCCGTTGCCGCTGAGCATTTTCGCCAGATGGCTTCCCATTTCGCCCGCACCCGCAATAACGATTTTCATACCGGATTTACTCTGTCAGCATACGCCCGGATCATTCCGGGCAGCATTTTTGCAATTAATAACACAAATGTATAAATTTGCATCGGAACACCCAAATTTCCACTATTAAATTTCAGTTACCATGCCAACCTGGTTAATCATAATTCTTTTGGCGATTCTGGCCGTCGGACTCTTCGTCCTGGCCATGTCGCTCACGCTGATCTTCAAGGGACACCACATCGACTCCGAAATTTCCACCAACGAAAACATGCGCAAACTGGGTATCAAATGCGCCGTTCAGGAGACCCGGGAACAGATGGCGGGACTCGAAGACTGCGCATCGGAGCCCGGATGCTCGGGCAACTGCGCCGCCTGCACCCCCGAAGCGGCAGCCGCAGTACACGGCTCCGCAAAAAAATAATCGGCGGCAAATTCTCCGCAAACCGAAAACACGGGTAATCTGAATCTGATTACCCGTGTTTCTATTTTCTCGGTTTCAACCCCACGATGCCGAGAGGCGGTCAAACCGCCGCAGAACACTCCCCGACCATCTACTCCGCCTCCGGTCTGCAACCCGGCATTTTACGGGCACGACAGAAAAACCAGGGATTGACCAGATCCGTCTTGTTGTAACGCAACGGACGATAATCCGGCAGCGAAAGCGTTTCGCCCCCCGCTTCGGAGAGAATCAACTCCCCCGCCGCAGTATCCCATTCATACGTGGAAGTAGTCCGAAAATAGTAATCCACCGCGCCTTCCGCCAGCAAACAAAACTTATAGGAGCTGCCCTGCTCCACGACCTCCAGATCGGGATGGCTCTTTCGCAATTCCTCGATATACTCCGCGAGTTCGGGCGACTTGTGCGACCGGGACACGGCGACCCGGGGAGGTTCATGCCGCGCCGACTCTACAGGCAGGCGCCGCATACTTTCGACGATCTGCCCGTACGAGTACTCCGCGTCGGAATCGGCCGCCACCCCCTCTTTCAGAAAAGCGCCGCCCCCGCGCCACGCGAGATACATCTTGCCCAAATAGGGAACATACACCACCGACGCCACGCTCCGGTTATTCTCCATCAGGGCGATATTGACCGTAAACTCGTTGTTTCCCTTGATAAACTCCACCGTTCCGTCCAGCGGGTCCACCAACCAGAACAGCTCCCAGTTGCAGCGCTCCTCGTACCGCATCTCACGCCCCTCCTCGCTCAGAATCGGGATACGGGTAGGTCCCAAATAGGTCTTGATCGTTTCGTGCGCCCGGCGGTCCGCGACGGTAATCGGAGTCTTGTCGCTCTTAATGCTGATGTCGTAATCCTCCTTGTTTTTGTAAACCTGCATAATGGCTGCACCGGCCCGCACCGCCGCATTGAAAAGGTTGGGCAAAAGGTATGATTTGAGCTCGTTGTCAAGCATAATGATATTTTTGATCGGTAAGACAGGATAAAGGTACTATATAATTCCCGGATCCGTAAAATTTCCGGCAATAAAAAACCCGGCAGCCGTTACACGGCCCCGAGCGCAGCATTCCGCTTCCCGGCGGAAAAAGGTGCCGAAACAGCCCCGAGCCACAGGAACAGCCCCCAAAGCAACAGAATATCGAGCAGCAACAAAGTCATCGGCAGCCACCCGAACGACCACGCCGCAATCGCACATCCGGCCAAAAGCGCCATTCCGGTCAAAGTCAAAATCCAGACATAGCGGGACGGGCGCAACTCATAAAACAACGGTTCGTACAACGTGATCCTCTCCTTGCGGGACAATTCATACCCGTCGGCCCGGTCGAAACGACCCAACCGGCCGACATACTCCCGGGCATAAAGTCGCAGCGAAGGTCCTACGGCAGTCCGCACGAACGATATAGAGTGGATCGGATGAACCGCCAACTCCATCGCCAGAAGGTCGATCGCACCCCGTTTGAGGCGCAGGTTGCGGCCGATCGGCAAAATATAATCGTACGACGCGGCTCGCACGGCCGCATCCGACGAAACGGCGGAAAACGCCTCCATCTGATCGAGCAGCGTCAGACGATTGACACCCCGCGTCTGAGAGCGGTAGAATCCCCGTACACCCAACTGAGAACAGGCTTCGAACGGATGATAATCCACCCGCATCATCCGGTAATGCCGGAGCATCTCATGAAACAACTCCGGTTTCAGACGGGCGTCCATCACCACCAGCAATTCGTAACTGGCATACTCCACATCGAGCAGGTCGGCCACCTGGGAAACGGAATCTATGTCGTGGCAAATCGCCGAAATTCCGATAAAATCGGGCGAATCGGAAACCACGCCGAACATACGGGACAGCAAACGACGCTTGTTACGCGCCCTCAACACTTGAACTACCAGCCACCAGACACGCACCACGACGGCAACCGTCACGCAAATCGTACCTAACTCAATGAACCACATACTATCCGACATTCAATTTATACGAATCGACCAACGACACATAATATCGCTTCTCCTCTTCAGGAATGAATACCTGCAAAGCGTTCGCGGAGTATCCCTGCCGGGCAATATAACGCAGCAGTACCCTGCGCTGAACGGGATTCATTCCGCCCACGAATTTTTCCACTTCGGGACGCGTAATCACACTGTGCAGCGTACAAAGAACGTACATCGCACCGACGGACTCCTCGGGCCGGTTTTCGGCAACGATCCGCAGCAGGATCTCCTCCGCATCTTCGATTCCGAAACGCCAAACGACACTGAGTCCCAGCATCCGCAGATTCCGGTTCGGCGACAGGATCAACGGTTCGTAATCGACAGGCTGCACATTCTGGCGCAACATACGGAGCACCTCGGACAGTTCGAAATACGAAAGCCGATGGGAATAGGCGTCGATTTTCGAGGAAAGCGCCGACATATCGGCCATCATCTGCACGCTCAACGCACAGAAGCGGACATAACGGTTCCTGCTATGCGTATAACGTTCCACTGCCCGAACTGTTTTTTCATCGACGGGCATTCGGGAAAGCAGATGCAGGTAATAAGCCCTGCGGTAACCTCCGTTGCGGCGAATACGACGCAGCAGGAAAACATCGAGCCTCTGACGCTCGACGATCCGACGCAACGGCGCCGGATCGAGCCCGTACGTAGAATCCACCAGGTCGGCAATATCCTCGGCGATAAGGCGCCTATCCCGCGAAGACATCGCCTCGGGACAGTGAGCGCACTCTTCGGTTCCGGAGAAGAGCATCCACAACACGCTGTTCAAATACTTTTCACGGCGTTCGGCATCCCGCCTGAGGCAAAAACGACCTGCAAACCGTTGCACGCACCAACTTCCGGCCAAAACAGCTCCTGAAACCAAAACGGCCCCGATGCACCACCAAAACGTCATTTCCATTTTTCCCGATCGATTAGCTCGTTGATGACTTTCCGCCGCAACCGGTGCAGGCTCACCGGCAAGGTCATGTATTGGTTCACGCCCATCCGGTACATACTCCGTACCATCTGTTCGGATTGCGGCCACGAGATCACGAAGACCCGCGTACGCCGGGCTTTATCCGCCCGCAGCGTGTCCATCACTTCCTGCCGGCACATTTCGGCAGCAGTACCCATAACGATCACCAGGTCGAAAGGCGACTCCCGGTGAAGCACAAGCATCGCACCGACCGTATCCGCGCACTCCACACACGCATCCAGGTCATTCAAGGAAAAAGCCACGGCCTTGCGCAAGACGAAGTCCTCCGACACGATTAAGATACGATACATTTGATATACATACTGTTTACA
>OKWH01000671.1_pt1 | contig 11101 bp, 8 predicted proteins | sample 1607021 | NCBI WGS metagenome assembly OKWH01 (sample SAMN04414076, study PRJEB24778) | human gut metagenome | material: faecal | host: Homo sapiens | reverse complement strand
GGTATGATGATGCGACAGAGAATATCGAAAAAATCAACATATCAGGAACATATCAGGAAAAGGAAGATGATTTACCTGTTGCTTTTAAATCTGTTGCAGATATCAGAAGTGACGGATATAAACAACTGATTGTAAAAGGACATTTTGATACGGATATTGAGAAAGATGTTAAGATATCCTGTCCTGTGGTAAGAAACACTATTACAATGAAAATTAATGGCAAAGAGTGCGTAAATACACCTAAGGATGTATTTGTCCGATGGATTAAGTTTAAATCACCCGGAATAGCCAAAGATGATGATGTGGAAATAATTATTAAACCTATAAGCAAAAAATATAGTGACGACAGTTATACTTATTTTCTTGAAAATATTTATGCAGGCTCTGAGACTGAACTGTTAAGATTAAAAATAAAAGAAAACTGGTATAATCTTCTTATAGGAATAGTTACCTTATGCCTCGGTGTGGGATTTGCGGTAGTACAGCTTGCATTTTCAGCATTTAAGTTTAATGGTGGCAGAAACTACGAATCCTGTGCACTGCTTCTGATATGCGGAAGTATATTTTCATTTGTTAATTATGATTATATATCATTTCTCTTTGGAAAGACTGCATTTATGAATGTTATTGACTTTATAAGCAAGATTTTGTTTTGCGGTTTCTTATTCCTGCATCTTCAGAAATATATTACAGACAAGAAATGCCGTATGGTTTCCGACATTTTGTTTTCAGTGTGGTTAGGTGTCTACGCAGTGTGTCTTGTAAGAAGAATTATGTCAATAATGCCTTATGTATATGCAGTGGATATGGTAATAGTGGGAATAACAGCCATCCTTGTAGGACATGAGATTATTTTTTATATTAACTATCTCAAAGAACATAATAAACAATCCCTGCTGATAATGGTATCTACCATGATACTCTGTGTTGCTGCATTGTTTGAAATGATACTTTATATTGTAGAAAGAAAATTTATCAGAGAAATTTTTTCTACGGGACTTCTTATATTTGGGATAATTAATTTTATTGACATGGTCAAAATCAGTAAAGAAACTGTTGAAAAATCAATTCGGGCAAAAGACCTTGAGAAACAGCTTGTAAACAGCAGAATGGAGTTACTGGTAGGACAGATAAAACCACATTTTGTATTTAATGCTTTAAATGTAATAGAGGACATATGTGTAAAAGAACCTGAAAAAGCAAAGACAGCGATTAAATATTTTTCAACGTATATGAAAGCAAATATGAATTCGCTGGCTGACAGGCGTGTAATTCCTTTTGAAAAAGAAATGGAACATGTGGAAAGTTATCTTTACATAGAGATGCTTCGCAAAGGAGATCTTTTAAAAGTCGAATATAATCTTGAAATAACAGATTTTAATATTCCGCCTCTTACCGTACAGACACTTGTTGAAAATGCGGTGAAACATGGAATGAAAGGTAAAGAAGGGGTTGGGATAATCTCAATAAGGACATATCTGAAAAATAATACGATATATGTTATAGTAGAGGATAACGGCGTGGGATTTGATACGGGTTACCGTCCTGATGACGGAAGAAAACATATAGGAATCGATAATACGGTTGCTCGTATCAAAAACATGGTAAACGGAAAAGTTACTATTGAAAGCATTATTATGAAAGGTACTAAAGTAACAATTGCAATACCTGCTTCGGATATAGTATCATAATCAGATAAGCGAGGATGATTATTTATGGAATGTCGTGATTTTCAAAAGTTAATACCCAAAATAATAGATGATGATATTCCTGAAGAGGATTTGGAAAAAGTGCTTGAACACGTAAAATCCTGTAAGGACTGTTATGATGAAATGGAAATATACTATGTGCTTAAGTATGGATTCGGAGAAGATGACAATAATGATAATATGAACTTTATCGGATTGTTAGATGAGAAAATTACCGGACTTGAGAAAAAATGCCACTATTATGAAATGGCGAGCTCTCTTTATGAGGCTGTATATATAATCAGCAATACGGCTGTTTTTGGAACACTGATTTATATATTATTTAAGATTTTTTAATTGGAGAAATTATGAACAATTTACTTTTAATAGACGGACACAGTATTATGAACAGAGCATTTTACGGAATACCTATGCTTACCAATCATGAAGGTATCCACACCAATGCGATATACGGATTTATCAATATTATGCTAAAGGCAATGGAAGATGAAAAATCCGACCACATTGCGGTGGCATTTGATTTAAAGGCACCTACATTCAGACATAAGATGTATGAGATGTATAAGGGCACCAGAAAGCCTATGCCTGCGGAATTGCATGAACAGGTGCCGGTTATTAAAGAAATATTGGCTTCAATGAATATACCTGTTATAACACTTGAAGGTTATGAGGCTGATGATATTCTGGGAACAGTAGGTAAAAAAGCCCAGTCCCTTGGATACAATGTTGTAATATTATCGGGTGACAGGGACCTGTTACAGCTTGCGGATGAACATATCAAAATCAGGCTTCCAAAGACCATCAAAGGCAGGACCGAAATAGAAAATTATTATCCTGAGGATGTTATGGAAAAATATATGGCAACACCATCGGAATTTATTGATTTGAAGGCTCTTATGGGTGATTCTTCGGACAATATTCCGGGAGTTCCAGGTATCGGGGAAAAGACTGCAATGTCCATTATTTCCAAATACCATTCTATTGAGAATGCTTATGAACATGTGGAGGAATTGACTCCTGCTAAGGCAAAGAACAGTCTCAGGGAGAATTATGATCTTGCAAAGCTGAGCAAGGTTCTTGCAACAATAGAAACTGACGCACCGGTGGAATTTAACATAGAGGACAGTGCTATAGGTAATATTTTCACGAAAGAAGCGTATGAATTATTTACCAGATATGAATTAAAAAGTCTTCTCAAATACTTTGATAAGTCATCCTTTGAGCAAAAAGACATTCCGGAAGAAATTATAATAATAAAAGATTATTTTGAAGTGGATAAAGTATTTGAAGCCTGCCGGGTAAACGGAAAATGCGGAATCTCAATAGCAAAGGACGACGTTTTTGCCGGTGCAGCAATCTGCTATAAGCCTGACAGTGTAACATTTATTTCGTGTGAGGGTCTTATTACCGAAGAATACCTTGTATCAAAAATAAAAGAGCTTGACTGCGAAATATACACTATCAACCTTAAAAACCATCTTGAATATTTTACAGATTCATACAAGGACAAAATACACGACATTGCGATAATGGCATATCTTCTTAATCCTCTTTTGCAGGAATATGAATATAATGATATAGCTAATGATTTTATGGGTATTACTGTAGAAGGCCGCAGTGATATTATCGGTAAAAATAAGGTATCTTCATATCTTACAGATGGATTTGATAAGATTGTAAAGTTATTTGCACTTGAGGCTTACGTTGCTTTTAATTCCTTTGATGAGGCAATGAAAAGGCTTAAAGAAACAGATATGGAAAAAGTATATCATGACATTGAACTGCCTGTTATCTATGTTCTGAAAAGTATGGAAAAATACGGAATTGCAGTCAATAAGGACGCCTTAAAGCAATATGGAGATGAACTTTCCGTTAAAATAAAGGATTTGGAGCAAAGTATTTATAAAGAAGCGGGTACTGAATTTAATATCAATTCCCCAAAACAGCTTGGAGAAGTCCTTTTTGAAAAATTAAACCTTCCATGCGGGAAAAAAACAAAAACAGGTTATTCTACTTCAGCAGATGTGCTTGAAAAGCTTTCAGCAGATTATCCGATTGTTGACAGTATACTTGAATACAGAACACTTGCCAAATTGAAATCAACATATGCCGATGGACTTGCGGAATATATTGTAGACGGAAGAATACACAGTACATTTAACCAGACAATAACAGCAACGGGAAGAATAAGCAGTACAGAGCCTAATCTCCAAAATATACCTATACGAATGGAGCTTGGCAGAAAGATAAGAAAAGTATTTGTGCCGGAAGATGGTTTTATTTTTGTGGATGCCGACTACTCCCAGATAGAATTGAGGCTGCTTGCACATATGTCAGGTGATGACACACTGATTGAAGCATACAACGAAGACCGGGATATACACAAAATTACGGCATCTAAAGTATTTAAGACACCTTTGGACGAGGTAACACCAAGACAAAGAAGCAATGCAAAAGCCGTTAATTTCGGAATTGTATATGGAATAAGTTCTTTTGGTTTAAGCAGGGATTTAAGTATTTCCAAAAAAGAAGCCAAAGAGTATATAGATGAATATTTTAATACCTATAAGACACTTAAAAACTACCTTGATAACCTTGTGAAAAGTGCCAAAGAAAACGGATATACAAAGACAATATACGGAAGAAGGAGACCTGTTCCTGAATTATCCTCAGGTAATTTTATGCAGAGGCAGTTTGGCGAGAGAATTGCAATGAACAGCCCATTACAGGGAACTGCTGCCGATATAATTAAAATTGCAATGATTAATGTATACAAACGTCTTAAGAATGAAAGACTTGAGTCAAGACTTATTTTACAGATTCATGATGAATTGCTTATTGAGACCAAAATCGGAGAAGAGGAACAGGTCCGTAAAATATTATCTGAAGAAATGGTCAATGCGGCAACGCTCAGGGTACCGCTTGCAATTGATATTCATAGCGGAAAAGACTGGTACGAGGCGAAATAATATGAAAATAATTGGAATAACCGGCGGCGTGGGAGCAGGAAAATCCTGTGTTCTTGCCGCTTTAAAGAAAATGTGTAATTGTGATATCGTAATGGCAGATGATGTAGCAAGGCAGATTATGGAAAAGGGCGGAATACTTACGGCTAAGGCTTACGAACTTTTCGGAGAAAATGCATATAATGAAGACGGTACACTCTCAATAAAGAACTGCTGTCCGGTGTTATATATAACAATCCATCAGTGAAAAAACAATGGGAACTTGCGGTACATCCTGCAACCAACGCGAAAATTAAAGAACTGATTCTTGAAGCAGATGCAAAGGGCAGGGATTATATTTTTATAGAAGCAGCACTTCTTATCGAAAATAATTATGATAAAATATGTGATGAAATATGGTATGTATATGCCGATGAAGCGACCAGAAGAGAAAGACTTTTAACTGAACGCGGTTATTCTGAAGAAAAGATAAAAACAATATTTAAAGACCAGTTAAAAGATGATGAATTCAGAAAACATTGCAGTTTTGTAATAAATACAGGCGGAAGTTTTGAAGACACGGCAGGACAGCTTCAAAACAAGCTGGAAGAATATAAACAATTATGATATAATACACGTTTAGAGAAATGTATCAGTGAAAGGAATTGCGGATAATATGTCAGAAATCAAATGCCCGGATAATTATGTTTTTGGCCTTGATATAGGAACAAGAAGTCTGGTTGGAACAATCGGATATGAAGATTCGTATGGATTTCATGTTGTTGCCATGGAAGTGATGGAGCATGCGACAAGAGCCATGCTTGACGGACAGGTTCATGATATTAGTGTTGTCGGGGAAGAAATTAAACAGGTAAAAGAAAAACTTGAAAGAAAGATTAACAGAAAATTATCCGGTGTTTGTATTGCAGCGGCAGGAAGAGTGTTAAAAACCGTAACAGTAGAGGCTGATATGAAAATGGACCCGGAAGTGAAAATATCAAGCGAAGATATTTATTCCCTTGATTTAAACGGTGTAGACCTTGCTCACAGGCAGGTATGCGAGACCGTAACGGATGTTAATTACTACTGTGTAGGGTATACTCCTGTCAAATATTATCTTAACGGTTATGAGATAACTAACCTTGAAGGACATAAGGGTTCGGAAATATCCGTGCTTCTTCTTGCAACATTTTTGCCTGAAGAGGTAGTAGACGGATTATATGCGGCAGTTGAGATTGCGGGACTTGAAGTTGCCAACCTTACACTTGAGCCAATTGCTGCCATGAATGTTGCAATTCCTGAGAATTTCAGATTGCTTAATATCGCACTTGTTGATGTTGGTGCAGGTACATCGGATATATGTATAACAAAGGACGGAAGTATAATTGCTTACGGAATGATACCATGCGCCGGAGATGAAATATCGGAAATAATCGCAAAACATTACCTTGTAGACTTTGCGACAGCGGAAAAAATTAAAATCGGAGCAGGCAAAAAATCAAAAATTACATTTAAAGATGTAATGGGAATCAAAAATACACTTATGCCTGACGATGTAAGGGCACTTACGGAACCGGTTGTAAACAGGATAACCTGTGATGTGGCAGATAAGATAAAAGAACTTAATGGCGGCAAAACTGTTAATGCAGTATTTGTTGTCGGTGGAGGCGGTAAAATTCCGGGATTTACAAAACTTCTCGCAAAAGAACTTGATTTACCTGAAACAAGGGTAGCTTTAAGAGGAAAAGAAGTTCTTGAAAATGTTGAATTTGCTGTTGATAATGTAAAAAAAGACCCTCTTTATGTCACTCCTGTGGGTATTTGTATTAATTACTACAACCAGAGAAATAATTTTATAGCGGTAACCGTAAACGGTAACAAAATTAAATTATATGATAACAGTAAGCTGACGGTTATTGATGCCGTAATGCAGGCAGGATATCCTAACGAAAAGCTGTTCCCAAGGCGGGGTCCTGCAGTTGAGTATACCTTAAATGGCGTACACCGGATGATACGTGGAGAATCCGGCAATCCTGCGGTAATTCTTAAAAACGGTAAAGAGACAACTTTGATGTCGGAAATAATGAAGAATGATTATATTGATATCGAAGAATCCACTGTGGGTAAAGAACCTGAAATGAGACTTGATGAGTTACAGGAATTTAACACATCGGTAACGTTTAATGTAAACGGCAATAATATTGCGTGTCCAAGATATGCTTACGTTAACGGAGAGGTACAGTCAGGCAACTATATAATTAAAACCGGTGACAACATCATAATGGAAGATTATTATACGGTTGAGCAGTTGTTTAAGTTCCTTGATATACCTGTTGATGATAAGAAAATTATTGTAAACAATGACATTGCAGCAAAGGACACACCTGTTTACCCTAATTTTAATGTAAAGTATCAGGATATGTCAGAAATGTCTTATGACGAGCTTGAAGCAGATGACAGTGTAAAAGAAACGGATGTGGATGATATACCGGAAAATGTCAGTCACAGTACCATAAGTGTCAAAGTGAATAATACATATGTTACTTTAACCGGTAAAGAATCCTACACATTTGTGGATATTCTTGACGTATATCCGTTTGATATGAGTAAAATGGGAGGGGATGAGCTTGTCATGACCATTGATAAAGTCAAGGCGGAATTTGTCTCACCTTTACATAATGGTGCAGAAGTAGAACTTTACTGGAAATAGAATTTATTGACATACGAATAAAAGCAATGTATATACATATCAATGTTAGGAGAATTGTTATGCGTATGATGAGTATTGCCAGTGGAAGCAGTGGCAATTGTATATATATCGGAACAGAAACGACACATATTCTTATAGATGATGGAATAAGCAGAAAAAGAGTGATTGAAGGGCTTACAATGCTTGATATTAAAGCAGAGGATATAGATGCTCTTTTAATTACACATGAACATGACGATCATACTTCGGGACTCGGAGTACTTGAAAGGTATTGCCCGATACCGGTTTACGGAACAGGCATGACTTTAGCCGCAATAGAAAATAATTCAAAGCTTGGAAAAGTTCCTGAGGGAATATTTAACCCCATACATGCGGGAGATTCCTTTATGATAGGTGACGTAACCATAAAATCCACATCTGTAAGCCATGATGCCGCAGACCCTGTTGCATATACTTTTTCCTCGGGGAAAAGCAAAGCGGGAATAATAACGGATTTAGGCGTGTATACTGATGAAATTGTTGAGAATTTCAGGAATCTTGATACGGTTTTAATAGAATCCAATCATGATATCAATATGTTGATGACAGGCCCGTATCCTTATGTTTTAAAGCAACGAATTCTCGGAGGAAAAGGGCATCTTTCCAATGAGGACTGCGGACGCCTCCTTAATGGTATACTGGGGGGAAGAACAGGCAGTGTGTTTTTGGGACATCTAAGTAAGGAAAATAATTTTCCTGAACTTGCCTATGAGACGGTGAGACAGGAAATCAATCTTGGTGAATCAGAATTCCGCGCAGAGGATTTTGACATAAAAGTAGCAAACCGGAGTAAGCCTTCGGATATTGCAATATTTTAACAGAAATAGGAGAAAAAAATGAACAAAGTAATTATCACAGTAGTAGGAAAAGATACAGTAGGAATTATTGCAAAAGTATGTACATATCTTGCAGAAAATCATATTAATATCCTTGATATATCACAGACAATTGTATCTGAATTTTTTAATATGATGATGGTTGTGGATGCCTCAAAAGCTACTAAAGATCTTTCTGAAGTAATTACAGACCTTGATGCAATAGGTGAAGGCATAGGTGTTGTTATTAAATGCCAGAGAGAAGAAATTTTTGATAAAATGCACAGAATTTAATTGGTGAGGTATGCAATGATTAACATATATGAAGTAAATGAAACCAACAAGATGATTGAAAAGGAAAATCTTGATGTACGAACTATAACAATGGGTATCAGCCTTTTGGATTGTGCAGACAGTGACCTTGAAAAAGTTAAAAACAATATATATAACAAAATTACGACCGTGGCAAAAGACCTTGTTAAGACAGGTCAGGATATTGAAAAAGAATTCGGAATACCTATCGTTAATAAAAGAATTTCAATAACCCCTATTGCTATGGTGGGACAGGCAGCATGTAAGACGAGCGATGATTATGTTGAAATTGCAAAAGTTCTTGATAAAGCAGCTCATGAAGTAGGCGTTAATTTTATTGGAGGATATTCCGCAGTTGTAAGCAAAGGAATGACAAGGAGTGATGAACTTCTTATACGTTCGATACCAAGGGCACTTGCAGAAACAGAACTCATATGCAGCTCGGTTAATGTTGGTTCTACAAAGACCGGCATCAATATGGATGCGGTAAGACTTCTCGGAGATATAATTAAAGAAACCGCAGAATACACTAAGGATAATGATTCACTTGGCTGCGCTAAGTTTGTTGCACTTTGCAATGCACCTGATGATAATCCGTTTATGGCAGGCGCATTTCACGGAGTATCGGAAGCAGATGTAATAATTAACGTCGGAGTAAGTGGTCCGGGTGTTGTTAAATACGCACTTTCTTCAATCAGGGAAGCAGATTTTGAAGTTCTTTGTGAAACAATTAAAAAGACAGCGTTTAAGATAACAAGAGTAGGACAGCTTGTGGCACAGGAAGCATCAAAGAGACTGGGAATTCCTTTTGGAATAATAGATCTTTCTCTTGCACCAACACCTGCTGTAGGAGATTCCGTAGCAGAAATATTGGAAGAAATCGGCCTTCAGAGAGCAGGCGCACCGGGAACAACGGCAGCCCTCGCATTGCTTAATGACCAGGTAAAAAAAGGTGGCGTTATGGCATCTTCTTATGTTGGTGGATTAAGTGGAGCATTTATCCCTGTAAGTGAAGATCAGGGAATGATAGATGCTGTTAAGGAAGGCTCGCTTACTATAGAAAAACTTGAAGCGATGACCTGTGTATGCTCTGTAGGTCTTGATATGATTGCGATACCGGGAGATACAAGTGCAGAGACTATTTCAGGAATAATTGCAGATGAAGCGGCAATCGGAATGGTTAACCAGAAGACAACGGCTGTTAGAGTTATACCTGCGTATGGTAAGAAAGCAGGAGATGTTGTTGAATTCGGAGGACTTTTAGGATACGCACCGGTTATGCCTGTCAACACATTTGACTGTTCAAGATTTGTCAATCGTGGAGGAAGAATTCCGGCACCTATCCACAGCTTTAAGAATTAATGATTTCGGGCTTATGACGGTATTCATCCGTAAGATTTTCATTATATTTATTGAAATAAGCCAGACGGTATATGTCTGATGATAAAATATCCTTTTGGAGAATTGTATTTTCCTTAAGGATATTTTTTGCTTCAGATAGATCGCATATTAATTTTATGCCTGATTTGTCCCTTATATCTTTAAGAAATTTCCCGCCGGCTTTATTTAAGGCAAGAACCCTACAGGCATCGGCTGATTTAATATCGTTATCTTTGATTCCTAACAGAATATGAATAAGTGAACGGCATATTCTTGTATATGTGTAGTTTTTGCTTTTTAACTCTGCGGCAAGCCCGTTAAAGTTGTAATAATTTCCTGAGGAAAAAAGATTGTTTATACGGTTTGAAAGTTTTTCGTCTATATCACTGTATTCGTGGAGAAAATTTCTATTTAACAATATACTCTGGTTAAGCAGCATTGAAAAATCTTCTTCAAATATAGGTTTTTTGCAGGAAATATAATTGTATACATCAGGCAGAAGGCTGCTTTTTATTCCTTCGGTGTCATTATTCTTATACATATTTCTTATTGAGGTAGCACTTGGGTAAGGAGTTGTGGCGATTGCATCATTGTAACCATTGCCTATTCTTTTTACCGGTACAGGGGTAATTGCAGAAGCTGTTTTATGCAGTGCTTTGATATATTCGAGGGCAAGGATATTGTTAGGCATCCCCAAAATATTCCTGAAACCGGTATTACTTAAATATTCCGATAAGGCATATTCTCGCGACAAGGGTGCGGAAAATCCTTTACTCATATATTTTTTCAGTAATATACGGTAATTTTCCGGTTCATCAGAAAGAATTTTAGCGATTTCATTAATGATAGACAAATTATCATTTTCCATGCCGAATGATATATAATCAACAGTATTTAGCCTGTTTAAGATATCTACGGCATAATATGCAAATCCTTCGGCACTTGAAGTGGCATATACCGTCGGAAGTTCAATTACAATATCTGCACCTGACAAAACAGCAAGGCCGGCTCTTGTATATTTATCAAAAACAGCAGGGATTCCGCGTTGTACAAAATTGCCGCTCATAAGTGCAATGATAATATCGGAACCTGAAAGTTCTCTTGCTTTTTCTATCTGGTATGCATGTCCTTTGTGACATGGATTGTATTCTGAAATTATTGCCAGTGACTTCATGATTGGAACTCCTTCTT
>OKWH01000670.1_pt1 | contig 11117 bp, 10 predicted proteins | sample 1607021 | NCBI WGS metagenome assembly OKWH01 (sample SAMN04414076, study PRJEB24778) | human gut metagenome | material: faecal | host: Homo sapiens | reverse complement strand
TCTGTAACCTCTGCCTCTCCAAGAAGTTTAAGTACTGTCTCAAAGTTTCTCTTTGCCGGCTGTACCTCCAGCCACACATAATAAAAGATAGCCTGTAAGAACAATCCTTCCGCTTTTTCCCAGAACGGATCACTTGGTGTCGCTCCCTTTGGTGTCGTATTGCTGATAAGGTTTGTAATCAGCTTGACCACATCTGTTTCCTCTCTGATATAGGAAAATGGATTGTAACAGTCTGATTTATCCATCTCTAACAGATTAATGACTTTCAGGTTATATCCGTTATTTTTTAACATCTGCCCGCAGCTTCTAAGGATTTCTCCCTTTGGATCGGTACAGATAAAGGAACAGTTATGCGGCATCTGCATAAGATTCGGCTTTACTTCATAAAATGTTTTTCCTGCTCCGGAACCACCACAGATAAGTATATTTCCATTGAGCTTGAGTCTCCTAAAATCCAGCGACATCTTCACATTCTGGCTGAGTATCCGGTTGAAATTCTCATCCTTATCTGCAAGTATCTTGTTGACCTGCTTCGGATTTTCAAATCTTGCCGTACCAAATTCCTTACCGGGCATATAGTTTCTCTGACTGGTGTAATACATGACAATAGCCATCGCATAGATACCTAATGCAATGGCTACTGCTTTTACTGTATTGGAATTGTAATAGTTGGCAAAGGGAACTGCACATATATCATTGAATCTGTCCATAAATTCATTAAAGGCAATCCCTTCCGTCCACGCACCATTTATCAGATAACCAAGATACCCTGCTAACACTGCACCCACAAGAATGAATATCAGTGACGGCTTTTTCTTTGTTGTCTGCATAGGCTGCTACCTCGCTTTCTTCGTGGTAACAGTTTTCTTCTGTGTGGTCTTTTTCTGCTGCTTCTGTACTTTCTCGTAACGCTCCCTGACAGATGACTCCACCTTGTCGTAGTGAGTATAAAGCTCGGTTCCTTTCTGGGTTGTCACCACACGATTCTGCTCATCGTAAAGCTTATAATCCTTGGTGGAATCAAGGAAAGTAAGCATTGTCTTTCCACCATGAATCTCCATGATGTTTTCCTTACGGAGCCATACATATCTTGCCTCTTCTCCCCATGTGCCGGGAACTCTGGTCTTAACAGCATGGTCATTCTCTTCGATAATCAGCTTCTTGCTGATAGTCACATCTGATAAGTTCGCATTCTTTGATGCTGCAACTGCCCTCATTCTCTCAGCAAGGTCCTGATAGCCTCTAACACGATTGATAAATGCATCCTTGTCCATCATGACTGTATGGGTACCATCCTCATTCTTGCTGCCAAGCACACCGATTGTCTCTAGCTGTTTGATAACACTTTCAGCCTGCTCACCATTGATACTGAAATTCTCCTTGACCTGATCCACACTGATAGCTTTCTTTTCCATTGCAAACATTCCGACCTTTTCGATCAGTCCGTCAATAGCGGTATTAACCCTATCCCCTTCTATCGTGTGGCTTTTCTCGTTTCCCTGCTGTTTCTTCAAAAAATCCATCAGCTTGCCAAGGGATTTTTCATCTCCATTCTTCAGATAATCGTCAAATGTGGCAATCTTACCAAACTTGAGCTTCTGTATCATCATATTCACACGGGGAACTGCCTCTGTATGAAAGATTACCTCACTCAGTCCATCTTTCCTGTTACAGTCTGGAAGTACCGAATACAGGATTCCATACTTCTTTGCCATCTTTTCAACCTTTTTCATATCTTCGGTATTAAACTGCAACACCTGTAAATCGCCACCTTTTAAGATCAGCTTTCTCATGGATGTCTTGCCAAGTGACTTTTCATAATCAAGCATCCCTTTTAAGAAATCTATTGCCTTCTGCATGGCAGCAATGCCGCCGCTTCCTACCTTCATGGCAATCTCAATGCCATCATAAGCTACACGGATGATCTGCACCGCTTCCTGAATCTCTTCTGCCATTATCGCACCTCCACTTTCTCTCTGACTGTTGTTTTAAGCGTTTCTGTCTCTGTAGTACGGATTTCCTCGGCTGATACATCAATACCATAAGCAGTCAAAATATCTGCCAGATGATTGATTGCTTTCTCCTCCTCGATACGATACATTTCAAGTGCCACAAGCAGGTTTTCCACCTGTTCCACCCATGCAGGCTTCATATCATATTTAGACCTGTATGTGACCATAATCTCGTCCGACTCAGCCTTATCCGCTGAATGTGCCAAAGCTTCAATAAGAGAAATCGTGTCTTCCTTGCTGCCACTTCTGAATGCGAACTGGACAACAAAGTTTTTCTCTTCCTCTGTAAACTGATGCTCCACACCATTCATCTCTGTTACTGCTTCATTTACTACTGCTAAATTCATAAGTTCCTCCTAATCTGCCATGCTGTTTTCAAGCACAGCAATCTCAATGATCTCCTTCATCTTTTCCGCTGAAATGTTGTTGTTTATAAGCTCTACAAGCTGTGACTCAGTAAGTCCCTTTTCTATTGCACTCTTAATCTGCACAAGCTGCGCCGGAACAAGGTCTCCCGATGCAACCAGCTTTACAATGTCTGCTCTCGACTTTTTCTTAAATGACAGTCTTGCAAAAAGGCTTGCCACTCCGCTGTTGCTGCTCTTTCTCACACTTCGCTCAATCGGAAGTCTCTGCACCACATTTCCAGTACCATCAACTACCGGAATCTGATAATAGACCGGAATCCCGTTTGCCACAGCCTGCATATTCTGAGGAACTGCAACTGTATCAACCATCTTTTTATCTGCCTGTGATACGGACTGGCTTTCCTGCGGCTCTGCCTTACTTTCTGCCTCTTTCTTATTCTCTGTGGCAACACTTATGATCTTATCTTCCAATGACTCTATTCTGTCTCCCATACGCTTCATCTCCTTATCCTTTTTCTCAATATCATCCCTGAGTCTTGCAATCGTACTGCTTGCCTTATTCAGTTCATTCTGCTGACTGTTGATAAGAGCATCCTTATCCTGGTTCTCCTTGACCAGACGCTCCCTGACTTCCTCATCATCTTTGGAAGTTTCTATTTCAGAAAGCTTCTTATTCAGGGCATCATACCTTTCATTCTGGTGATTGATCTTTTCAACCACTTCATCCATCTGAGCTACAAGACTTTTCACATACTCTAAATCCTGTGGCATCTGCTCTTTGGCTTTATTAAGCTTTTCTAATACCACATCAAACATCCTGCGCATATTTACTGCTGTATCATCTTTTTGGACTACCTCTCTGATTGCATCAATCGGCACACCTTTTTCATAGTAATCCAATGCTGTCTTCATCTTAGGTGCTGCCATCCTGCTATCTTTCAGCAGCGTTAACAACTCTTCTGATACACCCTTATGCAGACATTTTGATAACACCTTCATCTGCTCAATGTCATAACTTTTGTTAAGATACAGACCGATTTCATCATCAGTCAGTCCATATTCATAATCGCTTTTGACAAGAGCAATAACCTCACTGTCCATATGCTTATTACGAAGAATCTGTATCTTTCTCTCAATCGCCATTTCACTTAATGGCTCTCTTTTTTCTTCCATATATGCCTCCTAACCACTAAAAAAACAGCCTAACGTACCGGCTGTTCTTTTCTGTCTCTTATTGTTTCTTTGTCATACTGCTTCTCTTCTGCCGAAGCTGATACAGTAAGTTCCTTCCATATTGATCTTCCAAGGCTAAGTTCCTTTGATACCGCCCGTTCTGCCTTACAGTCCTGTGCATACTTGCTCTCATATTTCTTTCTAAGACTCTCGACATCTTCCACACTGTATCCCTGTGCTAAAAGTTCAGTGTTAAGCCTTTCCCATGCATTGTGCTCATCTTCAAAGAAGGTATCCCCACTCTGATAACACGATTCCGCATCATCAAGCTCCCGGATCTGTTCAGCCTTGTCAAAAATATCTTTGAATCTTTCCTTAGCCTTATAGGTCTTACTCTTTTCCTTTGATGCTTCTTTCTTCTTATCCGTCAGATTATCAAGTACCGAAACAAGTTCTTCCGCACTCTCAATCTTATGCCTTACCAGAAATAGATACTGCTCCTGCAGCTTATGCATCTTTCGGATATCATCCTTATACTTCCATACCTGACTGTATGGCTTCTTTTTCAGCTTTCCAATCCGGTAAAGCTTTGCATAATATCTTTTCTGCAAGCCTGACATCTTCGCCCTGCGGTATCTTTTGACATAGCACTTTACTATCGCTGCCTGCTTTTCCTCATTCTGTGACTGGTAAAAAGATAAATCTTCCTTAGCAATACGCTCCACAATAGCTTCCTGTGAATAATTCTCGCCAAGAGTCTTACATCTTCTGAATCTTGTCATCCCCTGTGGTCTGACTGCCAGATACTTTCCCTGCTTGACCTCATATCCTTTTTCCGACAGCAGCTCCAGAAATCCACTGAAATCATTTGCCTGTAAAATGCAGGCATCAAGATCTCTTTTTATCATATCTGCCCACACAAAGCTGCCTTCACGATATTCGCTCCAATCCTTATAATTCTCATGCTTTTTCTCTTTGCTGCCATCCTCCACATCTATAATGGAAAGACCATACTCCTGACACAGCTTATTGGTAATCGGCTGGATATACTTTGCCCAGTCACCTTTCTCGTAGCGATACTTTTTCCCATCCACAAAGCTTACACTGTTAAATACAATGTGTGAATGAACATGGTCTGTATTATCATGAACCACAAATACCGCTTCATAGGCATCACCAAGATATTCTGCTACAAACTTCTGTGTTATCTCAAAAGCCCTGTCCGGTTCCACCTCATCCTCTTTGAAGGAAAGAATGATGTGATACCCCTGTCGCTTGTCTGTTTTTCCAAACTGCTTCTTTGTATCCATCATCTGTTCAAAAGCCATATCTGCCTGACAGTTTATGGCTCCCACAAGTCTTCCTCTCTGAGTTTTCTCAGGATTCATCACATAATCCAGTGCCCGTTTCAAATGCCTTGCATGAAAAGAATTCCCGCTGTCCTTCATGTGAAGTATCTTACTGATTGCCAATCTTTACCACCGCCTCGCTGACAGACTGATTCAGCTTTTTCATATATGCCACAAGCTGTTCCTTATCTTTCTTGGAATACAGCTGTGCATTGCTGTTAAATACAATCTGATTGATGTTAATGCCGATTCGGTTTATCTCATTGATAAGCTCTTTAAGAAGTTTCCTTACTTCCGGATAATCATTTGGTTTCTGACTGATTAGAAGCCTGATATATTCGGCTTCATTCATTCCATTTGCCTTTGCCTTATCAGAAAGTACCTTCGCTTCCTGTGGCATAAGTCTTAGTGTTTTCCTTATACAATGAACTTTATCAGCCATAGAATCACCTTCCTCTCTTACCCGTACTGTATTCTCTTACTCCTTCTGCTACTGTTACAGCAACTTTTTCCAGTTCTTTATTACCCAGCTGGGCAATAACCCTGTCTGCAAGCTCTGTGGCAACTTCTATAAGTTCCTTACCATAACTGGTTTTATCAAACAATCTGTCCAGTCTCTTTTCATCTGCTTTCAGACTTTCATACTTGCTCTGATACTCGTTATAGTCGTTAAAATCCTTTGGATCACTCCTGTGTGCTTCCGCATCAAGTATCAGTTCATAGTTCCATTCACAGACAATATCTATAACATCATCAATCGAATATGGTTCTATCTCGCCATTCTCTTCAGCAATATCCTGCCTGTACATCTTCCCATCTGAATCTATGCCAATGGCATAATCATGTCCTTCCATATAGTTAAGCAGAATTGCAGCATCTTCTATCGAAGGGTTTAGTAAGATATCAAATGTGTCTGCCCAGGCAATAAGTTCCTCTGGTTCTGCGATTATTGTAAGTTCTTTATCCATTGCTTTCCTGCACCTCCCTTATCCGTGTTTTGTATATCTCTTCCACCCACACGCCTGTCTGAATCTCTTAGGTTTACGGCTAGATACGCATTAGAGACATCTCTGTCCTAATGCCATCTAGTTAGGGAGAAAATCTCCCTAAAACCCTCTGTTTATGAAAGTGGGGGCGCTTTTTGCCCCCACTTTGCTACTTTGGGGGCGCTTTCTGCCCCCATTTTGTTATTTTGGGGGCGCTTTCTGCCCCCACTTTTATTTTTGCTTTCGTCCGGATTTTGTCGTGTCCAAATTGTGGGGGCACTTTTTGCCCCCACTTTGACATTTTGGGGGCGCTTTCTGCCCCCACTTTGCTGTTTTGGGGGCGCTTTCTGCCCCCACACATCAAAATCCGTTTTCTCATGCCCTGACTGGTTCATCTGCTCGCTTATTCATCCTGTTCAGATTAAGCTTTGCCGCTACAAGCCACTCGTTGTAATCCTTATATCCGGCAGGTGGCGGACAGTCTTCTACCTCATATCCAAGCTCATAATACTTTCTCATAAGTTCAGCTGCTGCTTTTCTCCCCGGCTCATCTCCATCAAGGCAGAACCGGATGGAAGTAATCTGCGGATGTTCCCGAAGAAAAGTCTCAAGTGGTGCATCTGCAAGCATCCCAAGTGCCAGCTTATTCGATTCATAATCTGCGAAGATATCGACATAACTCATAAGGTCGATTGCAGCCTCAAATACTACAAGCTCTGTACTGTTAACATTTACCACATTAAATCCATAGTTCTTATCATTTCCTGTGACATCACACTTGAATGGCTTGCCCTGCTTATCAAACACTCCCCGCATACTTGCAAATCTTGTCACTCCATTTTTATCATTTCCTTTGAAAACAACATTGTGGTAATGCCTGCTCTCATAAATCAGTCCATCTTTTAAAAACAGATCTATGACAGTCCTGCTGATTCCTCTCTCCTGATTCAGATATGAAATAAGATAGGAATTATCTCCTGCCAGTTCCGGTAGGACAAATGGCTTTCTCTCCTCTGCCTGCTTCTGCGATACCTGATGAACAAGAGGCTGCTTTACAGGCTTCTCAATTCTTCTGTATCCTGCGAAATCTAAAAGCCAGAACACAGCCTCTTTTACACTCATTCCACAAAATACCCGTAAGAAATCTATCTGTGAGCCGCCATTGTTGCCTTTGTCAAACTGCCTTGACCATCTGTACCAATGGCTTCTGTTATAGATACGGATGGAATCCATCTCCTTTAAAGTGTGGTATTTGCCAATCCTCTTTACTGTATACCCAAGGCTTTCTGCTACTGCACACAGGTCAACACTCTTTGCTATGGCAAGCTCTTCATCCGTAAATCTTCCATCCATGCTTTCACCTTGCCTTTCCCTGCTCTGCTACAAGCGGTGACTTGATATCAAGTGTCCGGTAATCTGTGCTTAGTGTAATCTTAGGATTATCAATCATGCCTTTTTCCCTGAAACTGAAAAATTCACGATTGTCTCCACCGACTATGATATGGTCAATGAGCGGTATTCCCATCAGTTCACACAGCTTGTTCATGCGGTCTGTCATCATCGTGTCTGCCTTGCTTGGGAATACATTCCCGGATGGATGACAATGGATTAACATCATGCTTGCCGCATTGCTTAGGATACTTGATTTAAACAGCTCTCTCGGATGTGCCATTGCCTCATTTAAAGAACCAACACTTGCAAAATGCACATTGATAGGTTTTAAATCTGACCTTAGATTGACCACACACACTACTTCCCTGTCAAACTGGCACATACAGTCTCCCATGACAGCAGCTATATCCGCCGGATTGTTAAAGGTGTGCTCCGAATAAATCGGAGCATCCTTTACAAGTCTTACCGAAACCACATCAAGCTTGAAGTCATTCTTCTTTGGCATCAGACACCGCCTCCTCTCCAAACTCGACACGGATAACAAAGTCACCTTTCTGGCTGTTTATGAGAGCAATGAGTTCTTCCATTGTAAGTTCCTGCTCCATAACTGCCTCCTATCTGGACTTTTCCTTCGCATCATATACAAGGGGAGGTTCTGCAACGATACCATCAAGTCTCTTGTTTGGTGTATCAGTTGCAAGGGTAAGTTTTCTTAAATCCTTATCATAGTGATATACCTGATTGGAAAGTCTCTCGTCCAAAGACACCTCCTGCATATTTACCTCGACTACCATCTGTGCAAGCATCTCAGGGCTTCCCATATCTGAAGATACTGCAATAACCTCATGCACGCTCGAAGGGAGAATATAAAGGTCACTCTCTAAACTCTCTGCCAGCTCATGAAGCTCATTCTCATAAAGCATGGATACTGCACCATTGATACCCTTTTCATTGGAAATCACCCACATCGTCTGCTCCGGTGGAATCTCGGCTATCATCATATCTGCAATCTCCTGTGGCATCCCATCTCTTGCAAACATTTCTCTCATAATGTCATTCATGCTACGAACGACAGGTGGGAAGAGTCTTCTTGTGTTTTCCGCTGCACACTTAAAGAGCTGTTCCTCACTCATTCCAAGTCTTTTTGCAAATTCATTTGTAATTTTTGAACTCTGCACCGCATCCTTATCGGCACTGATTATTACCTTATACACAATAGAAAGATCCTGGAACTCCCTGTGAGGCACCTGTTCCAAAAATGTTTTATTCTGCTCTGTATTGATGAGCTGGAATACAATTTTCTCGTTAGCATCCCTCATAATGCTGTCCACATCAACAACCGGAGTCTGCTCATATGCCCTTTCCATGAAGTCACATGCAGCCATAAGTGTTTCCTCAAGATCGCCACAGTCCTGATACTTCTTATACATGTCATTGATATAAATCGTAGGTGAAATGTTCCTGCCTTCTTCTCTTAAGATGATGCCATCAAGAGTCACATTTATCTTTTCCACTGGCTCTGCCACAAGCTCCATTCCTTTGAATTTCTCAGGCATATAATCCATAAACTTTTCTTTTACTACTTCCTTAAAAATCTCGTAATTCATCATATTACGGTTCCTCCTTAATCTAAAAAAGCAGGGAACATAAGTCACTGGCTTACATTCCCCGCAAGGTTAATTGTTACTGTTTATTCTTTTTCTTTCTTCCACGAAGTCCGACTCCAACACCTGTAATAAGTGCAAGTGCACCAATTCCAAGATAAAGAAGCGGATTTGCATTGTCTCCTGTCTGTGGAAGCTTAGGCTCTGTCGGTACATTGACAAGCTTAAGAGTTGCTACAACAACATCCGGTGCATTATCATCATATCGAAGTGTTACATCGTGAGCTGTTTCATCAAGGATATATCCGTCAGCTGCTTTAGTCTCAACAACTGTATAATGGATATCTTCTTTGAATGATCCATCCTCGTTGTAAGTACAGATAGGAAGCTCCTTGCTCTCTGCATGACCATTCTTGTCAGTAGTGAGTGTATCAAGCACCTTTCCATCCTTATCCCTTACTTCAAATACAACACCCTCGATCGGCTTTCCGGTTACTTTGTCAGTTTTCTCGATGACAATCTTACCGACTGCCTGCTCATCCTTCATGGATACCTTCTGGATTTCTGCAGTCTCCTTTACTTCAAAGGTTACATCACTTGCCACCTTATATCCATACGGTGCAGATTCCTCTCTGAGTGTGTACTTTCCGACAGGAAGTCTCTCAATCATATGCGTCTTTCCTGCTTCTGATGTCCAGCTTTCTACAAGCTTTCCATCAGCATCAATTACTGAAAGCTTTGCTCCAGGCAACTCTTTCTCTCCTGTGATATCAGTCTTTGAAATTTCTACCTTAATAGGTGCATTTTCAAATGCTGCCTCAAACTCGATAACCTTTACCTTATCTCCCTGATATGAAGCATCCACATCAAATGTCTTATCTGACTTCACATAGCCCTTTGGTGCCTCAAGTTCTTTGACATAATACTGTCCAAGCGGAAGGTCAGAGGTAAATGCAGCCTTTCCATCCTTGCCTGTTACTGTTCTCTCAATCTGTGTATCAGCTTTTACGATTACCTTGCCATCTTTGTTCACGATATCTTCTTTCGCAAATAAACCGAATACTGCTCCTTCAAGTGCTTCCTTAGTCTCTAAATCCGTCTTGGTTACAGTAATCTGCACTTTCTGACGCTCATTTGTCACATCCATTCCTGCAAATACAACCTTTGTATTCTGGTCGATATAGGAAAGGTCTGCCTCAATCGGTGTATCATCTAATACAAATCCATCAATGGTTTTTGTCTCAACAAGATAATACTTGCCAAGTGGAAGGTCATCAATTCTTGCGATACCCTTATCATTTGTCACGATGGTTGCCACCTTGTCTCCTGCCCTGTGATATACAGTGTCAAGTCCGTCAGCACTTACGATATCCTCTTTTGCATATACATCAAAAGTTACTCCTGCAAGGCTGTCCTTGAAGAAATTGAAGATAAAGTCATACCAGTAACCCTTCATAAGAGTAGTGTCTGTTACAAATTCGCCGTCCTTATTAATAACGATGGAACCTGTAGGAACTTCATCCTTCATCTCTACATGCTGCACTTTGCCAGTGTCCTCTACTTTAAACTTAATATCTGTTGCTTTAAGATATCCGTAAGGAGCAAATTCCTCACGAAGTGTATAAGTCTCGCCTACGACAAGTCTCTTGATCACATGTGCTTCCTTAGCATCAGATGTCCATGTGTCTACCACATTTCCATCCTTATCAAGTACAGTAAGTGTTGCACCTGTAAGCTCTGCACCGCTTGTGATATCTGTCTTTGTAAACTCAAAGGTTGTAGGTGTGTTTTTATACTCGCTGTTATATACAGCAGTCTTAACATCCTGTCCCTGATATTTTGTATCAAAGTTTACTGCTTCCTCATTTGTCACATATCCGGCAGGCTTTACAAGCTCTCTTGCAACATATTTTGCAAATGGATAATCCTTAACAAAAGCAATCTTTCCATTCTCATCAGATGTTGTCTTCTCAAGAAGTGTGCCTTTCTCGATAATTACCTTGCCATCTACATTCTTGATATCCTCGTCTGCATAAAGACCAAATACTGCACCTACAATCGGTGTATTATCTTCTGAATCAAGCTTAGTCACTGACATATCAAGCTTCTGTCTGTCATCTGAGAAAGTAAGGCTTTCCTTGATAACAGGTGTCTTATCATCCACATATGTGAATGTCACTTTCTGCTCATTCGGATTTAATACATATCCGTATGGAGCTTCCACTTCCACAAC
>OKWH01000667.1_pt1 | contig 11137 bp, 9 predicted proteins | sample 1607021 | NCBI WGS metagenome assembly OKWH01 (sample SAMN04414076, study PRJEB24778) | human gut metagenome | material: faecal | host: Homo sapiens | reverse complement strand
ATTCTATATTCTTTCCAAGCCTTATCACAAAAAGGCTTATTTTGTTATCTCTGAAAACAATCTTATTTACTTCTAAAAATCAAACTAACCCTTATATTCCCTGTCTATCTGTTGCAATGCAAAAGCATAGGCTCCTAAAGCAATCGCTTTGCTTGCCCCCAAAGTTGAAATCGCTACTCCGATACGTTTTGTATGGTTATAAAGAATTTCTCTTTTGGTAAAAGGCACCTGAACCCAAGTACTTGTATTCTCTACGAATCTCTTATGGTCGTCCGCCTCCATCAGATTGCAAACCTCCATCTGCAAACAATCGAAGTCTCTTCCTGAAAAAGTAGAAATGGAACGACGCATTTCACGCATCATACCCGGTAGGATATATTTCGCCGCACCGGACACTCCTCCGCCTATCACAACCATACCATCTACAATATGAAGTGCACTGACAATAGCAGCACCGGCCATCTCCCCCAATTCGTCAAAACTCTTCAAAGCCGCCTCCCGATTACCTGTACGAGTACCTTCAGCTATATCATAAATATCTTTGGGCATTAAATTTTCTATAGTTGCTCCACTCAGTTCCCCATACACACGCCGCACTGCACGAATGCTAACACTTTCTTCCGCAATCAGATCCGCGTACTTCTTATTACGCATAATCCATACATCGCCACCGCAACCATTATCACCGGTTAGCAGACAATTGTCAATCACTACGCCTGCACCAAAGCCTGTCCCCAACGTAATTCCCAGCAAATTTCTATAACGCTTCGGATTACCGGCAGCTTTAAGTTCTTTATTGATAGAGGGTAAAATTCCTGCCAGTGCTTCACCATAGGCAAACAGGTTACCATCATTATTAATAAATACAGGAATTCCAAATCTCTCTTTCAGAAAAGGCCCCAAAGCCACTCCACCACGGAAAGCCGGAAAATTGGGCAAATCGCCTATTATGCCATTCTTATAGTCTGCCGGGCCGGGAAAGGCAAAGCTGATAGCTACCGGGGCATCTTCCAACTGCTCTTTCACCTGAAAAAATCCCCGATGCAGAACAGCCAGACATTCCTCCAAATTATCCGACACGGCCGGATAACAAATAGGCTTTACAATGTCCTGATTTCCACAAATAGCCGAGAAAACAAAATTTGTACCTCCCGCATCCAAGGTCATCACTACACGTCGGTCATGTTTATACATATTATATCAGATTTTTATTAATGCTACTCTCCGGTCAATATCTCACATAAGCTTTGATCGTTCCGCACTCCTGCCCCACAGACTCACCATAAGGAGCAATCGTATATTCGCCTACGCTCGCCGGAATAATGAAAGTTTCGGCATAATGTACTACAAAAGGTCTGAAAGCATTTGTCGGACTTTCTATAACAGCCTCTTCACCTTCCACCAAATTCAGCACGTTCACACTATTATTCGTATGATGCGTGACGGGCTTAGAGAACCAGTGACGATGCGTCTCGATAAACTCATTCGGATGCAGTCCCGTGCATTCCTCTTTCCAGCCATCACCCTCTGCCACTTGTGTAAAACGGTTAGCCAGATACTTGTTCACATATTCCGTATCGCGTTTCCAGTCTATCACCTCCTTCCCCCTTTCTACATTAATAGGACGAGGCTTTCCGTCCAGTCCCAAACGTTGCCAATCCCAAAGTTTAAAAGTGAACAAGTTCGGAGTCGAACTAATTTCCAGTACCAGTGCTTCAGAACCCGAACAGTGTACTGTTCCGCCGGGAATCAGATAATGGTCGTGCTTTTTAGCCGGTAACCTATTCACATACTTCTCCGTGTCGAACACAACCTCCCCCTTCTGCGCTTCACGCAAATCATGAATCATTTCATTCTTATCCATACCAGTCTTCAAACCCAGATAAACCGAAGCACCTTCTTTGGCATCCAACAAATAGTAACTTTCATCCTGAGTATAGTACATGCCAAAGTTCTCACGAATAAACTGTGTAGTAGGATGTACCTGCACGCTCAAGTTTCCTCCGCCCACTGTATCCAGAAAATCGAAACGAATTGGGAAATCCTTACCAAAGCGTGCCTCCACCGGTTCACCCAGCAATTCTCTCGATTTCAACAACACCAAATCCACCGACGGCAATTCAAAACGTACACCGTTCACTTCAAAATAAAGACTGTTTTCCTCGGGAACACAATCGAAACACCAACCATAATTCTCCTTTTCAGGATTCAGCCCGCACACCTCTTTCATCCATTGTCCACCCCAAGGAGCCGGATCAAAGAAAGGAACCACACGGAAAGGAGCCTTAACCGTTTCTTCTATACCCTTGAAAAAAGTTTTCTTATCAATCAACTTCGGTTCATTGGCAATATGGGTATCCAACCAGAAGTTTACCCTGCCGAACAAACTTTCTTTATACCTATCAAGTATTCTCCAATCGTTGAAATAGCCTCTCTTATATTGCAAAGATATGGCATCTTCACGATTATCCACCCCTAAAGCCTTCACTTCATGTACCCGGAAACGCTGTTGTATCTCCCAGCGAGCCATATCCACATAAACCACTGTAGCCTCAGCCGGAGCCACCATAGCAGCACCCGACCCTACAATAATCACTCTTCCGGTTGCATCCGCCACTTGTTTTCGAGCCCCTTCCAACTTTTCCGCATCGAAATAATCATTCAAGGTCAGGTTCGTTACATAACCAAAAAGAACATCATCTGTCATGAAACGCTCTGTCATCGCTTTAATCTCATCCTGTGGCTTCATCAAATTGCGCGTATTAATAAATAAGGTAGGAGACAACAACTCCAACTCACCCACAACTTCTTCCTCGCGCACACCCGCATAGAAATCAACAGCCACAACTTTCTTAGCCTTGAAACACTCCACCAGCAATGCATGGACAGCCCCCCATCCCTGAAAAATTGTTCCCGTAATCTTAGTAGAAGGAAATCTGTCGTAATTCACTTTTCTCATAATTATATATACTTCATTTTACACATATGTATGAACATACTTATATTTTGTGCAAATATATACTCTTTAAAAATAAAATAAAAGAATCTACGGGTATTTTTTTAAGAAAAAAAAGAATTATCTTTGTAGCATCAAAAAAATAAAGAAAACCATTATGCCCATAAAGTTAGACCCCAATTCGGAGAAACCTCTTCATATTCAAGCAGAAGAAGTACTTAGAAAGCTCATTGAATCAGAGGAGTACAAGAACGGAAAGCTACTTCCAAATGAAGTTCTATTGTCTGAACAATTAAACATATCCAGGAACACTCTCCGTCAAGCTATCAACAAGCTCGTATTTGAAGGACTGCTGGTCAGAAAAAAAGGTCATGGTACAAAAGTTGTGCGCAAAGGTATCATTGGCGGAGTGAAAAATTGGCTAAGTTTCTCACAAGAGATGAAAATGCTGGGTATTGAAATTAAGAATTTCGAACTCCACGTCAGTTTCAAGAAACCATCTGAAGAAATATGCACCTTCTTCAATATAGACCCGGAAAAAGGAACCAAATGTATGGTGCTGGAAAGAGTACGGGGTAATAAAGAATATCCGTTTGTTTCATTTATCTCCTATTTCAATCCGAATATACCGTTAACCGGTGATGAGGATTTCACTCAGCCTCTTTACGGAGTACTCGAAAACAAATATAACATTATTGTGAAAACCAGCAAAGAGGAAGTATCTGCACGCCTGGCAGGAGAATTCATTGCGGAAAAACTGGATATAAAGTCAAGTGATCCTATTTTAATAAGGAAAAGATTCGTTTACGATATCAACCAAGTGCCTATTGAATACAATATCGGATATTATCGGGCAGACAGCTTCACCTACACAATAGAAGCTGAAAGATAAGCAAGCAAATTCGGGTCTGGAATATACCCGGGATGTAGTTGCTCCGTACCTTCTCCGGTACTTCTTCGTTCAGAAGTACTTTTCAGTGAAGAATGTACAGGGCAACTACGTCTCAGATACAATCCAAGTAAGAAGCGAACACATTCCAAATCATCTTATCAAACTGATACCTTATATCATATCTTGCAAGACAAAAAATCCATTTTCCCCATTATTGCTAACAGACACTTCGATCAAATCTACGCTTCCAGAATATCACAACCACTGTTTTGAAGATTTACATCATCTATCCAGAGCAAACAGATGGTTCATTTATCCTAAACCGACCATCTATTCAAACTAATCGCACGGTATTTCTTCCCTAAAAAAGTAAGTTCCATTCGCCAGGGCTACACCCTTTGCTCCAAAAGGTGACACCATAATAACTAAAGGGTGACACCATCACCCACAAAGGGTGTCACCCTTCTAAAAAACACATGATATTTATTCTATTTCGAAGAAAAACGACCACCAAGGGGGAAATAACATTTATAAAGAATATCCAGTAAACAGGTTTCAGAAAGCCTCCCATATAAGGATTTAATCATCTTAAAATCTCATTTTTCCATCAATTACTATCATTTCACATCTCCCCATCAAATATTCTCTGCATCTTTTCGTCCACCACAGCAATTGGTACGAAAAGAAAAGATTCTAAGACGTTAGGATTTACATTTTGTCATTTTGCTAATCATTCCAAATATTGTGCAGATCAAATCCGTTATGTTTTTACTGACTTCATACCAGACAAATCCGCCTCTTTTTTCATAAATTTGCCCCCATTATGGAACAGCAACAATCATCTTTCAAAGAAAAGGAACGTACAGACCTGCGCGAACCGCAGCACTTCAAGGTGATCATCTATAACGATGACTTCACCACGATGGAGTTTGTCGTCAAGATACTTACTACCGTATTCTTTAAATCGGCAGCAGAAGCAGAAATGCTGATGTTACAGGTACACAAGAGTCAATCGGCAGTGGTAGGCATCTATACATACGACATTGCACAATCGAAAGTACAAAAAGCCACCCGCATGGCACGCGAAGAAAATTTCCCACTCCGGCTCACCATTGCACCGGAAGAAGAATAAGAATTAGGAGAAGATTATGGATATACAAAATACAGTGCATGTGAACAGCGCATTCACCTATGCACAAAAAAAGGCGATATCTTATCGCCATGAATTTATCACACCTGAGCATTTGCTGAGTGCATTTCTGGAACAGAGTCCCTTTGCCAATGCTTTAAATATGTGTTTCTGTGATACCCAAGAACTTGCTTTCTCTTTAGAGAATTATTTCACGGAAGAACTGGAAAGCGTTCCCGCAGACATGGATTATGAACTGGAAGTTTCAACCCAGCTCAACGAACTGATACAACATGCCTATCTGATGATAGACTATTCAAGTGCTGAAGCATTGAACGTCCCCCATTTAGTACAAAGCATGCTCCAGCTCAAGGACTCCTGGGCATGCCATATCCTGAAAGAAGCTCTTGAAGAAGAGCTACCCGAATTTATCAGCCAACTCATCTCCCGATATGAAGAAGTGGAGGAAGAAGACAATCTGCAAACCTCTCCACAGGAAAAAAACGAGCCCTGGCGAAGCTTTGTAACTTGTCTGAATGACTGTCTGCAAGACCATAATCCACTCATCGGACGGGAAGCTGAACTGGAACGAACCATCCAGGTGCTTTGTCGCAAAGAGAAAAACAATCCGTTGCATGTAGGCGAACCGGGTGTTGGCAAAACCTCCCTCGCTTACGGACTCGCTGCCCGCATCGAAGCACGTGAGGTCCCCGAACGACTCCTCGACTGCCGTATCTATGAACTGGATTTAGGTACTCTACTGGCAGGTACGCAATATCGGGGTGACTTTGAAAAACGCCTGAAAACCATTATGGAAGGTATCCGCAATGAAGGACGTGCCATCATCTATATCGACGAGATACACAATCTGATAGGTGCCGGACGTACAGGAGACGGCTCCATGGATGCATCCAATATGCTGAAACCTTATCTGGAAAGCGGAGACATCCGTTTCATCGGCTCTACCACTTACGAGGAATACAACCGTTACTTTGCCCGCAGCAAAGGGTTGGTGCGTCGTTTCCAACAAATAGATATACTTGAACCAAGCATTGAGGAAACCATCCATATTGTAGAAGGACTGAAAGAAAAATATGAAGAATTTCATGGAGTAACCTATCAACCTGATGTAATCCCTTACGCCGTCAAAGCGAGCGCCCGCTATATCAGCGACCGTTTTCTGCCCGACAAGGCTATCGACCTGGTGGATGAAGCAGGAGCTTACCGCGAAATTCACCCTATACCTTCCGGAGAGCAAATTGTAGACAAGACATTGATAACCGATGTACTCGCCCGTATCTGCAAAGTAGATGCACTCGCCATGAAAGAAGAAGATACCACCTCACTGGAAAGTTTGCATGCACGTATCAGTGCCAAAATTTACGGCCAGGAAGAGGCGGTCCGCCAAGTAGTGGAAGCCGTACAAATGTCCAAAGCCGGACTGCTGGATGAAAACAAACCGCTGGCAAGCCTGCTCTTCGTCGGTCCTACCGGAGTAGGTAAAACCGAAGTAGCCAAAGTGCTGGCCTCCGAACTGGGTATTTCCCTGCAACGTTTCGATATGAGTGAATATACCGAGAAGCATACCGTAGCCAAATTAATCGGTTCACCCGCCGGATATGTAGGCTATGAAGACGGTGGTTTATTAACCGACGCCATCCGCAAAACTCCCAACTGCGTACTGCTGCTTGATGAAATTGAGAAAGCCCATCCCGATGTATTCAATATTCTGCTACAAGTAATGGACTATGCTGTTCTTACGGATAATAAGGGACGAAAAGCCGACTGCCGCCACGTTGTACTTATCATGACTTCAAATGCCGGTGCACAATTTGCCCGTCAGGCATCTATCGGATTCAGCAGTCAGATTACAGCCGGGGAAGCCATGTTGAAACAGGTCAAGAAGACCTTCAAGCCGGAGTTTATCAACCGTCTGTCCGCTACTGTCGTTTTCCACGATATGAGTCGGGAAATGGCCTCACTTATCCTCGACAAGAAGCTTGGGGAACTGAGCAGCAAGCTTGCCGCACGCCAGATAGAGATGGAACTGAGCCCGGAAGCCCGCAACTGGTTATTGCAACGTGGATTCCTGCCCGAATATGGCGCCCGCGAAATGGACCGTGTGATAGCTTCACATCTGAAACCACTCCTGATGCGCGAAATCTTATTCGGTTCCTTAAAATCCGGTGGTAAAACTTGCATACAGGTAGACAAAGATCAGTTAGTCCTGCAACTCTCAACAAAGTGATATTATGGTCTTTGCACTAACTGACGAAATTACATTTCCCGATCCGCGCTACGGCGATCCGGACGGATTGCTGGCAGTGGGCGGTGACCTGTCGACCGACCGCCTCATCTTGGCTTACTCCAACGGGATATTCCCCTGGTACACTTTTCAGGAGGGAATGATACAATGGTGGTGCCCGCTGGAACGCTTCGTCATTTTCCCCGACGAAATCCATATCTCCCACTCTATGCGGACGCTCATAAACAAAGGGAAGTACGATGTCACTATCAATCAGGCTTTCGATGAAGTCATCCGTAAGTGCGGAGAACTGAGGATGGATATGGAAGGCGCCTGGCTCGGTCCGGAGATGATAGAGGCTTACACACTTCTGCATGAACAGGGCTTTGCCGCCAGCGTGGAAATATGGGAGGGGGAACAATTAGTAGGCGGACTCTATGGAGTAACCTTGGGGCGCTGCTTTTTCGGTGAAAGTATGTTTTCACAGGTTCCCAGTGCATCCAAATTAGCCCTCATCCACTTGGCACAATTCTTCGGAGAGCATGGCGGCGTACTGATAGACTGCCAGTTCGAAACTCCCCATCTGAAATCGATGGGAGGAAGATATATCAGCTACGAAGAATATATGGAGCTTTTGCAATCATAACTACCTTCGCTGGTCACACCAGCGTAAATTGCAAATGTTCATCCGTACTACGTCCCTCATCGTATGCGAAGCCCTCCCATGTAAATGCTTTCAAGTCTTCGGGATTTTCAATGCGATTTTTAATAATATAGCGTAGCATTTCTCCGCGGCACATCTTGGCATATATCACAATTGTCTTTAGCTGCCCGCCTTTCCATACCTGGAATTCGGGAGTAATGACACGGACTTCTTCTTCTACTCGCTTCCAGTCGAACAGATCTCTCATCTCACCACTGGCAAGATTAACGAGTATACCACCCTGACGTTTGATATCCGCTATAAAATAATCCGTCAGCAAAGGTTTCCAGTAATCAAACATAGTCATCCCTCCCCTTTCGGGCAGGCGTACATCCCCTTCCAGACGATAAGGCTTTATCCCGTCCAGCGGACGAAGCAGTCCGTACAGAAAGGAAGTGATGCGCATGTGTTCTTGAGCGTAACGAAAATCATCTTCGGAAAAATCGTTCGGTACTATACGTTTGAACACCGCACCGGTATAGGCACAGATAGCGGGCATCGCAGAATTTGCCTCCGAAAAGAAATCCTGATAGCGCAGATAATTCTCTCAGCGGCAATCTTGGAATTTATACGTAGCAGACGTTCCAGGTCAGCAGCTGAAAATTGCCCCATATCCAAGGCATTCTGTACTGCTTCCGCCTGAAAGTACGGAACAGTTATTTCAGGGACTCCTACAGATGTGCGTGCCGTCATCGTTTTGGCACAAGAGATGAATGTCAACATATCACGTTCAAAGTTTTTTTGGGAAACAAAGATAATGCAAATCGAATGTAGAACTTTCATGCTCGCATGAAAAAGTTTTGCGCAAAGTTTTTCCGCATAACCTTCCTCTGTTTCCATACTTTTTCGTACTTTTACGCCTTGTTGGAAAAATACAGGCTTTTCCCGAGAGAAACGAAACCTCTTCCAACCACGAGACTGAAAAAAGGAAAAAACAATATATAAAATGACTCACAAATGGAATTATCAACCCATTACACCCGAACAGGCAGAGACAAGCCAAAAGTTGGCCCAAGAATTAGGGATTAGTCCGATTCTTGGCGGATTATTGGTGCAGCGGGGAATAACGAAGGCACAGGATGCCAAGAAGTTTTTCCGTCCGCAGTTGCCCGACTTGCACGACCCATTCCTGATGAAAGACATGGATGTGGCCGTGGAGCGCCTTAATAAGGCAATGGGAAAGAAAGAGCGTATTCTGATTTATGGTGATTATGATGTAGACGGCACTACCGCAGTGGCACTGGTCTACAAGTTTATTCAACAGTTCTATTCGAACATTGACTATTACATCCCCGACCGCTACAACGAAGGTTACGGGGTATCTACCAAAGGTGTAGACTATGCCGCAGAAACCGGTGTAGGATTGATTATCGTACTGGATTGCGGCATCAAGGCTGTAGAAGAGATAACCTATGCCAAAGAAAAAGGCATTGACTTCATCATCTGCGACCACCATGTGCCCGACGATGTACTCCCTCCTGCCGCCGCTATCCTGAACGCCAAGCGTTTAGATAATACGTATCCTTACGAGCACCTTTCCGGTTGCGGCGTAGGCTTCAAATTCATGCAGGCATTTGCCATCAGTAATGGCATCGAGTTCCATCACCTCATTCCACTGCTCGACCTGGTTGCCGTAAGTATCGCTTCGGACATTGTTCCCATCATGGGAGAAAACCGGATACTTGCTTTCCACGGATTGAAACAGTTGAACAGTAATCCCAGCGTAGGTTTGAAAGCGATTATCGACGTATGCGGACTGACGGAAAAGGATATTACCGTCAGCGACATCGTGTTCAAGATAGGCCCGCGCATCAATGCCTCCGGACGTATTCAGAATGGAAAAGAAGCCGTCGACCTGCTGACTGAAAAGGATTTCTCCATGGCTTTGGAAAAAGCCAATCAAATCAATCAATACAACGAAACCCGGAAAGATCTCGATAAGACCATGACCGAGGAAGCCAACCAGATTGTAGCTGATCTGGAAGGACTCGCCGAACGCCGTTCTATCGTGTTATACAACGAAGATTGGCACAAAGGTGTTATCGGTATCGTTGCCTCCCGCCTGACGGAAATTTATTATCGCCCCGCAGTAGTGCTGACCCGTACGGACGATATGGCAACAGGTTCCGCCCGTTCCGTATCCGGCTTTGACGTGTATAAGGCGATTGAATATTGCCGTGACCTGCTGGAAAATTTCGGTGGTCATACCTATGCAGCCGGTCTTTCGATGAAAGTGGAGAATGTTCCCGCCTTTACCAAACGCTTCGAGGAATTCGTTTCACAGAACATCCTGCCGGAACAGACAAGTGCGGTCATAAATATCGATGCAGAGATAGATTTCAGGGATATTTCTCCGAAATTCTTTAATGACCTGAAGAAATTCAATCCTTTCGGTCCGGACAATATCAAACCGATCTTCTGTACGCATCACGTCTATGACTACGGAACCAGCAAAGTAGTGGGACGCGATCAGGAACATATCAAGCTGGAACTGGTTGACAACAAGTCGAATAACGTCATGAACGGCATCGCATTCGGACAGAGTTCTCATGTGCGCTATATCAAGACGAAGCGTTCATTCGACATCTGCTATACGATCGAGGAGAACACGCACAAGCGTGGCGAAGTCCAACTTCAAATCGAGGATATAAAGCCGATTGAATAAGTATCAGGAGATATTAAAGCAATATTGGGGATATGACTCCTTCCGCGACTTGCAGGAGGAGATCATCACCAGTATCGGCGAAGGCAAAGACACACTGGGACTGATGCCTACCGGAGGCGGTAAGTCTATTACATTTCAAGTGCCCGCTCTCGCCCAAGAGGGCATTTGTATCGTCATCACCCCGCTTATCGCCCTGATGAAAGATCAGGTGCAGAATCTGCGGAAGCGGGAAATCAAAGCTCTTGCCATCTATTCGGGCATGACGCGGCAGGAAATACTTACCGCACTCGAAAACTGCATCTTCGGCAATTACAAATTCCTTTATATTTCTCCGGAACGGCTGGATACGGAAATATTCCGCACCAAGTTGCGTTCGATGAAAGTCTCCATGATTACGGTAGACGAAAGCCACTGTATCTCACAATGGGGATACGACTTCCGCCCGGCATATCTGAAAATTGCAGAGATACGGGAACTATTGCCGGAAGTTCCGGTACTGGCACTGACGGCTACGGCCACTCCGGAAGTCGTAACAGATATTCAGGCC
>OKWH01000662.1_pt1 | contig 11199 bp, 7 predicted proteins | sample 1607021 | NCBI WGS metagenome assembly OKWH01 (sample SAMN04414076, study PRJEB24778) | human gut metagenome | material: faecal | host: Homo sapiens | reverse complement strand
GACAAAAAATCCGGCCGAAACGACCGGAATGAGATATTAAAACGTAAATTTGATGATCCGAAAGCAGAAGCGGATGGGACCAGTCGGCTGCTTCGGTCAAATTGAAAACATTAAACGACAATCCCTAAGGTATAGTCAATACGAATTCTATACGAACAACTGTTGGGTGAGGGCGTAATATCCATCTCCCAAATAAGATGACGAGGCGTCTGCATTCTCACCTCTCCATTTGGAAACTTTTTGGCAAGCACTTTAACTTGTCCAGATATTGGCACAACCGCCATCTTACTTACTCTTTCCAAAAAAGTTATGGGCTGCGACCTTGGTTCCAGCGCCTGCTCCAAGTGTTGCCGCGCCCGATGCCGCTGTTAAATTCCCTGCTTTCCTCTGGGCAAGTATCATATCGCCGTAAGCCTTAAATGATGCCTTTGACACCTTCTCTCCGAACAGTTCTTCAAACAAGGCCTGAAGCTTATCCAATCCATGCCCGGCAGCGGCCATTAACCTGTCAACATCAACCTGCAGCTTGCTGACCCACTTATAGAAATACTCCTCCTTCTTATTCTCCGGCGTCCATCGATCTGCGAAATTCTCGGAAGAATTGACAGGATTCTTGACAACACGATGTCCCTGCGTACCTTCAATGAAGTATGTCATATTACGGGAAATATGCTGGAGAGCATCAAGCAAATCCGTAGCATCATTGTACGTCCTGCCCGCGAGTGTCGTAATAATGATAGAAATGGGCTTATCATCCTCGTTACCATCAAACATAATATCACGGTGGCGCTTCATTAATTGGACCACGCGCTGCAGAGGAGCCTTGGTCTCATAGAATTTAGGAACGGGTGCAATAGCCTCTTTTAGGTTGATTGACCGCTGCAAATCCGTAGGTCGATAAGCTATGTTGTAGAACCACTTTGCGAACCCGAAAGGATTACTCTTCTGCCACTTATCGGAATCAGTCTCCGTCATATAGTCTGCCCTGGTGTTATCTGTAATACGAATGGCCGTCGTGTCAGAAACCACTGAATCAGAAGAAGCGAGCATCCTCTCCAATGCAGTTACATACCCCTCGTTAACGACACACGGAAGAACGTCCATATGATATTTTCCGTCTGCATATTTCAACGTCCAGCAGCGCTTTCCTTCCTTATCCAACATATTGCGATAACGGTCTGACTCTTTTAGTCTGTCGCCAACTGCATTTTTGGTAAAATACTGTGTCCAATAGAACGGCTTTTTAGTCAGCTCGCATACAAGGTCAATATCCAGATCGGCATCTTCCGATACCGGTCGCACTGCAGTACCCAACAAGAACGAGCCCTGCGGCCTGATCTGCGGGGAATATGCTTTCAAAGGGCTTGGATCTTCGGCCAGATAGTTACCCACAGCTTTATAGCTGGTCGTAATCTGTTCATACTCTGTCTTCGTCACGTCGAGCGCTTTGCCAATTTCATTAAGCAGGACGGAAATCTGTTTTTGCTGATCTGTAGTCATATCTAATCATGTTTAATTGTTATCGTTTCAGTATCATCTACATCAACAGCGTTGTTCTTGTCGAACAGCACCAACTGTTTATCGGCTTTCGGCATCCATACTCGGCCCAATTCCACAGCGCAAGCCGCCGGCATGGCCATGAATACCTTTATTGATTGTTCCTGTGAGGCAGCATTAATTTCGTCCAACACTTGCCTGGTAATCTTTCGGAATTCTGCGAGCTGCCCCTCCGACTTCAACATATCGTTGTTGGGATTCTCTGCCGTCACAACCCACATGCTGACTTCATTACCGAAACGAGACTTCACCCGATAGACAATGGCAGTTGCGCTTAGCGAGAAAACGAGCACTGGCATCTTTGACGTGTCGTCAGGACGGATAATCTTCATAGGATTAGGATCGTTGAGGGGCTGCCATTTCCATGTATCTGGTTCTCGATGCTTCTGATACACTTTTACTTTGTGGAGGTCGGCAAGTTTGGTTCCGAGCTTCACGAGTAGAGGTTGCGGCGCCAAAGCGAAAACAGAAACACAGTCTATATCTTCTCTGCCGACAAGCGTCTTGAGGCATTCCAAACACTTCTGGTCAAGTTGATCAGTTTCCGAAGTCCAATAGCTATCCATAGAGTCGTAGATACTGGAATCACGATGGGAAAGCTGAACCGTATTCTCGGAAGGATAGTTGTCCGGCAGCATCGCCATGGCGAGTTCCCTTCTTGGTATGGAGGCTGCTTCCTTTCCAATATTCACCCCATATACGATAGGTACGCTGACTTTGGCAGCGTCGATTTCCGTAACCATACGAATCCTGTCCTCATGTTTTTTCTTCATCTCCCGCAGCCTCTCGACAGTGTGCTCTGCTACCTGTTCATGGTCAATCAGCCGATGGTGGTCGTGACACATCAACATCACATTGTCAATATCGTCAACCAGCTGGGCAGATAAGGTCTTATCGCCTCTTGGACCATCCGGTGATGCTGCTACAATATGAGCCACAAATGCACGGTTAATCTCCTCCGAGGTCAAGTCATCCTTGTACAATAATTTATTGCAGCCGGCGTATTCACAACGGCCGGCGGCCTTCGCCCATAGTTTCGCTATTGTATGTGCGGTCGCATTTCCCGCTCTCTTTTTTGCCATATATCCTGATTATAAAAAATAACAGTGCAACATATTTGCATAATAATCCCACCAGTTAAAAAACACCGCCACTAGGTTCTCTTTCCTAATGACGGCACAAAGATAAATCCTTATTGTGCACCCTATCTGCACAATAACAAAATCAGATTTCTTTCAGTCCAAGTTCGCGTAGATAGCCGTTGAATTTTGCCCTGGCATCAGCAAGCGTTCGCTCTATCTCAGAGAGTTTCTCCTGATTGGCAGAGAGGTCAATTTGCGCCTCTTCCTGCGCCAGAGAGACGTAGCGGGTGATATTGAGGTTGTAGTCGTTCTCTACGATTTCACGAATGCTGACGCGGCGGCTATACCGGTCTTCCTCTTTGCGGAAACGGTAGGTATCCACTATTTTGCTGATATGTTCCTCCGACAGGGTATTCTGCTTCTTATCCTTGTCGTAGTATTCTGCGGCATTGATAAAGAGGACATCGTCGGTCTTTCGGCATTTCTTGAGCACGATTATGCAGACGGGGATGGCTGTGGAGTAGAAGAGGTTGCTCGGAAGGCCGATGATGCAGTCGATATTATCATCGGCGATGAGCTTCTGACGAATGGCAGCCTCAGCCCCGCCACGGAACAGGACACCGTGAGGGAGTATAATGGCCATCGTGCCGCTGGCGCTCAGATAGTGAAAGCCGTGCAACAGAAAGGCGAAGTCGGCTGCACTCTTGGGCGCAACGCCATAGTTCTGGAAACGGGGATCTTTTGAGACTTCGTCATCGGGCTCCCATTTGAGGCTGAATGGCGGATTGGCTACGACAGCGTCAAATATCACCGGCTTAACGGGGTTGCTGTCTTTCAGCAGGGACCAGTCGTTGGTAAGGGTGTCGCCGTGGAAGATTTCAAACTCGGAGTCGTGCAGACCGTGAAGCAGCATATTCATCCTGGCGAGGTTGAACGTGGTTACTTCCTTTTCCTGGCCATAGATCTTGCCGATTTTCCCGCCATGCTTTTTCATCTCGTTGTCCACGTTGAGAAGCAGGGAGCCGGATCCGCAAGCAAAGTCTAGGACGCTGGAAAGCTCTTTTTTGTGACCGGTAGCCGGATCCTGGCAATCCAGCGTGACGATGCGGGAAAGGATGGTACTCACCTGCTGCGGCGTATAAAATTCGCCGGCTTTTTTCCCGCTGCCAGCAGCAAACTGACCAATAAGATACTCGTAAGCATCGCCCAGGATGTCTCCACGCTCATCAAATTCGATCAGCTTCTCTTCCAGCTTGGCGATGATATTGCACATCATCTTATTACGTGCAGTGCGGTCCTTGCCAAGCTTCTCGCTATCAAGATTGATCTCGGAAAAGAGCCCCTTGAAGGCACCTTTGAATGATTCCTCCTCAATGTGGCGGAAACTGTCTTTGAGCTCGGTCAGAAGGGAATCGTCCTGGGTGCGTGCCAGTTCATAGATTGCGTTCCAGAGGTACTGGGGCTTGATGATATAGTGCGTGCTCTTGAGCATCATATCTTCGAATTCCGATACGTCCGCAGCGTTCTCTTCATACCATACGTAAAGGGGTTTGTCTTTGGGCAAGTCACTTCCCAATTCAAGGCGGGCGGCTGATTCGTAGCGGGCGCTGATGTAGCGGTAGAAGAGAAGCGAGAGCATATAGTCCCGGAAATTATCTGCAGTCATAGCTCCACGAAGGAGGTCGGCCACGTTCCAAAGGGCCCTGAAAAGCTGCTCACGTTCTTGCTTGGTCAGCGGGGTTTTCGCTGTGTTCTCCATTTTCTATGTCTTTTTTTGTTTCTATTATTCGTATTATCTGTCTACGTGTGTTGCAATGTATGCCTCAGAGCGGAAGTCTCCCAAGTCCGGAAGAATGAAATTATACTTCTTCACCAGGTGGCTGAAAAGCGTGGCGGCAAGTTCCTTGTTATCGTCATTCATCAGCGTGGGCGAGAACATGGAGCCCTGGTGGGTAAGAACATTTACAACGCGAGAGTAAAACTCGGCGAGTTCATCTTCATCCAAAACCTCTCCACGGTATGTAATCCCTTCAAGGATGAATCCAAAGTCGTTATGTCCAAAGAACTCCTTGATTTTCTCCATCACACTGCGCAAAACAGTGAAGTGATAAGTGTAGAGCTTTCCGCTCTTGATGGCCCGCTGGATTTCGCTCATCATAGCCACGTTGTAATAGAACGGTGTATTGTCGCTCATGCTCTTGAGCGTCAGGCGATTCGTTTCTTTATCGCGGCTCAGGTAGTATTTCCCGAGCTTCCTGTCAGACATCAGGCCGTGAAGCATTGTGTGGAAGAAGAGAGCATGATGCGACGACACGACGAACTTAATTCGACGGAAATCCGTGCGACCGGCGCGAAAAGCGTCCAGTTCCTGCTTCATCTGGCTCCGGATCACACTATAGAGCTGCTCGGCGAAGGCAATGACATTGTTGTCGTCCAACGAGGACATAGGGTCATCGATATAGATGTACTCGATATCCTTGTAGGTGTCGTTCCCTTTTAATACCTGATCAAGGATGCATCGGAAAAAGCACCATACAAAAAGACGTTCTTCTCCACGGGAGATTTTGATGTTCTCTATCTCAATCTCTTCGTATTCCCGTTTTCCGTCGATGAATTTAGGTTTCTTTATCTTTTTACTGAACACAACATAGTCAGGAATCTCGGCATTTTCCTCATCGTAGTGAAATTTGAAGTCGATGTCAGTGAAAATTTGCAGATATTTTCCAAGATCCACGCTGAAACTGGAACCCGCAAGACCCTGAATCAGCGCCGCGTTCTGGTTAATCATCAGATGATGGTCGGTGTTATTTTCCAGATCGTTGTCCCAGGTGAATAGGTCCTCGGTGTAGGCATTGTAGTATAGGGTGTGCTGGGGTACACCTTCGCCCCGGTCAAAGTGGGCGAAGTCATAGGACAGGCGCGTCTTGCCGGTACCGTTGTAAGCGAATACCAACGCGCAGTTAGTAAACTGGTCGCGGTCATCGACCTCGAATCCTCTGCGGAGGGCCTTAATAATGACATCGTTGAAAGCCATATCGTTGCGTAATTACTTTTAGAGTTGAGGGAACAGCTGCTGCATGAGACCTTTTTTGTGGGCCTTGAGTGAGTCCAATTCGTTTTCCGCTGCCGTGATTACATCATCAAAGGAAGAAAGGCATTCTGCAATTTTCTTCATTTCAGGGAGAGTTGGAAGAATGACATTCAGCCCAAAGAAATCCCCCGTAGAGATATTCAACAGCCCGTGATTCCTGGCGCCTTCCTGTGCAATTGAGAGAATCTCGCTATCGAGAATTCCGGCATCAAAGTATTGCTCCCAGAAAGCTATTTCTTCAGGATTGTTGCATTTAAAACAGATATAAAGCGTGGATACAACACCTTTATCGTATAGCCTAAGCGGTTTGATTGCGCCAACGGGCCGGCCTTGCGAAGAGCTATTATTGTATGCAAATTCACCCCTGTGTAAGAGGTAATAACCTGTAACATCGGATGAAGCGACAGACTTCTTGAAGAACTCCAATTGGCTGATCAGACCATATTGTGCAGAAATAGTCAGGACATTCTGGTTATTCTCAGCGTTTTTCCGTGTTACTCTAGAAAACACTTTGTTCAGTTTCTTCTCTTGCCATTTGCCGGTGAAGCCAGGGAAACGGAGGGCCGGGGTGGTGGCGCCGGTCTGCGGGAAGAGCTGCTGCATAAGGCCTTTTTTGTGAACCTTGAGGGATTCGACTTTCTGCTCCTGTGCGGAAATCATCCGGTCTTCTGCTTCCAGACATTCGACTATTTCATTTTGTTCTTCCAATGTGGGGAAATAAAACTTTAGCCCCAAGATATCTCGCCCGTAGAGATTAGCTAATGCTCCATTGCCCCCTTGCTTGATTAATTCAACACTTTTTTTATATGCAGGTGTCTGGACCAGATATTTAGTGATAGGGGCTGTGCTTCTATATATCCCACAGAAGGCCCCGACTGTCGCGATTCCTGCATAATCACCTTCATAATTGGCTGACTTACCAACGAGATTGCTACTACCATTTGATAGGCAGATAACAATATCACCTTTTTGCAGGATTTGTTCTGAAGAGGGTTCCTTTGTTACGAACTGAAGGCCATTCCTACAATCCACTACGCCATCTTGAATTATATTGTTTGAGCGTAGAACCAGGGTTGCTGCTCTATCTTGAGTGACCTCCCCTTTGTTATATGACAACCCTCGAACAAATACTCCAACTTCGCCTAATGATTTCTCCTCCCAATCTCCAGTGTATCCCGGGAAACGGAGCTGAGGTATTCTATTGTTTATCGTGATATTATTCTCCATAATAACAAATCATTATTTCACATATGCATTAAGACCTTCGATGGTATTGCCGCCGGAGAGAAGGGCAAATAGTGGTGCTAGGTCCGCGAGGAGTCCTTCCTTGGCGGCTTTGCGCTGCTTCCAGCCGTCGATATGGCTTAGGAGTTCGCGCAGGGCGTCTTCGTCCAAGCGGCGGAGCTTGGTGGTTTCGGCCACGAAGGCTTCCAGTGCGGCAGACTCGATGCCGTATTCTGAGGCGAGAGCGGCAATCTGCTGGTTGAAGCGCTTGTCTTTGTAGGCCTTGTAGTGCTCACGAATCTCCTTCTCACTGATGCCGCTACCCTTGTGGAGTTCTTCTTCGATGAAGGCTTTGAGGTAGTCGCGCTCGTTCATCAGGTCCACGCTGCCGGACAGGATATCAAGAAGCTGCTCTTTGGTAATCTTCACCTTCTCAAAGTGGGTGTCGGTGTACTTGGCCAACAATTTCATGATATAGTCGTAATCCACCAAGGTGGAACTGAACAGGGAGAGTTCAAAGTCCGGCTCGTCCTCGGGCTCTTCCTTGGATTGGCTTCCCTTTTCATTTCTGCAACGACGTGCAAGATCCAGATATGCCGTGCGGAACTGTTGGAGGGTGTCCCCCGGCATCGCGGTTTCTATAGCATTCTTCATTTCTTTCGGCATATCCACATACTGGTCCAGTTTGAGTGCCAGACGCTGGACATCTTTGAAGGCACTGATAAATTCGCCGGTGTTCTCCCCCTGAGGAATGTTAATCACCTCGTCTGGTTTACATTCCAAACCCATACCGTTCATCACGGTTTGGAGTTGAGTGATGGCTTCCTTGTATTTCTCCACCACCGATTCGACCGGTTCCACCAACCAGTACTCTTTTCCTTTGTCGTGGTCGAATCCGCTAAAGAGTACCATAGCGTCGTCCATCTGTTTTTCCAAGTTGCGGTAGCAGATGATGTTTCCGTAAGGTTTTGTTCCGTCAAGAATGCGATTGGTACGGCTGAAGGCCTGAATGAGTCCGTGCCATTTGAGGTCTTTGGCGACGTAGAGGGTATTGAGGAACTTGCTGTCGAAGCCGGTAAGCATCATCTCCACGACGATTACAATGTCCAACTTCTTGGCGTGCGGAAGGTCTTTGTTCGGATACTTCTGGTCCTTGACGCGCTGCTGCACATCGCGGTAGTATTCGTCGAAGAGCTCTACGGTGAAGTTAGTGCCGAACTGGGCGTTGTAGTCGTCGATGATCTTTTCTAGCTCGCTTTTGTTGCGTTCCGGGTCCTCGTTGTTGTCGGCTTCTTCCTGGGGCAGGTCTTCGTCGGAGCTGTTCCGCATAGGCGGTGTGAACACAGCCGTGACATTCAAGGGCACATAATCGGGAACGTCTTTGACAAGCGCATCCTGCAACTCCTTGAATAATTCATAGAAGATGATTGCTTCCGGGATGGAAGGTGTGGCGAGGAGCGCGTTGAAACGACGGTTTGCCGTGAGGGTGTCGTGGTTGTCCAGAATGTGCTTGACGATTTGCCAGATGGTAAGGGGCTCATTTATAGGATTCCCGTCGGCATCCGTGTTACCGTAGTGCTCCACCTTGAAGCGAAGGACGTTGTTGTCCGTGATGGCGTTGGTGATGGTATATTGGTGCAGGCATTTCTGGAATATATCCTTGGTGGTGACATACTCGGCCTGCTGGCCGTTTATGCGTGTATAGCTGCTATTCTCCTCGAATATCGGAGTGCCTGTGAAGCCGAAAAGCTGCGCCTTCGGGAAGAAGTTCCGGATAGCGGCGTGATTCTCACCGAACTGGCTGCGGTGACATTCGTCGAAGATGAAGACGATGCGTTTGTCTCTCAGTCGCTCCAGGCGCTGGTGAAACTTGTTCTTGTTGGTCGGATCCAGGGCGATGCCGAGCTTCTGGATGGTTGTAACGATGACCTTGTCGGCATAGTCGGTGCTTTCCAAGCGACTTACGAGGGCTGCGGTGTTTGCGTTTTGTTCAACGCATCCTTCCTGGAATTTGTTGAATTCATCACGGGTCTGCTTGTCGAGATCCTTGCGGTCCACGACGAAGACACATTTCTCAATGTCACTGTTGTATTTGAGCAAGGTCGAGGCCTTGAAGCTGGTGAGGGTCTTGCCGCTGCCGGTGTTATGCCATATGTAGCCGTTATGATTGTTTTCCGGGACACAGTTAACGATGCTTTCAACAGCATAAATCTGGTAGGGACGCATAATAAGAATCTTCTTCTCTGTCTCCACGAGCACCATATAACGGCTGATGAGGCGTCCGAGGGAGCACTTGGGGAGCATCATGTCGGAGAATTTGAAGAGTTCCGCAATTTTGTGGTTGCTCTCGTCGGCTGCATGATAGACGGGAATATCGTTATTGGTGGCGTCGAAGTGAAAGTGCTCGTCGTTGTTATTGGCAAAGTACATAGTGTCGCTGCCGCCGTTGCTGACGATGAAGATCTGTATGAAACACATCAGCGTATTGGTGTAGCCGTTTCCGCGATCTTGCTTGTAGCGGACAATCTGTTCAACGGCCTTCATCGGCGAAACGCTGTGGCGCTTGAGCTCAATCTGTACCAGTGGCAGGCCGTTGACCAGGATGATGACGTCGTAGCGTTGTCGGCTGTTGGCGGTATTGATAGTGAGTTGGTTCACCACCTCATAGTCATTCTTGCACCAGTCCCGCAGGTTCACAAGGCTGTAGTCGAAGGTGGTGCCGTCGTTCCGCACGAATGTTTGTTTCTCGCGCAGGCGCTTGGAGGCGGTGAACACATCGGCCGTGATGTTCTCCTGCAGGAGCTTTCTGAATTCGTCATCCGAGAGAGAGACGAAATTGAGCCGCTCGAATTTTTGGCGGAAATTGCGTTCAAGCGCATCCAGGTCTCGGATGTCGCTGCGGTATGTGTATTTCATCTCCTGGAGTTTTTCCAGGAACTGCTGCTCGAGCTGTGCTTCGCTTTGGATCATGTTTTTCGTGTGTTTGTGGAATTACGAGTGCAAAGGTAAAGGTTTACTATGCACTCATTCTGCACAATTATATTTTTCTGTCAATAATTTTATTTTCTGGCGAAAGGTCTCTCTCAAGGAGGCTGGTTCAAGAACTTCTACGTGGTCGCCATAGGAGAAGATGAGTGATTCTAGCTCCGGAGTAAGAAAAACGTTCAGCTGAATGATGCAATTCTCCCTATCCAGTTCAACCTGGGAAGGATGAAGGGGCTTTGTAACCACATAAGGGAAGCGGAATTTATTAAACTTCAGCACTACCTTCTCTGGCTTCCCTTCACGGGGAACGGATACGCCCACAACGTCATCAAAGTATTCCTCAAAGTCAAATTGCGTGTTAGGTATGTATTCTATCTGTACCGGCTCAATGCTGATAATGCGATCCAGAGGCAGGTTGGTCAAAACGTCCTTGTCACGCTCTGTGATACCAAACAAGAACCACCTGTTGTTATACTGCTTGAGGTAGTAGGGATGCATAATGTGGTTCATTTCGCCTCTAGTGAAATGCTTATACTTTATCTTGACTACCTGTTTATTAACGATGTAGTTGTAAAGTACAGATAGATTCTCGATACCGGTTAGAAAGGGATTTTTCTCATACCCGATGACCGGGGTGGTGTTCCTCTTGTGACCCAGCTTATCCTCGAAATTCGCGACGAACTCACTAACCCAGTCAAAACCGGAAGTACCGTTGAGCCTGTTGAGCATAATGAGAGCTTCATCAATCTTATCTAGTTCGGCCTCAGAGAAGTCTTTCTTGTTGATAGAAAAGCCCTCATCCTCATAACGGTAGTAACACCGCCGTCCCACATAATAGCGTTTAATGGGAGCATTCCAACCCTCCGCGCTCTGCATAAACGCGATGTCATTAAATATCGTGCGTTTTTTAACGTAATATTCAACGTCATTGATGGGGTCTTCCTTGGAGATGTAGAACTCCTTAAGCGCCTTATTACACGCTTCTATGAGGTCCTCTATGTAGAACCTCTTATACCGATTGGCGAAACAGGCATCAAGGGCTTGATACCTGATCATGGCGTGCTTATTAGTTGCCATAAGTTTTCTATATGGAATTTTGCTTGTATTCAGGTCAAATTTACGAAACATTAGGAAAAATACCGCAAGAAAATCAAAAATTATGCAAACAACGTGCACAATTAGCATTCTCACTATATTGAGAGCTGTTATTAGGCGTGGAGTGTAAATCGTTGGCTATTAAATAGTACGCTATTTTCAGAG
>OKWH01000658.1_pt1 | contig 11260 bp, 14 predicted proteins | sample 1607021 | NCBI WGS metagenome assembly OKWH01 (sample SAMN04414076, study PRJEB24778) | human gut metagenome | material: faecal | host: Homo sapiens | reverse complement strand
AGCATATACAGCGTGGCAATAGCCGTCGTCAGTAGCATCACGCCAAAAGTTTTCAAAAGTTCGGCAGCGGCAAAATCCGGCTTGTCCGCCTCAAATGCCATCAGTCCGGTTTTATAAAGCAGTTCCAGTCCGATGCTGAAAACGCCGAAAGGCAAAAGCCTGCGCAAAATATACATCGATTTCTCCCAGCAGATACGCAACTTGTCTGCTTATACTACAGAGATATTAATTTGAACAGCCGGAAAATAAAACTTTCGCAGACTTCGTCTTGTTGAAACCCGAAAAGCCGGTGTTATATACAAACCAGCATAATCTTTCGGGAGAAAAAAAGATGTTCACACTAAGACCTGCCAACGAACGCGGCCATACGCAAATCGGCTGGCTCGACAGCTATCATACCTTTTCGTTCAGCGGCTATTATGACCCGGAGCACATGGGATTCGGCGTCCTGCGCGTTATTAACGACGACGTTTTCGCGCCCGGCACCGGTTTCAACATGCATCCCCACGCCAATATGGAAATTATGAGCATCGTCCTTGACGGCGAGCTTGAGCACAAAGACAGCATGGGGCAAAAAGCGCTGCTCAAACCGGGCGACATCCAGAAAATGTCGGCAGGCACCGGCGTTTATCACAGCGAACTAAACGCCTCGGCGGACAAGCCTCTGCATTTTCTGCAAATCTGGATTCTTCCCAACATCGAAGACATTAAGCCGGCCTATGGCCACAGGCATTTTGCCGAAGACGACATGCTTAACCGTCTTTGCTGCGTCGCCGCGCCGGACGGCCACCACAACGCTTTCATCATTCAGCAGGATTGCGAAATCTTCCGCACCCTGCTTCAGGAAAACGCCGAAATCGTCTACAAACTCGAACCGAACCGCAAATACTGGCTGCACGCCGCCCGGGGAAGTCTGATCCTCAACGGACAAATAATGGTTGCCGGCGACGGCATGGCCGTTGAAGACGAGAATGCAACCTTGCAGCTGCGCGGCGTCGACGCGGAATCAGACTTTCTGCTCTTCAACCTGCCGAAATAATGCAACTTCTCGGGAGAAAAAACATGATTACGGGAAAAATTGACGAACCGGTAAAAGTCCGCGACTACTCCGACCAGAATTTTACCCCCGACGACGAAAAGGACTTTGAGGTTAAAACCCTGCGTGAAGAACGACTGATTGACACCGTTCCGGAACTTGACGAACTTTTTGAGCAGGACATGTACAACCTCGGCAATGCCGACGACCTGCCTGACAGCGACCGCACACTCGACTGCCAAACCCGCGGTATCGACAGGCGCATGTGCTTCGGCAAAGATACCAAACCCGAAATTATCGTCGACTGACCGCCGAAATTTCTTCGTTGCAAAATAGAATTTTGCCTCTATAATTATCCATTGCTAATGGAATGGTTAAGCCATTGGTGGAGATTCAAACCTCCTTGTACGAAAACCCAACCAACCTCCCTTAATGGAGGATGGTACGATATAAGACGCTTCGGCGTACGAATTAGTACACTGTTCGTACACAGGTTTGAACATCCTCCACCTTACTCAAAGTAAGGTGGTTTTGTTTTACGGCAAAACTTTAGAAGGAGTCGGACGTCATGTCATTTGAATACAACCCGCGTACGGAAAACCCGCGCCGCATTCTGCGCCGCCGCCTGGGTCTGCAACTCTTTGCCCGGCGGCACGACCAGCAGCTGACCCTGGAATACGTCGCCCGCCGTACAGGCCTTAAAGCGGAAGTAATCGACCGGATAGAAATCGGCAAAGGCAACGTTGCATGGGGCGATTTGCTGGCGCTGATAGACTTTTACGGCTGGTGCTTTGATTTCAACCCCGAAAAGGACGAAAAAACGGCCTGACCGGCATTTCGGTTACTCAAACTCTGCGACAACAATCTCCGGCCGGCAGTTAAAACGCACCGGCAGCAGACTGGTACCCAGCCCCCGGCTGACCAAAAGCCTTTTGCCGTTTTCCACTGTCAGCCCGCCCTCATACCTTTTGCCGAAAGCGGACGGTACCAGCAGCGCTCCCAGCCAGGGCAGCGCCACCTGCCCGCCGTGGGTATGTCCGGCCAGCGTCAGCGCCGCCCGCTCCGGCACCTGCGGAAATATATCCGGCGAATGGGTTATTACCAGAACCGGATTGCCGGCATTTTCCAACGCCTTGCGCACATCCGGCCGCCGCATGTTGCAATCGGCCAGCCCGGCCAGCCACAAACTGCCGCCCGCATGGTCAATCCGCCGATTCTCGTTTTCCAGAACTTCAATGCCGTGTTTTTGCAAAACATCGGCAATCCGCACCCCGTCCCGCCGCCAATCGTGATTGCCCAGCACCGCATAAACCCCGAGCGGCGCATGCAGCTCTGCCAGTATCGGCGCAATCTTTTCAATCGGCATACTTTTCTCAAAACGGCGGCCTTTGACAAAATCGCCGCCGAGCAGAATCATGTCCGCTTGCTGCGCGGCAATTCTGCCGACGATTTTCCGCAGCCGCCGCTCATGCCCCGGCGCCGCATGGAAGTCGCTGGCAAAGACGATTTTCAGCCCCGCCAGCTCCGGCTGCCGAATGCAGTAAACCGAAGTTTTCAGCAGTTTCGGTTCAATTCCGAACCCCCAGAGCAGCGCCGCCGCGCCCAACATAACCAATATGACCGGAATACTTATCATTTCGTCCCAAATAACAGATGACTTTTTGCGGCGGAAACCGCATAATGCTTTTGTCACTATAACAGAAAAATACGGAGCCGCAACCATGAAAACCGCACTTATCCTGCACGGGATCTGCCCCGAAGAAGAATTTTTCTTTTCCAAATACCCGTCACCTTCCAATGCCTGGTGGCTGCCCTGGTTGCAACAGCAGTTTCTGCGCGCCGGCTGGCAGTGCCAGACGCCGGAACTTCCGCATCCTTACCGCCCGTCCTATGCCGAATGGAAAGAAACTTTCGAATGTTTCAAACCCCAAAAGCTTTCTCTTCTCGTCGGGCACGGCGCCGGTGGTGGATTCGCCATAAAATATTTGCAGGAACACAAACTCAAACTTGAAAAACTCATTTTAGTCGCCCCCTGGCTGGACCCGGAACGGGAATTTGACGACTTTCTGCAAACCGACCTCAAACCGACAGCCTTAAACAGCATAGATGAAGTCCATCTTATCTTTTCGGAAGACGATGACGAGGCCGAACGCCAAACCAAAGACAGGCTGCTGGCCGCCTACCCGCAAATCGTTTTTCACGATTATCTCAATTTCGGACATTTTACCGCCGGCAAAACCGGACGCAGCTTTCAGGAACTCTGGAACCTCTGCCGCTGAAACGGTCAGGCGTTAAAAAAACAGTTCAGCCTCAATCTCTGCGGCATCCCAGCCGCAGACGGCCATGTCGACTTTGCCTTCGTCCGTAAAGACCGCGCCTTCCGCTGCCAGCAAAGCCCTTTGTCCGGCATCGGCAAAAGCCATGCCGCCGTCCTTATAAACGACCCGCTGCCAGGGAACGTTATCTTCCGCCCGCGCCTGATGCAGAGCATAACCGACGGCGCGCGCCGCATGCGGACTGCCGGCCAGCCGCGCCGTCTGCCCGTAGTTCATGACCTTTCCCCGCGGAATTCGTCGCACGATGGCAAACACCCTCTGATTAAAGTTCTTCATCTTTTGTCCGTTTTCGCACTGTAACTTTGCTTTAATCCTACCCAAACGCCACGGGGCTGGCAAGCATAATCTCATAAAATTAATTATTGACATTTTTAATATATGTAATATTCTATATATAGAAATATTGATATGTATAAAATATTGCATTAAAAGGAGTCTGATATGAAAAAAATCGACAGTGTTAAGGAGTTCGTCGAAAAAATCGACAGTTCCAAAAAAGTAAACCCGAAAGATCTGTCTTCCGACCAGGATTTGAGCATTGCCATCATGAACCTGATTTCCATTGAGGAGCACCTGGTCTTTTCCGGCGCCAAAACCGGCAAAAATTCCTTCTATGACCTGATTCGGGACGTTCGCGAAATGCGCAAAAACCTCATGCAGAAAATAATTCCTTCCTACGAAGGCGAAGTCTGGTGCATATCCAAACATCTGCTGGCTTCGGCCATGCGCCTTATGGAAGTCGGCACCAAACAGCAGTCGCTCAACCACCCCGAAGAGGCCTACAGGCTTTTCAATCAGGCCTATGAACTTTACTGCCTGTTTTGGGGACTGAACATGAACATGCTTAACGTCGACGATGTCAAATGGATTGAAGACAAATCCGAAGACATCAAAAAACTTTCTTCCAAACTCGACGCTGTCGTCAGGGAAGCGCCTGCCGGCGCCGAAAAAACCGGCGCGCTTTCCAAAATGAAGGCCTTCGTCCGCAAAGCCGTCGATTGCTGCATTGAATAAGGGGAAAAACCATGCGCAAAATCTGTCTGACTTTGTTTGCCGTCGTTCTGCTTGTCTGCGGCTGCGGCAAAAAAACCGAAACTGCCGCGCTCGAAGACGGCAAAATCTATTTTTTCTACTATAACGAATGCCCTTATTGCCACGATGCCATAGACTACATTGACCGGCAATACCCGAACCTGAACATGGCCATGGTCAACATCCATGTCGGCAACGGCTTTGAACTCTTCAAAACCTGCGGCGAAAAGTTCAGACTCGGCAACAGCATCGGCACCCCGTTGTTCTGCATGGGCGACAAATACCTCATGGGCTGGTCCGAAAACAACGCCCGCAAGTTTGACGAATACGTCAAACCCTATCTCAAATAATAAAACGCTTTTAGTATCCTTGTCCCTCCGTCAGCAGCCGGAGGGACGTTTTTGTTTGCAATACCTGCAAAATCTGCTATATATAAAAAGCGAAAGATATTAAAAAGAGGTTCATATGGAACAGCAGCTGCCCGAAAACATCATGCGCAAAGCCGTCAAAGGCATTTCCTACATTGCCCACCCGCTGCGCCTGCGCATTTTGGAATACCTCGACGTCAACGGCAGTTCTTCCGTTTCGGCCATAACCAAAGCCCTCGGCGAAGAACAGGTCATCATCTCCCAGAGCCTGAAGAAAATGCGTGAGGCCAACCTGGTCAGGACCAACCGCCGCGGTATTTTCATCTATTACGACATCTGCGAAGAATACCCGGCCAGCATCTTTACCTGTCTGCGCAAACTCTATGCCATGATGACCGACAATTTTTATTTTCTTGAAGACGGCGTCAAGGCGATTCTGCCCTCGGACTATACCATGATGACCGCCAACCGCATCAAGCTCTTTGCCAATTATGACAAAATGCGCATTCTGGAGTTTCTGACCCTTTACGGCCCCCAAAACGTTACCGAAATCGTCAACGGCATCGGCAGCGAACAGCTCAAGGTTTCGCAATATCTCAAACGGCTGAAAGACGACGGTTTCGTCATCTCGCGGCGGCAGGGACGTTTTGTCATCTATGACATTACGCAGGGCGTGCACAAAACCTGTATCCAGTGCATTCACAAACGTTACGATTCGCTTGAAAACAAAGGCGCTTTCTGATTCCTGCTCAGTCTGCGGCTTTTCCCTCTTCTTCCCTCTTTTCCTGATGATGTCCGCGCAGATTTGCCAAAAACTGCGCCTCGATTTTCATATACTGGGTCAGCAGCCACTTGGACTGCACCAGAACAATTACCGACACAAACAACAGCAGCAGCGAAATCCGCGCGTCTTCGGTCAAAAAGGTATGAAAGACCGTGACAATGAAAAACGCTACCACCAGCAGTCGGAAACTGGTCATCAGAATCAGAGGCAGCCGGTTCGCCTTTTTCGAAATCCACAGTTTATAATAGATTTTAGCCAGAATACTGTTGGAAATGAAAAAGTTTTTGATATTTTCGGCATTTTCGCTCAGATTGCCGCAGAAAGCGAATTTTTCGCTCACTTTTTTCAACCAGCCGGCTTCATGGCCGTCGTCCGGCGAACGGCCGCTCAACCGGCACAAAATCCGCATTACCGTATCGCGCAGAAATGCCGGCAGAATAGCTTCCCAGCCGATAAGCGCTTTCAGGAACGGCGCCATGACCAGCAGCGTTATCCCGGTCATAACCACCCGGCCGCTCAAGTTCGGCAGATAATGCAGGACAACCGGCTGTACATAATGCTGCGCAAGCAGAATAATCGTGTATAATATCATCGAAAACAGCACCATCCGCAACAGATAGTTTTTAAACAGTTCCGACCACAGCCGCTCCTCCGAGGGGCTTACCCGAACCGGTTCTTCCGCCCGGCCGATGTAACGCCGCCACGATTCCGGACAAAGTTTCAGCACCAGCCGGTAAAACGGATCGGCAGTCTTAATCATCATCGGCGTCAAAAAGGTCGTAATTACCGACACCGCCACGATAATCGGATAAACCTGCGCGTCGAGAACCTTAAGGCTCATGCCCAGGCTGGCGATAATAAAGGCAAACTCGCCGACCTGCGCCAGCGAAAAACCGCAGAGAATCGCCGTCTTTACCGGTTGGCCGGAAATGATGAAACCCAGACACGAAAAAGCAACCTTGCCGATGACGACAATCAGCGTAATCAGAAAAATCGGCCAGGCATACGTCACAAACATCGACGGGTCGACCATCATGCCGACCGAAACGAAAAACACCGCACCGAAAAAGTCCTTAATCGGCTGAATGTTCTTTTCGATTCGCTGAATCAGACTGCTTTCCGCCAGAATGGAACCCATGATAAAAGCGCCCAGCGCCGACGAAAAGCCGGAACAGGTTGCCAGATAAACCATGCCGAAACACAGGCTGATGGTAATCAGCAAAAGCATTTCGTCAGTCAGGAAACCTTCGATTTTTTTCAAAAACGTCGGCACCAGATAAATTCCGGCAATAAAACACAAAACCAAAAAGAACACCAGTTTCAGCGCGCTGCCGAACAAAGCCTCGCCGTCAATGCTGTTGCCCAGCGCAATCGTCGGCAGCAGCACCAGCATCAGAATTCCCATAATGTCTTCAACCACCAGCACGCCGAAAACCAAATCCGTAAATCGCTGTTTTTTGACGTTCAGGTCATCAAAAGCCTTAATGATAATCGTCGTTGACGACATTGAAATCATGCTGCCCAGAAAAAAGCTGTCCATCGTCGACCACCCGAGCAGAATGCCGGTGCTGTATCCCAGATAAAGCATGAACAGAATGTTGGCGTTGGCTGTAATCATTGCCGACTTGCCGACATTGATCATTTTTTTGAAGCTGAACTCCAGTCCCAGACCGAACAGAAGAAAAATAACGCCGATGTCCGCCCACAGCGTCAGGTCTTCGCGGTCGCTGACCGTCGGCAGAAAATTGAAAAACGGACCGGCCAGAATACCGGCAACCACATACCCGAGAACAATCGGCTGTTTCAGTTTTTTGCAAATGAGCGTCATTATGCCGGCATAAATGGTAATAAGGGTCAAGTCTAAAATAAGGGTATGGATATGGTGCATTTTTTCTTACATTAAAATAAAGGATTAAACTGAAATTAAATTAATTTTATTTCTGTTTAAATTTCCTTAATGCAGCGCCATAAAACCGTCGGCCGCGTCTGTTTCCCGCGCGTCAGGACAAATGCATGCCTCCGGTTACGCCCATAACCTCCGCCGTCACATAACTTGATTCGTTCGACGCCAGATAAACGTACAGCGAAGCCAGTTCCGCCGGCTGGCCGGCTCTTCTGAGCGGCGTTTCCTGCCCAAACTCGGGAATGTTTTCCGGCAGCTGTCCGCCGCAAATCTGCAAAGGCGTCCAAATCGGTCCCGGCGCCACCGAATTCGCCCGAATGCCGCGGTCGGCAAGCTGCTTGGCCAGCGCACGCGTAAAACAGACGATTGCGCCTTTGGTCGCCGCATAATCAAGCAGGTACTTGCTCGGCTGATAAGCCTGTATCGACGAAGTGGTAATAATGCTCGAACCGGTCGGCAGATGGGGCAGTGCGGCCTTAACCGTCCAAAACATCGAAAAGACGTTGACCTGAAATGTTTCCAGCAATTGCGCGTCGGACAGTTCGGCAAGGTCGGGGCAGGCTGTCTGCCGGCCGGCCGCCAAAACCAAAACATCAAGGCCGCCGAGCTCGTCAACGGCTTTTTCGACAATTTCCGCGCATACTTCCCTGCGGTTAAGGTCTCCGGGAAGCAAAACCGCCTTTTGTCCGGCTTTTTCAATCAGCTTTTTCACTTCCTCGGCATCTTCTTCCTCACTCGGAAAATAGTTCAGCGCCACATCGGCCCCTTCCCGGGCAAAGGCGATTGCCGCCGCCCGTCCGATGCCGGAATCGCCGCCCGTAACCAGCGCCTTGCGGCCGGCCAGCCGGTTGCACCCCTGATAACTGTCTTCGCCGCAGTCAGGCTTCTGTTCCATTTCGGCCTGCACACCGGGCGCTTTCTGGAGCTTTTCTTTAAACTTGCCGTTAAAATACGCTTTTTGCGGATTAATCAGTTCAGATTTTTCATTCATGGCTTTTTTCCTTTGCTGTAAAACGGTTTTCCCCTCCTATGTAATCAGACGAAGGCCGGAATCCAGCGCCTTTAAACCGAATGGATTAGCCGAACTATACGAAAAATTAAACTATCCGCAATATTCTGAACAAAATTTAACATTACCGGAAAAACATGAAACTCTGGACATCACTCTGCCTGTTTCTGCTGCTGGGCGCAACAGCGTTTGCAGTTCGCGAAAATCCTCTGGAAAGCAGACTTCGCCGCATAATACGCCTCTCAAACACCGATGTAGGCGTCGCCGTCATCAGCGGCAGCCGAAATTGGGCGGTCGGCAACCGAAAACGCCCGCTGCTCAGCGTTTTCAAGTTTTTTATTGCGGTTCAAACCCTCCGGCAGATGGAGCAAACCGGAACGGCTCTTAACGCAAAACTGACAGTCGAAGAAAACATGACTGACGCAAACATGTACAGCCCCATGCTGAAAAAACATCCCCGCCGCCCCTTCGAAATCAGTCTGGCCGAGCTGCTCGAATATATGATTGCCGAAAGCGACAACAATGCCGCAGACATTCTGCTGAAATATTCCGGCGGAACCGGACAATTGGAAAAATTTCTGCATGACCTCGGTTTTTCCGGCATTGACATTCGCGTCAACGAAAAACAGATGAACCAAAAAGCAGAAAATCAATACCTGAATCAGGCCGCACCGTCAGACGTCGCCGGACTGATAAAACTTGTTCTTGAAAAAGACGTTTTGTCAGCCGAACACCGGAAATTTCTCTCCGACATCATGCTCAAAACCTCCACCGGCACAGACAAGATAAAACAAGGCCTTCCACCCGGCGTCATGTTCGGCCACAAAACCGGTTCGTCGTCACGCACCGCTGACGGCATTAAAATTGCCGACAATGACGCCGGCTTTGTCACTTTAACAAACGGCCGCACTTATTATATCGCCGTCATGATAACCGAATCAAAACTTGACGACCGTGCTAATGCCGCACTGGCCGCCCAAATATCGCAGACCGTTTACAATTATCTGACGACAGAAAAAACCGACTAGAGAAAAGTCACAAAAAAATCCCCTGCAATGCAGGGGATTTTTAAAATGGCGTACCCGGAGGAAGCGCTAAGCAAAATTAACCGCTGCTCCGGTTAATTTTGTCTGTAAGCTCTCCGTAACATCTTAATGAGTAAGGGAAACTCTTTGACCGAAACGAATTTAGATGCCTGAGAACGAACCCGGGTTCGACCCTGCCGGGAAGCCTTTTATAAAAAAAGCCGCCCTAATAGGACGGCTTATAAATGGCGTACCCGGAGGGATTCGAACCCACGACCCTCGGCGTCGGAGGCCGATACTCTATCCAACTGAGCTACGGGTACATCTTCATACATTGTTTCTTTATGTACATTATTTTAATTTACATTTCCAGTCTTTTTTGAAAAAATCCTCTCTTCTTTCCCGCTTCGCAGAAAATTTGCCGAAATTATCGCAATTTGGGCTTGACTTTTAGTTACGGAAACGTTATTAACAAGCAACAAGTTTATTTACGAGGATTAATACAATGGCTAAAAAATGTGATATTTCTGGCACCGGCGTTATGAGCGGCAACAATGTCAGCCACGCTCACAACAAAACCCGTCGCCGTTTTCTGCCCAACCTGCAGGTTGTATCTCTTCTGAGCGAAACCCTGGGCAAAATGTTCAAACTCAAAGTTTGCTCCAAAACCCTGCGTTCTATTGAACACAACGGCGGACTGGACGCTTATCTGGAATCTACGTCCAACAGCAAACTGACCGAAGAAGCTAAAAAAATAAAAAGAGCATTGCGAAAAGCAAAGCCGCTAAATAATTATAAACAGGTCAACTCCAAAATATCCCTCTGATTTTTCAGGGGGATATTTTTTTATCCCCACAATTAACAGCCCTGAAACCTCCTTCGCGTCAAATCCTTTGAGTTTTACCGAGAACTTGTTTATAAAGAGGCAGTAAAAGAACTAATTTTTTTCACATGAAAGTCTGCCCCGATGGAACAAATCGACACCGCTTCGCTGCCGCAAAACCTGGAAGCCGAACAGGCTCTGCTCGGCGCCGTTCTGGCCAACAACAAAGCCTATGAAAAAGTTTCCGAATTCCTGCGTCCCTACCACTTTGCCGATTCGATTCACGCCAAGATTTTCGAAGTCATTTCCAAACTGATTCAGCGCGGTCATGTTGCGGACGTCATCACGCTCAAAAACTATTTTGAACAGGAAGGCTCCCTGAACGAAGTCGGCGGCCACCAATATCTGATAAAACTTGCCGACAGCGCTTCGCCTCTGACTAACGTCGAATATTACGCACAATTCATTTATGACAAATACCTGCGCCGCGAACTGATAAACACCGGTTACGAAATCGTCAGCGACGCCATGAAAGAAGACTTGGATACCGATGCGACCGCCCAGATAGAAACTGCAGAAAAGAAACTTTTCGAACTGTCTAACCAAGGTGAAAGCCAGGGCGGATTCATCGACTTTGCCGAAGCGCTCACGTCTTCCCTCGGACAAATCGAACAGGCCTATCAGAAAGACGGCAAAATATCCGGCCTTCCCTCCGGCCTTGATGCTCTCGACGAAAAAACCGGCGGGCTCAACAATTCCGACCTCATCATCATTGCCGGACGTCCGGCAATGGGCAAAACCGCTCTTGCCACCAATATCGCCTATAATGTGGCCGAATTTACTCTCGATTATTCACAGATCACGTTTCCTACCAGCGAGTCAGTGTATTGTACCGTGGACCAAGTAGCAACAAAAAGAAAATAAACAATAGACAGTGTAGAGCA
>OKWH01000657.1_pt1 | contig 11264 bp, 6 predicted proteins | sample 1607021 | NCBI WGS metagenome assembly OKWH01 (sample SAMN04414076, study PRJEB24778) | human gut metagenome | material: faecal | host: Homo sapiens | reverse complement strand
GAAAGGTGACAGATAATATTTGTTGTTAGTTATATAGGATGAAGAGAAGATATATGCTACTGAGTCGCATTATTCAGTGTTATATATCATTAAATAGCTTTCCAGAATGACTGGAAATCACGGTATTTGCCGTAGCATACCAGTTCGTCTCCTTCTTCCACCTTCTCATCGCCGGGCAGCTCATTCTTGACGTGAAGCTCCATCAGAGAAATGCCCAGACAATTAGTGACTTTGTTCGCCCTCTTCAATCCGATCAGCTTCAGATGAAACTCTTCGTCCATATTCAGCTCATTCACAAAGTATCCGACAAACTTCTTCGGAACGGTAAACTTCACGACATAATAATCCTGATCGATACGGAACGCTTCCATCGTCGCCCCAAAGTCGAGTAATTGCACCAGGCTACGGGCGGCATCTTCTTCCGGTGTCAGAATCTTCTCCAGGCTGAATGCTTCGAGTACTGCCTTGTGTACCGCATCAATGGCACGGGCAAAGATACGGGGCACCTTTTTCTGCTTCAACAATGCGACAACACGTATCGATGCTCCAAAATTCTCGCCAATCGCCACAATAACGATATCTACGCTATTCAAAGGCAGCACCGACAAGGATTGCTCGTCCGTAGCGTCAATGACAAAAGCGGTGGCAACCTTATCTTGGATTGAATCGACACGGCTATCGCTGATTTCCGCCCCACTACTTTCCTGCCCCACGTCTGATAATTCCTCGGCAAGTACATGCCCGTAATTTCCTAAACCAATAATAATATACTTCATGATGTTAGTTTATGATGATGTTATCACTCGGATAACGGTATTTTGTATTCTTTTTCTGCTTGACGATTCCCAGCATCAGCGTAATCAAACCGACACGTCCGATAAACATCAGCAACGATACCAGCAATTTACTTGCATCGCACAATTGAGGCGTCAGATTCAGGCTCGATCCTACCGTGCTAAGGGCGGAAACACATTCAAAGGTCAGCGCCAGCAAAGAGGCTTTCGGTTCGAGTATGCTCAATATGAAGATAAAGAGAAACAGTACACCCAGTGACATGACGACCGTCGCATTGGAACGCCGGATAGAGTCATGAGACAATTCCCTGCCGAAGACCTCCACCCGTTCACTTCCCCGCAATACGGCTACAAGGTTCAACACTACCACTGCAAAAGCATTCACTTTGACACCGCCTGCCGTAGACTGCGATCCACCGCCGACCCACATCAGGAAGAGATAAACCAACAATGTCTGCACGCTCAATGATGCCAGATCGACACTGCTGAAACCCGCCGTTCGCGGACAGGTCGCATTAAAGAATGCTTGCGTCCATTTATCGGCCACAGGCATTCCGGCAAAGGAGGCATTCCACTCAAAAGCAAGGATGGCCAGTGTACCGATCAGCAACAGCAGGAAAGTCATGATCAATACGATTTTCGTATTCAGATTGTAGAGGTGCTGCATCTTATGCCTTTCCAGTTTGCGGGTACGCACAAACGTCCAGAAATGACGCAAATGGTATAATACGATATCTTTGAAATTAACCAGAATCGGGAAACCGATACCGCCCAAGATAATCAGTAAAGAGACGGAGATGAACAGCCAGTTGTGGTTGGTCATCACCATCGAATTTCCTAAATTGCCTGAAAGTGTGGAGAAACCCGCATTACAGAAAGCCGAAATGGAATGGAAGGCGGCAAAAGCCAGTTCCTCTTCCAGATTCATCCCAAGCGTACCGTGAATGCTGAACCAGATGGACACCATGCCAATGCCTTCGATGACCAACGTAAATCCAAGGATATATAGTAGTGTGGACAGTAACGACCCCAACGAATTGGAACTGACCATATCACGGACAACGAGCTGATTGTAAATGGAAGTATTTCCCATAAAGAACATAGCGAAGAAACTGGTTAATGTCATCACTCCCAGTCCGCCGATCTGAATGAGCAGGATAATGACTACAAGTCCGCTGGTGGTGAAAGTGGTGGATACGTCTACTGGCACCAAGCCCGTCACACAGACGGCACTGGTGGCTGTAAACAGAGAATCGACCCAAGTGATGCCATTGACCGTACATCGCGGAAGCATCAGCAATCCCGTCCCGATCAGAATAATAGCCATAAAGCTGACAGCCAGTATCAAAGACGGATTCGTACGGCGTCCTAAAAGACGCACCAAGCCATTGGACAGGTTCAGCAGAGAAAGAATCAGCAGTAATATTAAATGGTAAAACTTACCGTGAAGGAATTCCCAGACTTGCAGAATCGCTCCTTCTTCTTCAGGACGATGAAAGATGACGGGAACCAAAGTCAGGTAAAGCAATACGCTCAATATCCATGCCAGCCTTCGATATTGCTTTTTCGTAGTCCTGTATGCCAGCGAAATATGCAGGGTGACATCAATTAAAAAGATAATCCATACGGCTTTATACAAGATCTGTATCTGCTGTACTTCGCCCGGGGACAATGGAAAACCATGTTCGTAAACCACTCCGACAATCAACAACAGAGATGCCAGGTAAGTGAGTGCTTCTACCAACCCCAGCAGGATACGTACATAGGGTTTGAGAAGCTTATTCTGATATAACAGAAATTTATGATAAATCTTCATATCACATTTTTTTATTGTCGTATTTGCTATGCCGTGCAAACTTAACTAAAATAACAATCGAATTCGATTCTTTGTTGACAAAATTACACGAATATTAAAAATTTTGCCTACTTTTGGCAGCAGAAAACTAATAAACCACAATAACATGAGTGACAAAAGAAAACGGTATATCCTACCGGAAGAAGAAATTCCACATTACTGGTACAACATTCAGGCTGATATGGTAAACAAGCCAATGCCGCCGTTGCACCCGGGAACTAAACAACCGCTGAAAGCGGAAGATCTGTATCCAATCTTTGCCAAAGAACTGTGTCATCAGGAGCTTAACCAGACTGACGCATGGATCGAAATACCGGAAGATGTACGCGAAATGTATAAATATTATCGTAGTACACCGCTCGTACGCGCTTACGGACTGGAAAAAGCGCTTGGAACTCCGGCACATATCTATTTCAAGAACGAAAGTGTCAGCCCGATCGGTTCTCACAAACTGAACTCTGCGCTGGCTCAGGCATATTATTGCAAAGAAGAAGGCGTCACAAACGTTACTACCGAAACCGGTGCGGGCCAATGGGGAGCCGCCCTTTCTTACGCTGCCAAGGTTTTCGGTCTCGAAGCCGCCGTTTATCAGGTAAAGATCAGCTACGAACAGAAGCCTTACCGCCGCAGCATTATGCAGACTTTCGGTGCACAGGTCACTCCTTCTCCGTCTATGTCTACCCGTGCGAGTAAGGATATTCTGACGGCTCACCCCACCTATCAGGGTTCTCTGGGTACAGCCATCTCGGAAGCTATCGAACTTGCACAAATGACTCCCAACTGTAAATACACTCTTGGTTCGGTACTCAGCCACGTTACTCTCCACCAGACCATCATCGGTCTGGAAGCTGAAAAGCAAATGGAAATGGCTGGCGAATATCCGGACGTAGTAATCGGTTGTTTCGGAGGCGGTTCCAACTTCGGAGGTATCTCTTTCCCATTCATGCGTCACAACATCCTGGAAGGAAAGAAAACCCGTTTCGTTGCTGCCGAACCTGCTTCGTGCCCGAAGCTGACCCGCGGTAAATTCCAATATGACTTCGGTGATGAAGCCGGATATACTCCGCTGCTCCCGATGTTTACATTAGGACACAACTTCGCTCCTGCCCATATCCATGCAGGCGGTCTTCGCTATCACGGTGCAGGTGTCATCGTTTCTCAATTGCTGAAAGACAATCTGATGGAAGCGGTAGATATCCAGCAACTGGAATCTTTCGAAGCCGGTTGTCTGTTCGCACAGGCGGAAGGTATTATTCCGGCACCGGAATCCAGCCACGCGATTGCTGCTGCTATACGCGAAGCAAAGGCGTGCAAGGAAACAGGAGAAGAGAAAGTGATTCTGTTCAACCTGTCCGGACATGGTCTGATCGATATGGCATCTTATGACAAATATCTGGCAGGCGATTTAGTGAACTACGCACTGACTGACGAAGATATTCAAAAGAATCTGGATGAAATAGGAGACTTATCCAAATAAGCCCCGGTTTCCGAACCGAATTCTGTAAGTATAAAAGCCCGGTATGATGCCGGGCTTATTTATTATCTCTACGAAACTATCCAAAAGAATACAGTCTTTTGTACTTTATTCATGGGGTATTTAAAGGAAATTACTATCTTTGGCGTCATTATTAATCTCGTGAACTAATAATGAGCAAGCTTAAGAAGATAGTAATCTACTTGTTTTTCCTATGCTTAGGAATGCATTCCGCCTTTTCTGAAACTCCGGAACAAATCACATTTTCCTATATTTCCATCAATGAGGGACTATCACAAAGTACGGTGTTCTCCATCGATCAGGATAAAAGGGGCAATATGTGGTTTGCCACTTATGACGGAGTTAACAAATACGACGGATATGCATTTACGGTTTATCAGCATAATGAGGATGACCCGAACAGTATCGCCAACGACATCTCCCGTATTGTAAAAACAGACAGTCAGGGACGGGTATGGATTGGTACGCGTGATGGTTTGTCCCGTTATGATGAGGAAAAAGACATATTCCAGAACTTCTTCTATGAAAAGAATGGGAAACATTTGCAAGTTAACGGTATCGAAGAGATTTCACCAGAACAGTTACTTATCAGTACTCCGGAAGGGCTGATCATGTTTGATATCAAAGAATCCAAATTTAGAGATGATTCTTTCAGCACAGCGATGCATAAGACAATCGCCTCCACTCTTTACAGACAGGACGACCAAATTTATATCGGAACTTCGACCGACGGACTCTATACATACTCTATTACTCAGAAAACTTTTGAAAAGGTAATCCCTATTTTAGGGACTAAACAGATTCAGGCTATTCTTCAGCAATCCCCTACCCGCATCTGGGTGGCAACCGAAGGAGCCGGACTGTTCCTGATTAATCCGAAAACGAAGGAAATAAAGAATTATCTGCATTCTCCTTCCAACCCGAAGAGTATCAGTTCCAATTACATCCGTTCACTGGCAATGGACTCACAAAACCGTTTATGGATCGGGACTTTCAACGACTTGAATATTTATCATGAGGGTACTGATTCTTTTGCCTCGTACAGCAGTAACCCCGTAGAAAACGGCAGCCTGTCACAACGTTCGGTACGCAGTATCTTTATGGATTCTCAGGGCGGTATGTGGCTGGGAACTTATTTCGGTGGTCTGAACTATTACCACCCTATCCGGAACCGCTTCAAGAATATCCGCAATATTCCTTATAAAAACTCGTTAAGCGACAATGTAGTAAGCTGTATTGTCGAAGATAAAGACAAAAACCTGTGGATAGGAACGAATGACGGAGGATTGAATCTTTATAATCCGATTACACAGCGATTTACATCTTATACACTGCAAGAGGACGAAAGTGCAAGAGGCATCGGTTCCAACAATATCAAGGCGGTATATGTAGACGAAAAGAAATCTTTGGTATATATAGGTACTCATGCCGGCGGATTGAGTATCCTTCACCGCAACAGCGGTCAGGTAGAAAACTTTAACCAACGCAACAGCCAGCTAGTAAATGAGAATGTCTATGCCATACTTCCTGACGGAGAAGGGAATCTCTGGTTGGGGACACTCAGTGCACTGGTTCGTTTTAATCCGGAACAACGGAGTTTTACTACAATTGAAAAAGAGAAAGACGGCACTCCGGTCGTCTCCAAACAAATCACGACACTATTCCGCGACTCCCATAAACGCTTATGGATCGGTGGAGAAGAGGGACTATCAGTCTTTAAGCAAGAAGGTCTGGATATACAAAAAGCATCCATACTTCCGGTTTCCAACGTCACGAAGCTCTTTACGAACTGTATTTACGAGGCTTCCAACGGAGTCATCTGGGTAGGTACACGCGAAGGATTTTATTGTTTCAATGAGAAAGACAAGCAGATCAAACGGTATAACACGACCAACGGTCTGCCGAATAACGTAGTATACGGTATTTTGGAAGATTCCTTCGGAAGACTCTGGTTAAGTACCAACCGGGGGATTTCCTGCTTTAATCCGGAAACTGAAAAATTCCGTAACTTTACAGAGTCGGACGGGTTGCAAAGCAATCAGTTCAATACCGCTTCTTATTGTCGTACGTCTGTGGGACAGATGTATTTTGGCGGTATCAACGGAATCACGACTTTCCGTCCGGAATTATTGCTCGACAATCCTTATACGCCTCCGGTGGTTATCACCAAACTGCAACTGTTTAATAAGGTGGTCCGCCCGGATGATGAGACCGGTATTCTGACCAAGAACATCAGTGAAACGAAAAGTATCACACTGAAATCCTGGCAAACAGCTTTTTCCATTGAGTTCGTGGTATCCAACTATATCTCAGGACAACATAATACTTTCGCCTATAAGCTGGAAGGTTATGATAAGGAATGGTATTATCTGACGGACAGCCGCACCGTCTCCTACTCTAACCTGCCACAGGGAACCTATCAATTCCTTGTCAAAGCAGCCAACAGCGACGGCAAATGGAATCCTATCCCTACAGCATTGGAGATTATCGTTCTGCCAATCTGGTATAAGACTTGGTGGGCACTACTCATCTTCTTCGCAACCTTCGCAGGTTTCATCACTTTTGTTTTCCGCTTCTTCTGGATGCGCAAAAGTATGGAAGCCCAACTTGAAATAGAACGCAGAGACAAAGAACATCAGGAAGAAATCAATCAGATGAAGATGCGTTTCTTCATCAACATCTCGCATGAACTTCGTACACCTTTGACGCTGATTCTGACTCCCCTGCAAGAGATCATTAACAAAATCAGCGACCGATGGACACGCAACCAACTGGAATATATCCAACGGAATGCAAACCGCCTGCTGCATCTGGTCAACCAATTGATGGACTACCGCCGTGCTGAACTCGGAGTGTTCGAACTAAAAGCGAAAAAAGGAAACGCTCATCAACTGATACAGGACAACTTCCTTTTCTACGATAAACTGGCACGCCACAAAAAGATTACTTATACTCTACACTCTGAACTGGAAGACAAAGAAGTTCTTTTTGATGCCAACTATCTGGAACTGATAGTAAACAACCTCCTTTCCAATGCCTTTAAATATACGGAAAGCGGGCAAAGCATTACCGTAACTCTGAAAGAGGAGAACGGCTGGCTATTGCTACAAGTCAGCGATACAGGCATAGGTATCCCTATCAACAAACAGGGAAAGATATTCGAACGTTTCTATCAGATAGAAAGTGAGCACGTAGGAAGTGGTATCGGACTTTCGTTAGTACAACGTCTGATAGAACTTCATCATGGACGTATCGAACTGGACAGCGAAGAAAACAAAGGCAGTACATTCTCTGTCTATCTGCCACAGGATCTGTCGGTTTACAAACCTTCCGAGTTAGCTTCCAATAACGAACAGAATGAAGAAGAGCAAGTGTATTCTACCAATTCGAAAGCAATGTATTTCATCGACACGGAGAAAGTGGAAAACGAATCTGTGGAATCCGGTGATAAGAAGCGCGGAACAATTCTGATCGTAGAAGATAATAACGAAATCCGCCGTTACCTGAATAACGGACTGGCGGATTTGTTCAACACACTGGAAGCCGGGAACGGTGAAGAAGCACTGGAAAAACTGAAAGACAACGAAGTGGATGTGATTGTCACCGACGTCATGATGCCGGTTATGGATGGTATCAAGCTATGCAAGAACGTGAAACAAAATATTCGGACTTGCCATATTCCGGTTATTATTCTTTCCGCAAAGACCGATATCAAAGATCAGATGGAAGGTCTGCAAATGGGTGCGGATGACTATATCCCCAAACCATTCTCTCTTGCCATCCTGACAACCAAGATACAGAACATGATGCGTACACGCAGACGGATGCTCGATAAGTACGCCAAATCATTGGAAGTAGAACCTGAGAAAATCACATTCAATGCAATGGATGAAGCCTTGCTGAAACGTGCCATGGCGATTGTGGAAAAGAATATGGATAACATCGAATTCTCTACCGACGAATTCGCCAGAGAAATGAACATGAGCCGTTCTAATCTGCATCTGAAACTAAAAGCAATTACCGGAGAATCAACCATTGACTTTATCCGTAAGATTCGTTTCAATGAAGCGGCCAAGCTACTGAAAGACGGACGATATACGGTAGCGGAAGTCAGTACTATGGTAGGATTCAATACACCGTCATATTTTGCCACCAGTTTCAAGAAGTACTTCGGATGCTTACCTACGGAGTATATCAAGAAATCAAAAGGATAGTAGTGAGACATACAGTATAGAGTCTTTTATAGCAATCGTGTTTTTTATCTTTTTCCGAAAGAAAAATGCACCTGCCTTGTACCATATACCACATTTTGAGGTTCGTCTTCACGAATGTAGATGCCATAGACACCAAGCAATGCGCGGAACAGATGACGTGGTGGATAGGCAGAAAAGTCGATGACGCTCACGAGCGGATGACGGTCTTCGACACCAAGCCGTTCATTAAAATCATGGACGGTGGATATTTTGATGATATCGCTCATAAAATGTTCACTATAAAATGCAAATGTAATGGTATTTAATAACATAGCCAAAGATATTAAACAATGTTAGGCTATAATCAAGGTTATTGTAAGTGTTAAATGAAAATTCTATTGCAATATAAGATTCTTTTCGGTTACATACTCCTGATGATAATAATCGGGTGCATGGCAGCCGTTTTATTTCATGAACGTCATCGGATACATGAGATAGTGGAGGATGCCAATGCCATCCGTCTGGTACGCCGTGAAATCAATAATATCCATCGCCATATAACAGACCTCGCCCTGTCCGGTGAATCGGTTATGGCATGGGAACAGGCTGATTACGAATCCTACCACGAAGACAGGCTGGATGTGGATATACTGTTACAAGATCTACAACGGAGCCACGGCGACTTTGTCCTGTCGGATCAGATAGATACCTTACGTAACCTGTTGGAGGATAAAGAAACGCATTTGTTACATATCATGGAGGCATACCACCGCCAGGAAATCGCCGACAGCCTGCTGCTTCACCGTCTGCCGGTCGAAACCGAACGTGTGACAAGTCCCCGTACCATTACCCAAAAGAAAAAAGGTATTGCAGGATTTTTCGGAAAGAAAGAGACCGTACAGGTTCCGCCTTCGGCTGATGCCATACGTTCCCTGAACGAACGTCTGATAACCATACAGGAGGAGCGCATACGCAACATAGATGCATATTCGGACAGTCTCCAGCTCCAAAACAAGGAACTGAACCGCAAACTGCACATGCTGATTAACACCCTGAACAACCATACACAAGAGGTTTTTCAGTATAGGGAAAAACATATCGAGGCATCACACGAGCTTTCCACCCGGATCATAACCGGATTGATTATAGCCGCACTCATCCTGCTGGCAATCTTTTATATGGTTATTCAGCAGGATCTGAAACGCGACACGAGGCTCAGGCTGAAAATGGAGGAAATAATAAACAAGAACCACGAACTGCTGGAGACACGCAAGAATATCATCCTTACCATCTCACACGACATACGCGCTCCGCTGAATATCATCAACGGCTGTGCGGAACTGGCGGCGGATACCCGTGACAGGAAACGGCGGAATCGCCATTTGGCCAATATTGGGATCGTGAGCAGGCATATCCTACACCTGCTGAACAACCTTTTAGACGTGTACCGTCTGAACGAGTCCAAGGAGACCTGTAACAACGTACCGTTCAGCCTGAACGATTTGTTGGAACGTATTGCCACGGGCTTTTCCCATGTGGTAAACAATAAAGGCATCCTTTTTCTTTGTGATTTCAAGGACACGGATGTCGTACTTCACGGCGATGTGGACCGTATCGAGCAAATCATAGACAACCTGCTGGCAAATGCCGTCAAGTTCACGGAAACAGGTACGATACATTTCAATGCCGCCTATAAAGACGGGAATCTCTCCCTGGAGATAAAAGATACGGGAATAGGTATGGATGAGAATACCCTTTCACGCATATTCCGCCCGTTCGAGCGTCTGGCCTCGGAGACGAATGCCGACGGTTTCGGGCTGGGACTCCCTATCACGCAAGGGTTGGTCAATCTTTTAGGCGGAAAAATATATGTCGAAAGTGAAATCGGATGTGGTTCTACCTTCCGGGTATCATTGCCATTGCCGCCTTCCGATGAAAGGATAGGATACGAAGCACCGGCATTGCAGGCAACATGGTCTTTGCCTCAAAGTGTCCTTATTATCGACAACGACCGTCTGCAACTGGAAATCGTCAAGGAGATGCTGGAGCGTAACGGGGTGTCCTGTATCGCCTGCTCCAATGCGAAAGAACTCGTGAAGGAGATGCGCAAGCGGGATTACGACCTACTGCTGTCCGACATACAGATGCCGGGAACCAACGGTTTCGAGATATTGAATCTGCTGCGCAATTCCAATATAGGCAACTCTCGCACGATTCCCGTCATAGCCATGACAGCAAGGGGCGACCGGGAAAAGGAAGCGTTCGTTGGCAGCGGCTTTGCCGACTGCGTTTACAAGCCGTTTTCAATGAACGAACTGCTGAATACCATATCCGCTGCCATGCCCCATAAAGAACCGGAAGAACCCTGCGCTCCCGATTTCGACACGTTCACGGCGGATGTACGGGACAAGCGGAAACTGCTCCGGACGTTCATTTCCCAATCCAACCGGGATATAAAGGATCTCCGGTCTGCCATGGAAGCCGAAGACAGAGCCGGATTACGGGAAATCGCCCACAAGATACAGCCTTCATTGGAACTGTTGCAGTCCTACGGGCCGTTTTACGATTTCCGGGAAATGCTGAAAGACGAGACATCCGGCAAGGAGGTTATCGAAGAATACACGAAACGGATTATAGAACATATCTCCATGCTGGTAACGGCAGCGGAGAACACCATAAACAGAATGACCCATGAAAAGGAAAATACTGATAGTTGAAGACAATGTAAGCCTTTCGCAGCGGCAGAAGGACTGGTTCGAGCAGGCAGGCTATGACGCGATGACCGCCGTGCACGAACCGGCAGCCCGCGCGTTGATACGCAAGCACCGGTTCGACCTGATTCTTTCCGATGTCCGGCTGCCGGAAGGTGACGGCATCTCCCTGCTGGAATGGCTTAAAAAGGAGAAAAGGGACATACCGTTCATCAT
>OKWH01000654.1_pt1 | contig 11299 bp, 8 predicted proteins | sample 1607021 | NCBI WGS metagenome assembly OKWH01 (sample SAMN04414076, study PRJEB24778) | human gut metagenome | material: faecal | host: Homo sapiens | reverse complement strand
GCCGTGAGGGCATCCGTAGGCAGCTGATCGCTGTGAAAGACAATTGGCCTGAACTCAGCGGCAAGATCCGGGACCAGATTCTTCCTTTCAATGTCGTCCGGGATTGTCTTAAACGTGCCGGCGCTCCATACGAGCCGGAAATGATAGGCGTCAGCCGTGAGAAACTCCGGAAGACATTCCGCGCCATCCCGTTCATGCGGGACCGGTTCACCGGCATTGACCTGATTTATCGCGCCGGCCTTATGGACGAGGTGGAAGCTTACCTTTTCGGCAAAGGCGGGATTTACGGGTGCTAGTCCCGGGTTTGGGCGGTGACTCCGAAACTTGAATAAACAAAAGAGGCTGGCCATGTAATCTGGTCAGCCTCAATTCTATATGAGTTACTGTTATTTGCTCTGTGCAATCGCAGCCTGCGCAGCGGCGAGACGTGCGATAGGAACACGGAATGGTGAGCAAGATACGTAGTCGATGCCGATCTTGTTGAAGAACTTGATGGAATCAGGATCTCCACCGTGCTCTCCGCAGACACCGCACTTGAGCTCAGGTCTCTTGGAGCGACCGCTCTGGATACCATATTCCACGAGCTTGCCTACACCCTTGGTGTCGATAGTCTTGAACGGATCTGCGTCCAGAAGCTTGTTTCCGAGATATTCGCCCATGAATGTTCCTACGTCATCACGTGAGAAACCGAATGTCATCTGTGTGAGGTCATTGGTACCGAATGAGAAGAACTGTGCGGTACGGGCCATCCTGTCACCGGTAAGAGCGGCACGAGGGATTTCGATCATTGTACCGAACTGGTAGTGGATGGTGGTGCTGTACTTGCCTTCAACCTCTGCCTTTACCCTGTCGCAGATAGCCTTCTGGAAGCTGAGCTCACGAGCTGAAATTGTTACAGGAATCATGATTTCAGGAATCGGGTTGAAACCTTCTGCCTGAAGTTCTGCAGTAGCTGTGAAGATCGCCCTGTACTCGACCTCTGCAATCAGAGGGAATGACACGTGAAGACGTACTCCACGGTGACCCATCATAGGGTTTACCTCGTGCAGGGACTCGCCACGTTTCTCGATTTCCTCTACGGTTACGCCGAGCTCTTTGGCCAATTCTGCTTTCTTCTCATCAGTTCTAGGAACGAACTCGTGGAGAGGAGGGTCGAGCAGACGGAATACTACAGGCTTGACGTCCATAATCTTGAGAGTGCCCTTTACAGAAGCCTTGATAAATGGTTCAAGCTCTGTAAGTGCTTCCTTTCTTTCTTCATCTGTATCGCAGAGAATCATCTTGCGGAGTTTTGCAAGCGGAGTCTCTGAATTCTTGCCGTAGAACATGTGCTCAAGACGGAACAGACCGATACCTTCGGCGCCGAATGAAAGAGCCTTTGCAGCATCTTCAGGTGTGTCGGCATTGGTACGGATTCCGAGCTTGCGGAACTTGTCGGCGAGAGCCATGAACTTCACGAACAGCGGATTCTCGGAAGCGTCCATCGTCTCGATCTGTGCGTTGTAGACGAGACCCTTGGTGCCGTTGAGGCTGAACCAGTCGCCTTCCTTGAACTGCTTGTCGTGGCCGGCGAAAGTCACGATCTTGTTTTCGAGGTCAATGTGCATAGCATCGCAACCTACGATACAGCATTTGCCCCATCCGCGTGCTACGAGAGCAGCGTGTGAAGTCATACCTCCACGGATGGTAAGGATACCTGCAGCTGCGCGCATACCCTCGATGTCCTCAGGAGAAGTCTCTTCACGGACGAGAATGACCTTCTTGCCATCTGCGGCGGCCTTTACGGCATCCTCAGGAGTGAACACGAGTGTTCCTACCGCTCCGCCCGGAGATGCAGGAAGACCCTGTGCCATAACTTTGGCCTTCTTTTCAGAAGCAGGGTCGAGGATTGGGTGGAGAATCTCGTCGAGCTGTGCAGGAGAAACACGCATTACGGCGGTCTTCTCGTCGATCATACCCTCTTCGAGCATGTCGATCGCCATCTGGAGGGCAGCGAGACCGGTTCTCTTGCCGATACGGCACTGGAGCATCCAGAGGTGACCCTCCTGGATGGTGAACTCGATGTCCTGCATATCGTGGAAGTGCTCCTCAAGTCTGATTCTGATCTCGTCGAGCTCCTTGTAAACCTCAGGCATTGCCTTTTCAAGTGACTCCAGATCCTTGTTCTTCTCTGTCTTGGTAGCCTCGTTGAGCGGGTTAGGGGTGCGGATACCTGCTACGACATCCTCTCCCTGGGCATTGATAAGCCACTCACCGTAGAACTTGTTGTCTCCGTTTGCAGGGTTACGTGAGAACGCAACACCTGTAGCGGAAGTATTGCCCATATTGCCGAATACCATTGACTGTACGTTCACTGCTGTGCCCCAGTCATCTGGAATTTTCTCAATCTTTCTATATGTAACGGCGCGTTTTCCGTTCCATGACTTGAATACGCCGCCGATAGAACCCCAAAGCTGCTCTTTTGCAGTGTCAGGGAAATCTACGCCGAGAACTTCTTTAACCTTGGCCTTGAACTGGTCGCAAAGATCCTTGAGCTCTTCAGCCGTGATATCGGTGTCAGAGGCATAACCTTTGGCAGCCTTGAGCTCTGACATCATCTTGTCGAGTTGCTGGCGGATTCCCTTACCGTCCTCAGGCTCAATGCCTTCTGCTTTCTCCATAACGATGTCTGAGTACATCATGATGAGGCGTCGGTAAGCATCGTAAACGAAACGAGGGTTGCCGGTCTTCTTGATCATTCCCGGAAGAGTCTCAGAGCAAAGTCCGATGTTCAAGATGGTGTCCATCATACCAGGCATTGAACTTCTTGCGCCTGAACGGCAGCTCACGAGGAGCGGATCGTTAGGATCGCCGAATTTCTTGCCCATGATTTTCTCCGTAGCCTCAAGTGCTTCAGCCACTTCTTGTTTCAATTCATCTGAATAGCCTCCGCCCAGAGCGTAATACTCTGCACAGCACTCAGTTGTGATAGTGAAACCAGCCGGAACCGGCATGCCGAGCAGGTTCATCTCGGCCAGGTTAGCTCCTTTTCCTCCAAGGAGTTCGCGCATGGTGCCATTGCCTTCAGCAGTCTTGCCACCGAAGCGGTACACCCTTTTTTTGTTCTCTAACATATTTTTAAAACAGGTTTTTGTTTTTCGAAATCAAGTTTTCCTTAAAGAGTGCAAATTTAATCATTTTACACATGCATTGCAAGAAAAACTTACTTGCCTTTATGCCCCTTCTCGTAAAGCTCGATGGAATTGATGATGTTCTGCCATACGCTGTACAGTCCTCCTGCGACGGAAGTCACTGGAGTCAGATACGAATAGCCGAGCCATATCAGAAAGCCGGTGTTTTTCTGTCCAAGTGCCTGGCCGGAGGTGATTTCATCAGAAGACCGTTCTTCTTCCGACTCCTTCCTTCCGACTCTTCCGGCGGCTTTTCCGACACCGAACTGGATGACCGTACAAGCCAGCGAAATGACACCTATCAGCACTACTATCCAGAAAGATATATGGCTGAGTACCAATGCTCTGGTGGCAAGAAAAATCGCCAATGTCAGCGAAATGCCCCAGAAATAGAAAGCCCATTCAGTGTATCTCATCAGCCAGCGCTGGAGTCTCCGGGCAGTATATCTGATGAGCCATGCCAGAAGCAGCGGGAAAACCAGCAGCGGAAAAATCTTCATGCAGATCGCGATGAAACTCTCGAAGAAGGTCGCGTCCGACTCAGTATTGAATATAGGTATGACCAGAGGAATGACGACCGCTACCGCAATGTTGATGAGCACGACGTATGAAACGGTGTCCGACAGGCGTCCGCCAAGTTTCCCGGTAATCACTCCCGCGGCGGCTGCCGTAGGGCAGATGAAACACAGCATTGCGCACTCTGTCAATATTTTAAGGTCTCCGTCAGGCATCAATGTCGCAAGCCATGTGAACAATATGAACATGACAATCTGGAAAGCCAGCGCGATGAAATGCCAGCGCCGGAACCTCAGGTCGTGCGGTGAAATCCTGTTGAACTGGAGGAAAAGCATGATTGCGATGAGTGCCGGTTGGACTCGTTTCGCAAAAATCGAGAAAGAAGGCTCCACGTCAGATGCCAGCCAGGGCACATAATGGAGTGCCAAATAAGATGCCGCCCCCGTGAAAATCGCCAGAGGCAGCATCCATTCCTTTATGAAATTGATTAATTTGTCCTTTGCCACAATAACCTCCCTACAACAGCTTGGCCGCTATGTCCGACAATTCGCTGCGCTCTCCCTTCTTCAGGAATACGTGTTCGAAAAGCTTCTGTCCGGACATCTTTTCACCGAGATGAGTAAGACCGTTAGACCACTGGTCCAGATAAGGCTGGTCAATCTGGAAGATGTCGCCCGTAAATACCATCTTGGTCCCTTCACCTGCCCTCGTGATGATCGTCTTGATTTCATGCGGCGTCAGGTTCTGTGCCTCGTCAATGATGAAATACGCCTTGCCCAGGCTCCTTCCTCTTATATACGCAAGCGGTGTTATGAGCAGTTTCTCGTCCTTCAGAAGGCTCTCGATGTGCTGGTATTCCCGGCTGCTCGGTCTGTACAATGCCTTGATTACGTTGAGGTTGTCCATCAGCGGCTGCAGGAAAGGACTCATTTTGCTCTTCTGGTCGCCAGGCAGGAAGCCGATATCCTGATTTCCCAGAATGACGGTCGGTCTGGACAGGATTATCTGGTCGAAATCCCGCTCCTGTTCCAGAGCTGCCGCCAGCGCGAGCAATGTCTTTCCAGTTCCGGCACCTCCGGTCAATGACACCAGCTGAATCTTCTTGTTCAGGCATGCGTCCAATGCGAATTTCTGTTCGTCATTCCTCGGTTTGATTCCGCTGGCTTCCCGCTTCCTGACCAGAATGATCTTGTCAATGTCGGCGTCATATCTTGCGCAGATTATTTCGTCTCCATGAGTCGTCCATTGTATCTTGAAAAGTTGATTCGCAGATGGTTTGGTCTTGCAAAGCCCCTTCCAGTCGACGGTGTTGTGCTGGCCGTATGCCAGTTCCTGTACCACTTCGTCCGGTGCGTCCGTGATGAACTGCACTTCTTTCTGTGAGAACTCCACCTTGTTTTCTTCCACGCGGTCAGTCAAGTAGTCCTGTGCCACCATTCCCGCCGCCTTTGCCTTCATTCTCAGGTTTATATCTTTGGTTACCAGCGCCACGAAACGGTCGGGATTGTTGTCCCTGACCCAGATTGCGGTAGCCAGAATCCTATGGTCCTGGATGTCGTCATGGAAAAGTTCCTTCATGCTGTCAGGAAACGGATGGTTCGGCTCTATCTTGATGTTGCCCAGACCTTTGCCGATAGGCACGCCGTCTTTTCCGAACATTTTCCCTTCGGTGAGACGGTCGATGTCTCTCATGAATCCTCTCGCATTGAAACTCAACGCGTCCGTGCCCTTTTTGAACTTGTCCAGTTCTTCCAGCACGGCTATCGGTATGACAATATCATTGTCCTGAAACTTTCGGATGGCCTTGTAGTCATGCAGAACGATATTTGTGTCCAGGACGAATATCTTCGGTTTCCTGGCTCCGTTCCCCTTTGCGGGGACATTGGCGTACCTGTTGATCATGTCTGAATATTATGTAACCCTTAAAAAATAACTTGGTAATCTTTGCTCGTCTTTTCGGTCTATATTCCTTTTCTCATCAGTCGTGTACGTCCAGTACACTCCTTCTTCGAAAAGAAATCTATCCTCGAAAATACTTCAAAATCTTTACCAACTTATTTTTTCATGCTTACTTTAAACACGCATTTTCCTAATCCTCTCCCTCCGGGACAATGTCCTCCTGACCGAGCAGAGACTGAAGTATGCCCGCCACGCCGTCCTGATTGCCGCTGGTTATCCTCAGCCCCGGTTTCCCCGGATGACCGATGGGATAATAAGCCACATCCTGTAGCAGCATTTCGGCATCCACGTAGTCGAAGTCGCTGTCGCGGATTTCTACCACCGCACCCGGGACCTCGCTGAAAAGAATCCTGGTGATGTCGGTTTCCCCATACGAACGGCAGATTCCTGAGATGTCGGCGTCAATGCCGGCTGTCATACCGTTGCTCATCCTGTTCAATGTCGCAATGAGTCCTCCCGGACCTGTCGCCGCGCCCGAAACTATCACGCCGTCTTCCAAGAACTCTCTCACCACTTCGAAACAATCTATGAAATAATCCGAGTCCATGATATCCGGAGCCTTTCCGCCAGCCAGGCCTGTCTTCTCTGCCAGCAATGACCCGCCAAGTCGGAACTTACATGTGTCGAAAGGAATGTATATCAGCCAGTTGCCGATATTGTCCGATACGTGGACCTGGCACTTTCTGCTTTTCCCCAATACTGGCGAAGATGTCCTGAACGGGAGTTCGCACAGTGGCAATGCCGGATTCATGTCCGGGGTGTTCATGATTTCCCGGTCAATGGTCTCCGCGATGTCTATCGGCTCGTCAGAATCATCGGCACTCTGTATGTTTTCGCTTTTTTCAACGTAGATATTGAACTTTATCCGGCATCCTTCTGTCTTGTCATCGTCCTGTGTGCCGGTGACTTCCTGAAAGTGATATCCGCCCAGTCTGATATCCAGCATGTCCAGATAACTGCAAGCCGCCTCCACGGATTTGTAGAAGGCGGTCATATCGCCGACTTCCGAGGTCTCCCATTCCCATGTGATGTCAATGATGAGGTCATCCAATCTGAAATGGCCTGTTTTCCAGATAGTCCGGATCAATCCGGTCGCTATTTCCGCACGTGTGGTCTCTTCCGGGAAGAATCTCGGGATATTGCGTGGCTTGAGGGTGGAAGGTGTCACCTCGCCGAGATATTCGAATATCTTTTCCGATGAAAAGGCCTTGCTCTCCGGTGACGGATCTACGCTCTCGTCGATCAGCGGCTCAGTGGCCGTTTTATTAGACTTGTCTGTATCTGTCTGATAATCATTATGTTCTAGGTTTGCATCCGGATGGCTTCTATGAAATTCTCCGATAGCTTCTTCCAATATCTGCCTCGGGGTCAGTTCCATTCTGGCTCCGTCGATGATGTATTCCGAATCAAGTGCAGGCACAAATTCCCTCATATCTCTTTCTTCAATGTTCCCTCAAATGTAATAAATTTCCGCGTCATTTCATCTGTAATTGTTATCTTTATGACCACAATATGAGGAAAAATGAGGAAAATCGAAGTCTGTTGCACATCCGTGGAGGATGTCGTGGAAGCTTATGAAGGTGGCGCCATTCGCGTGGAGCTTTGTTCTGCAATCAGTTGCGGTGGCGTGACGCCCAGTCGGGGCCTGATAGCTGAAGCTGTAGCTGCCGCGTCGGGCACCGTTATTCCTCGCATCAATGTAAATGTCCTCATCCGTCCGAGGGAGGGGAGTTTCGTCTATTCCCCGTCCGAAGTCAGGACAATGATTTCCGATATAGAGTTTTGTCGCGATGCCGGTGTCGACGGCGTTGTCATAGGTGCATTGACCCCGGACGGGAACATTGATATGGACTCGTGCCGCCGCATGGTTGCTGCCGCAGGCCCTTTGAGCGTGACCTTTCATCGTGCCTTCGATGTCTGCCTGAACCCGGAACTTGCTCTGGAACAGATAATTGACCTTGGCTGTGAACGCTTGTTGACCTCCGGTCAGCAGCCCAAGGCCCTGGCCGGCGCATCAATGATTGCAGGGCTCGTAAGACAGTCTGCCGGACGTCTGGTCGTTATGCCCGGCTCCGGTATAAATTCTGACAATATTGCTGAAATAGAGCGCATTACCCATGCTACGGAGTTCCATTCTACTGCCCGCGCAGCCGTACCGGACCCTGACCTGCATCACGTTCCGGAACTCGGTTTCGATGAGCCGGCAGTTTCACCGGGTCTCATCCTCCGGACCTCCCGCGATGTGGTCCGTTCATTGGTAGGTTAGATTCCTGCGATGACTGTCCTGATCTGGGAAGCAAGTGACGTGTTGTAGCCTGTCGAGACGTAGACGATGCGGCCGAAACTGTCGCACATCGCGATTACCGGCAGCGTTTTCGATTCGCTGTGGCATCCGTTGCACAACATGTTCCTGATTTCAGATCCGGTGTCTATGCCGAAATGTATGTCGCTGCCGTCCAATGTTTTGGCTAGCTTGTCGACATTGGTCCCGCTCTGCCCGAAAACCATAACCGGCCGTCCCCATTGGCCCAATTCCGGGAGCATTGACTGGACATCCCTTATGGCATGATTGCTCGGTTCGTCTCCGTCGCCGAAGACCATGACCAGGAAATATCCGCGCCCCGTGGTGCTCAATATTGACTTCTTTACAGCAGTGCTGCCGTCGCCGTCTACGGGGGTATACAATGCCTCCGGGTCCATGGCTCCGATGACGCTGATTTCCTCTTTATTATCCCTCATAACCAACTGTATGTCAGTGTTTTCCCCTTTCTCGACGCGGAATGTCGTCATTCTTGCCAGTACCTTTCCGCTGGCAAGCCTGGTCCCGCTGGTCAGCAGGTATGTTCCGGCATCCAAAATGAACGGCGTGCTGAATCTTTTAGCCGAAGCGTCAGCTCCCAGCTCGGTAGCGTCCCCATCCTCGAAATCAAGTAGTCTCCGCTGCCCGTCCTGAATCCGGCTCAATGTAAAATGGCGGTAATATTCCGGATTGTCCAGTGTGCCTTTACCCGGGACATAGTTCATGGTCATCGTTCCTTTTTCGGAAATAGTTCCCAATGCGGCACTCTCTGCGGTGATGTCGACCCATTCATTGTCAATCATATACTGAGCCTTTCCGGTCATCTGGTCTACTCTTGCCGGTATTCCGAATGTCCGCAATGCCGCTACCGTAAATATGTCTTTCGACCTTCCGTCCGCCATGCGGATTCGCAATGTTCCAGCCGGAGTGGCTTGTAACCTTCTGGTGTTCAGACTGTCCGCTATCGCAATGCTGTCCCTGGCCCAAGTGATGATCTCGTTCACCAAAGCCCTGGCGTCATCCTCGTCATTGATCTCGCGCGTGTTTATATAAGGTGAAAGCGCCTCGTGGATCTCCGTGTGGAACGGCTGTAGAAATTCCCCGTTTATGCGGGGACAAAGCACATAATTGAAATAGATTTCATCTTTCGTGCTGAGTATATTAGGCTTGGCGGCCGTGGTCAACGCATCCCAAAGCACTTCGCATTTCGTGTCACGCAAGTCCTTGCGTCTTAGCGTCTTGAGCATCTCCAAGCCGTCATGCAGACGGTCATTTTCATTGGCCTTTCCGATGAAATTCCTGATTCCTCGCCAGTTTCCCTTCGCATCCGTCAGCTGCTTGTATGCGTCTTCCGGCAATCCCGCCATTCCGAGACGTTCCTCAGCATTGTCCCGAGTCGTGAAAGTCGCTGTGTATGCGTGCCTCAGCGAGTCTTCGCGCGCGAGCCGTACCTTGTTCGCGGCAATCGCCTCCTCACTCGCTTCCGCCGGAATCCTGCCGTTCGCAGGAGGGTTCATGTCAATGTCAATCTCCATCGGATCCGCATCCGTATGGTCCAATGTGATGGTGATTCCGCAGTTTTCAATGCCTTCCGTATGGAGCTTTCCGATTCCGTAACGTCCGTCATATGAGGCCCATACGAACATGTCGCCGATTCCTGTGTGGAGTATTGCCTGCCCCTTCTCGTCGGTTTTCAATGTCACTGCCGGGAACATTTCACCATAGTTGTAAATGCAGAATCCGACGTCGGCGCCGGTTACGGGTTTGCCTTCGGAATCATTGACAGTCACTATATTGCGTCTTGTTTTCACATAGTTGCCGATGACATTGATTTCTGTGAAGCTGGCGGTACGGCGGATTACGTCTTCAGGTCCGCGGTAGTCGCCGAATACGAGCGTGTGCATCAGCATTGCCCTGGCCGCAGGCTCATTGAACCAGGCCATATTGAGTTCCGGTTCCGGCTCACAAGCGCCGAGGAATGACCATTTCCCGTCTGTCCATACTTCCACCCAGGCGTGGTTGTCATCCGTATGGGCCCATCTTGGCGTGTAGACCTGGCGCGCCGGGATTCCGACGGTGCGCATGGCTGCCACCGTGAATGTCGACTCTTCTCCGCATCGTCCTTCGCCGTTCAGAATCGATGCGAGCGGTGAAAATGTTCTGGCATCCGATGGCGTGTATGTCACTTTTTCATGGCACCAATGATTGATTTCCAGCGCCGCGTCATGCATTGACAGCCCCTCCACGCGTGCCTTCAGCGTGTCGTAATACATTGTCCTGAAATCGTCAAGCCGCTCGTTGTTCACCCTGACGGGCAGCACGAAGTGCCTGAACATCCGGTCTTCCAGCTGCTTTCCCCACGGCATTTCCCGTCTGGCTCTCAGCGCCACTTCCGCATTGTCCCGGAAAAAGTCCTCGCTGTAATCGCCCTTGTCCGCGATGCTCATATATTCATAAAGGAAGTCCACGGCCTCTCCGACCGTCATTTCTCTCTTGCACCCGCCCAATATACATGCGGTCGCCGCCAATGTCAGTGTTATTTTCTTTAGTGTCATATTTTCCGTTGTTCACGAATGCAATAGTATGCAAAAAATTTCTGAAATGAAACAATTGCGGAGAATTGTTCGTGCAAGTGATCGGACGGATCCCTTTAATTGCGGCACGAAGCCATACCTTTTCGTTGAATTCCATAAATAACTCCTCTTGTAATATCATATACAATGAAAGGAGCTAAAACTTACACTTGAACTTGTTCTTGAACTCCTCTTCTTCCATCACTTCATGGAAAAGTCTGGCGACTTCTGCAGGAGGGTTATGGAAGGCACCGCATCCGAAGGCGCCGAGTACGAGGGAGTCATGACCATGGAGGAGGCCTATGCGGAAGATTGTGCGGATCTTGCATCGTGTAATGTCGAGGGCCTCCTGAGGCATGTGTCCTTCAGCAGTGAGCTTTATGGAATATCTTCCGTCGAGATTCAGGGCGGCGCAGGATACCACGGCAACATTGTACGGATCCTCTATCATCGTGCAGTCTGCGGTCTGACGAAAGATGGCGGCGTTCTTCTTTTTGCGCTCGTCGATAGCTGAATCACTGTCTCTTTATACACATCTCCGAGCCCACGAGACTAAGGCGAATCTCGTATGCCGTCTTCTGCTTGAAAAAAAAAAACAAAAAAAAAAAAAAAAAAAAAAAAAAAAAAAAAAACACAACTCACCCTTAACAATAGAACACAGTTACAAATAACCAAGCAAAAAACTGACAAAAAACAACCTATGATGAAGCCCAAATCTCACCATTCATCACTAAACAAATATACCAACAAACCATCCTGATAAATCACCAACCCACAACAAT
>OKWH01000652.1_pt1 | contig 11307 bp, 10 predicted proteins | sample 1607021 | NCBI WGS metagenome assembly OKWH01 (sample SAMN04414076, study PRJEB24778) | human gut metagenome | material: faecal | host: Homo sapiens | reverse complement strand
GCATATAGGCAGATTAAGAAAAAGATTTGAAAATATAAAGGAATTTGAGATAGTATCGGTAAGAGGTCTTGGATACAAGGCTGTTAAGAAGGTATAAAAGCATATATGAAAAAGAAATTAGTATTAATATCATCGTTTATTGTATTTCTGATACAGACGGTTTCTATGTTAATTGTGGGTACCATATCCACAATTCTTATCCATTCGGGAATTATTACCATTAAAGGATCAAGTAAAACGCGGGTAATTATGGTTATTTGCTGCATATTGGGGGCCAGCATACTTATAGGATTTATTGTTTCAATAATATTCACAAGGATACCTGTGAAGCCGTTGGACGAGCTTATAAAGGGCATGGACAGGCTTGCAGACGGAGATTATTCTGTGAGAATTAATTTCAATAAAAATCCGGGACTCAAGAAGGTGGAACACGGTTTCAATAAGATGGCAGAAGAACTTCAGAATACCGAACTGTTAAGCAGTAGCTTTATCAATGATTTTTCCCATGAATTTAAGACTCCTCTTGTTTCTATCCTTGGATTTACAAAACTTCTCAGAAAAAATATTTTAACGGGTGAAGAAAGAGAAGAATATCTTGGCATAATAGAAGAGGAAATGAAAAGATTATATACAATGGCGAACGGCATACTTAACCTTACAAAGGTTGAGAACCAGAGTATACTTACTAATGTTACGGAATATAATCTTTCAGAACAGATACGCCTTACGGTGCTTCTCCTTGAAAGTAAATGGACAGCCAGAAATATTAATATGAATATTGATTTTGGCGAGTATACAATCAATGCCAATGAGGAGATGATGAAGCAGGTATGGATTAATCTCTTAGATAATGCCATCAAATTTTCTCCCGAGGGTGAAGAAATTTCCATAAGGATATCTAAGAAAAACGAACATATTTATGTTAGTATTTCCGGTAAGGGACCTCACATTGAAGATGAGGAAATTAATAAAATTTTTAGAAAATTCTATCAGTCGGATTCATCACATTCCACCGAAGGAACGGGCATAGGACTTGCACTTGTAAGCAGGATTATTGAACTCCATAAGGGAAGAATTGAGGTGAACAGCGACAAGAACATCAATACATTTACGGTTATATTATGAATAAAGTTAATATTATGTTTATTATTAGTTTAGATTGAGTTTAGAAAAGTGGTATATATTAACAGTCATACAGTCGAAAGGAGTAGACAGAAGATGATTAAATTACTTAAGAACCTGCCAAAGAGAAATTGGTTTATGATGCTTTTTGCCATAGGTTTTGTGGTTCTTCAGGTATGGCTTGACTTAACGATACCTGACTATATGGCAGACATTACGGCACTTGTCCAGACCGATGGAAGCAAGATGACAGATATTATGGCAGCAGGTGGAAAAATGCTGCTTTGTGCATTCGGAAGTCTTGCGGCTACGGTTGTTGTAGCTATTATTTCTTCAAGAATAGCTTCGGATTTTTCAGCCGTATTAAGGGCAAAACTTTTTAATAAGGTCCAGGGATTTTCAATGGAGGAAATTGGAAGATTCTCTACTGCGAGTCTTATTACACGTTCAACTAACGATGTCACACAGGTACAGATGTTTGTAACAATGGGCTTTCAGGTATTGGTTAAAGCTCCTATTCTTGCAATATGGGCGGTGTGCAAAATATCAGCAAAGAGCTGGCAGTGGACATTTTCGACAGGTGTTGCTGTTGCGGTATTACTTATCATAGTAGGTCTTTGCGTATCAATAGCACTTCCTAAGTTCAAAAAACTTCAGGAACTTACAGATGATATCAACAGGGTTACCAGGGAAAATATTACAGGTATCAATGTTGTAAGAGCATATAATGCCGAGAAATATCAGGAAAGTAAATTTGAAACCGCTAATAATAACCTTACAAAGACACAACTTTTTACATCAAGGACAATGTCGTTTATGATGCCGGGTATCCAGCTTATAATGAGCGGACTCCCTCTTGCCATATACTGGATAGGGGCATATCTCATTAATAAAGCCGATATGATGAGCAAAATAACTTTATTTTCCGATATGGTAACATTTTCTTCTTATGCAATGCAGATAGTAATGGCATTTATGATGATGGTAATGGTATTTATTATTCTGCCGAGAGCATCCGTAGCAGCTAAGCGTATTAATGAAGTGCTTGATACGGAAGCTACTATAGTAGATGGAGACAAGGATATTAAAGATTCAGGCATCAGAGGTGAAATTGAATTTAAGAATGTTAATTTTAAATATCCTGATGCAGAAGATTATGTATTGTCAGATATCAGCTTCTCTGTTAAAAAAGGTGAGACATTGGCGATTATAGGAGCTACCGGGTGTGGTAAGAGTACCGTTATTAATCTTATTCCAAGATTCTATGATGTCACTGAAGGCGAAGTCCTGGTAGACGGCGTAAATGTAAAAGATTACAAACAGAAAGAACTTCGTAACAAAATCGGATATGTTTCGCAGAAAGCTACATTATTCGGAGGAACGGTTAAAAGTAACATTGCATACGGTGATAATGGAAAAGACGGCTTTATGGAATCTGATATTGTGGATTCTGTATATGTTGCACAGGCATCCGAATTTGTTGAAAAAATGGATGAAGGATATGATTCTTATATAGCACAAGGCGGAGGTAATCTTTCAGGAGGCCAGAAACAGAGACTTTCAATAGCAAGAGCCGTGTGCCGTCATCCGGAGATATTTATTTTTGATGATTCATTCTCGGCACTTGATTACAGAACCGACAGAGCTTTACGTTCTGCACTAAAAAAAGAATGTGCTGATGCTACAAAGATTATTGTTGCACAGAGAATCGGCACGATAAGAGATGCAGATAAGATAATTGTTCTGGAAAATGGTACCATTGCAGGAATGGGTAAGCATGATGAGCTTATGAAAAATTGTGAAGTATACAGACAGATAGCATATTCGCAGTTATCAAAGGAGGAACTCTGATATGGAAGAAAACAGACAATATAACAATCCTCCTAGACGTGGAGGACACGGAGCCGGCAGGCCTGTGGAGAAATCCAAGGATTTTAAGGGAACATGGATTAAAATTTTAAAATATAATAAAAAGTTGTCGTATGCAATGCTTTGTGCCGTTATTTTTTCGGTAGCTGCTACGATATTTACACTTATCGGTCCGGATAAGTTAAAGGACCTTACCAATACAATTACCGCAGGATTTAAGACCGGTGTGGATATGGATAAAGTATTTAACATTGGTATAACACTTGTGATTTTGTATGCCTCCGGTACTGTTCTTTCAATACTTCAGGGACAGATAATGGCAGTTGTTACACAGAAGATAAGTAAGAACCTTCGTAATGAGATTTCTGAAAAAATCAACAGACTTCCTATGTGGTATTACAATACAACATCGACAGGTGATATCCTTTCGAGAGTAACCAATGATGTAGATATGATAGGACAGTCCCTTAATATGAGCGTAGGTATGCTTATATCATCCGTTACCTTGCTTTTAGGTTCTGTATTTATGATGTTTAAGACCAATGTTCTTATGACCGTAACGGCAATACTGTCGTCTTTATTCGGATTTGCCATTATGATGATAATTATGGGCAAATCACAGAAGTATTTCAAGAGACAGCAGAAGCATCTCGGGGAAATTAATGGACAGATTGAAGAAATATACACAGGGCACACAGTAGTCAAAGCATATAACGGAGAAGAAAAGGCAGCAGAAGAATTTAACAGAATGAATGAAAATCTTCGTGACAGCGCTTTTAAGGCACAGTGTTTATCAGGCCTTATGATGCCTATTATGAATTTTATCGGTAACTTCGGATACGTTGCAGTATGCATCGTCGGTGCTGTGCTTGCCATGAATGGAAAAATATCATTTGGTGTAATTGTTGCATTTATGATATATATCCGTCTTTTCACACAGCCTTTATCCCAGATTGCACAGGCTATGCAGTCAATGCAGTCGGCAGCGGCGGCAGCAGAACGTGTATTTGAGTTTGTTGAAGCAGAAGAAATGGAAAATGAAGATGACAAGACCGGAAAGGTTGAAAATGTTAAAGGTTATGTGGACTTTGAACATGTAAAATTCGGCTATAAAGGTTCGGATAAGATTGTCATTAAAGATTTTTCCGTTAATGTAAAACCGGGACAGAAGATAGCAATTGTAGGACCTACGGGGGCCGGAAAGACAACCCTTGTGAACCTTCTTATGAGGTTCCATGAGGTTAATGACGGCGTTATCAGGATTGACGGCGTTCCTACAAAAGACATGAAGCGTGAGGACGTCCATTCATTGTTCTGTATGGTATTACAGGACACATGGATTTTTGAAGGAACAGTAAGAGAAAATCTTGTATATTGTACAGAGGGTGTTTCCGATGAAAAGGTAAAAGAAGCATGTCGTGCGGTAGGACTTGATCATTTTATAAAGACATTATCCCACGGATATGATACAATACTTAATGACCAGGTAAATCTTTCACAGGGACAGAAGCAGCAGCTTACAATAGCGAGAGCAATGATTGCGGATAAGCCGATGTTAATACTTGATGAAGCAACAAGTTCCGTTGATACAAGAACTGAGTTACAGATTCAGGATGCAATGGATAAACTAATGGCGGACAGAACATCTTTTGTCATTGCCCACAGATTATCCACAATTAAGAATGCAGACCTTATCCTTGTAATGAAAGATGGAGACATTATTGAAAAAGGTACACATGAAGAACTTCTTGCAAAGAAAGGCTTCTATGCAGATCTTTATAACAGCCAGTTTGAACAGGCTTCATAAAAAGCGGAAAGGGGCTAGGTTATGTACAAATATGTTACAATTGAAAGAGAATACGGAAGTGCAGGAACAGAAATTGCAACAAAACTTGCAAAAGAATGTAAAATCCCATGCTACGGCAGAGAAATTCTTGAGGAGCTTTCAAGAAAGGCAGGAATGTCTGTTGAGAAGCTTGAACAGTATGAAGAGGATGCCACAGGAAGTTTTCTGTATTCATTATATGTAATGACAAAGGTTCAGTCAGGTGATACCGATTATACCGACTTAAAAGGTAAAGTATATATTGCCGAGCAGAAGATTATTAAAGAATTTGCTAATGAAGGTCCTGCCATATTTTTAGGTCATTGTGCTTATGAGGCACTTAGTGACAGACAGAATGTACTGCGTGTATTTATTTATGGTGACGAAGATGATAAAAGAGAGCGCATCAGCCGTGAATACGGAATTGCAGACAGCGAAATTGACAGTACAATGAAGAAATTCAACAAGAAGAGAAGTAATTATTACAAAGCCAATACAGGTCTCAGATGGGACGATTACCATAATTATGACGTTGTAATAAACAGCTCTACAATCGGCATTAATAATGCAGTATTACTTTTAAAGGGAATGATAGGCTGATTATGAAAAAAATTAACAGGCTTATATTATTATTTACAACTATGGCTGTGGGCATTTTGCTCACAGCCTGTGACGGTTATAAGGGCAAAAAAGAAAGAACGCTTAACCTTACAGCAATGGATACATACATGAGCATAACCTGTTACGGCAGGGAGGCGGATGAAGCCTTGGAGCTTGCCGAGTATGAGATAAAAAGGCTTGATGAGTTATGGTCTGTAAGCAACAAGGACAGTGAAATCTACAGAATCAACAATGGAACAGACAATCTTTTATCGGAAGATACAATAAAAATACTCGAAAAATGCCGGTATATATATGGCACTACGGACGGAGCTTTTGACGTTACAATAAGACCGTTAGTTGAGCTGTGGGGTTTTGAATCCGGACGCCTGTATGTTCCTGGAGATGATGAGATAAAAGATAAACTTGCACTGTGCGGTTTTGACAAAATTAAAATGGATTATGAGACTATAACGATGGAATCGGGTATGGGACTTGATTTTGGCGGAATAGCGAAGGGATATACTTCAGACAGGCTTATGGCTATTTTCAATGAATTTGATATTGAATATGCAGTAGTTTCTCTTGGAGGAAATGTACAGTGCTATGGAAGAAAACCTGACGGCAATGATTTTAAAATTGCAATTGCTGACCCCAATGGTAAAAAAGATTACGCAGGATCAATTAACGTTAGTGGGAAAGCAGTAATTACGTCCGGGGGTTATGAGCGCTATTTTGTGGATGATTTAACAGGTAAAAAATACTGCCATATCATAGACCCTCACACAGGATATCCTGTAGAGTCTGATATGGATTCAATAACTATTGTAAGTGTTGATGGAACTCTGGCAGACGGACTTTCTACAGCCTGCTATGTTATGGGACTTGATAAGACCATAGAATACTGGCATAACCATAAATCAGAATTTGATTTTATTGCTTTGTCCGGGAATACAGCTTATGTTACATCAGGAATAGCAGAAGACTTTGCAAGTGATTATGATATCCGGATTATAAAATAATAAGAAATTTGACAGGCATCCTGACAGGTGCCTATTTTAAAAAAATAAAGAGTTCATGCAGCTGAACTCTTTATACAGGAGATAGAAACAATTTGTTCTATGACACGCATTGCTCAAGTACGTATCATTTATTGTAGATTTAATATAACATACATGTTATAATTAGTAAAATTCATTTTTTTCACGAAGATGATGAAAAAAATTCACCACAAGAGGGAACGATATGACACTATTTTCTTATAAGGTTTTTGTGACCATTGTAGAACATATGAATTTCAGAAAAGCAGCGGAAGAACTTAATCTCACACCGTCTGCGGTAAGCCACTGCGTAAGTGGGATGGAAGAAGAACTGGGTTTTCCGTTATTTATCAGAAAAAACAATAGAATCAGTCTTACCGGCGATGCCAAGTCAATTCTTCCTTATATAAAACAGCTTCTTTTAAGCGAAAATGCAGTAAATCAGGCAATTGCCGAGATACAGGGTTTTGAAAAGGGAACGGTAAAGCTTGGCTGTTTTAACAGTGTTTGCATAAGCTGGATTCCCAAACTTGTCAAAAATTTTTCCGACAAATATCCCGGAATCAAAATAGAACTTTTTCAGGGAACTTATAACGATATTGTGAAGTGGCTTGAGAATGGAACAATAGATTTAGGCTTTTTATCGGTATCAAGTGCCGGCAAAATTCCCATAACACCTTTATATAATGACCGACTTATGTGTGCGGTGCCAAAGACGTTTAAAACCCGTAATGAGGGCTTTATTACGATAGACGAGCTAAAAGAATGTGACTTTGTGCAGCCTGCGGAAAATTGCGATGCGGACAGCCAGATGCTTTTTGAAAACAGTGGCTTTGTAGCACAGTCAACGTGCCATGTTGTTGATGATATGTCAATTTTAACGATGGTACAGTCGGGAATAGGTGTATGTATACTTCCCAAAATGACTGTTGAGTCGTATAATGCTAATGTTGATGTTTATCCGATTTACCCTGAGGCATATCGTGTAATCGGTATAAGTGCATTTGAAAGTACAAGAAAGACACCAATTGTGAATAAACTTTACAATATGATAGTTGATTTATTTACGGAACAATATACATAGAAAGAAAGTGTTTAATATGAGTTACAAGGTTTTGATTATCGGCGCAGGAGCGGTAGGCGTTGCAATGGCAGCCTCTCTTTCGGAAGAAGGGATGGATGTTACGGTATATTCAAAAAGCCACACTGCGGACTGTATCGAGGAGAATGGTGTAAAAAGATGCGGTATATTTAAGGAGATATCAGTACCCGCAGGCAAGGTAAAGGTAATAAGAAATTATGGTGAGGCATGTCAGGCATATGATTATATAATTATCAGTGCAAAAACCATGGCTGACGAAGAGATTGCAAAATCCCTTGATAACAACAGAAATATAATTGCACCGGAGGGAAAAATTGTTATCTTTCAGAACGGCTGGGGCAATGATGAAGTATTTTTAAAATATTTTGATAAGAATGAGGTATACAATGCGAGAATAATAACCGGATTTGAGCGTGTTACTCCGGAAAACAGCAAAGTTACCGTACATACTGCACCTATTCTGCTGGGTTCTCTTTACGGCGCGGATAATTCCTGCATGGAGCCTTTAGCTGCCGCAATCAATAATTCCGGTATTCCGTCCGAAGTATCGGCTGACATAGGCAAGGCTTTGTGGGCTAAAATGCTTTTTAATACAACACTCAATCCACTTGGAGCAATTCTTAATTCATCTTATGGTGAACTTTCGGAGTCGGAGAGTGCCTGTGACATTATGAATCAGCTTATTGACGAGACATATTCCGTACTTTTAGCAGAGCATCTTGAGACATTCTGGAGCACACCTGAGGAATACAGGAAGGTTTTTTATGAAAAACTTGTTCCGGATACTTATAAGCACAGGTCATCCACACTACAGGATATTGAAAAAGGACAGAAAACGGAAATAGATACATTAAACGGATGTATTATAAGTCTTGCGAGACGAAATGGCATCGATGTTCCCGGACACAGGATGATTTACAAACTTATTAAATCAATTGAAGAAAAAATGTTGACAAGCAAATAACAATGTGGTATATTTTTACTTGCGTTGTGAGTGACGCAAGTAATAATGCGCGAGTGGCTCAGTGGTGGAGCGTCTCCTTGCCAAGGAGAAGGTCGCGGGTTCGATCCCCGTCTCGCGCTTATTTTTTTGCAAAAATATAGGTCCTGTTTGCAATTTGTACTGTATGTCATTTTGTGAGTAGGACCTATGTTTTTGCAAAGAGAGGTGCAAGCACCTCTCAAACCTCTTATGAGATAAGAGGTTCGGATCTCAGGCTCCTAAAGTCGCCTTCGGTCGGTTCGACGGAAAAAAGGTCCACCGGACCTTTTTCTTATACCGTCTCACCCCGTCTCGCGATTCTTTTATTGTATGCCCTAAAACAGGGACCTCCGCAATTTAAAAGTGGATCACTGTGGGTCACTGGATATAAGACCTTGTGGTCTGAGGCATGGTGTATCAGTAGGTGGTACATTGTGTCTCGGTCTATTTTTTGTGCAAATGGATGTGCAGGTGATAAGGTAGAGATTCCTATAGCTGCCGTCCGTGAATCTCTACCCAAAAAGCGGAAAACCCGGAAAGAGGTAGAGAATCCTGTAGCCACCGTTAGGAAATCTCTACCCAAAAAGCGAAATTCGGTCGAAAAGGTAGAGATTCCTGGATAAAGTCTATATAATGGTGTAAATTACAAATCTATATAAAAAGAGCCAAGTGCTCATCTTTCAGTTATAATTAAGTTACCACACAAAACATAATTGAAAGGATGAAACCCATGGCTCAATTACATTTTACATTAGATAGTGATTTTTTTGTAGGACTTTTTTCAGAAACTAAGGATGAAGCATTTGGCAAGCTTATGGAAGCTTTACTTAATCAGGTTCTTCAAGCTGAATCTACCGAACAACTTGGTGCTAATAACTATGAACGTTCTCAGGAACGTTCTGATTACAGAAACGGAACCCGGACAAGGTCATTAACTACTCGCATCGGAAAGATTGAATTACAAGTTCCTAGACATCGTAATGTCCCATTTAAGACTTCCTTATTCGAGAATTACCAGCGTAATGAGCAAGCTTTAATTACAACCATGATGGAAATGGTAGTGCAGGGTATATCAACCAGAAACGTCAAAAAAGTAACTGAAGAACTCTGTGGAGAGTCTTTCTCTAAATCTACTGTTTCTGAAATTTGTAAGGAACTTGATGTTCCAATTAAACATTTCAAAGAACGTTTACTGCCGGAACATTATCCGTTTATTATTGTTGATGCGATATATTTAAAAGCACGCGAAGATCATCGTGTCAAGTCCAAAGCATTGTTTATCGCTATTGGGATAAACAATACAGGCCACAAGGAAGTACTCGGTTTTGAAGTATACGATTCTGAGAAAGTAAACACTTGGAAGGAATTCTTTGAAAGTCTTAAAAGTCGTGGCTTACGTGGAGTGGATATTGTGATATCAGATGCACACGCAGGACTTGTTGAAGCAATAAAGGAATGCTTCTCTGGTTCTTCATGGCAACGTTGTCAGGCTCATTTTACTAGAAATATCATAAATAAGTGTCCAAAAAAATACAGCACTGGTTTAGCTTCTGAATTGCGAGATATGTTCAATGCAACTACTATTGAAGAAGCCCGTCGATTAAAAGAATCTATATACGATGAATATAAGGATGTTGCAAATGAATCAATGGTTGTCCTTGATGAAGGGTTTGAGGATAGCATTACAATCATGGCATTGCCTTCAAAATATCGCATTGCATTAAGAACCAGCAACATAATAGAGCGTGAAAACAGAGAGATCAGAAGACGGGAAAATGTCATTCAGATTTTTCCTAATACGGAATCTATTATACGTCTGATTGGTGCAGTTCTTCAGGATGATCATAATGATTGGAGTGTCAGTCACAGAATTTTTGATATGAAAGAGTACTATGACAAACTAAGCTCCATTCAATCAAATCTCCTGAAGATAAAGGCAGCATAGACGAACTGACATAACTGGAAGATGAATTTACACACAAATTTGGACTTGACTGAAATCTCTACCTATTCGACCGATTTCCGCTGTTTGGGTAGAGATTTCCGACCGGGGTCTGTGAGAATCTCTGCCTATTCGGCCGATTTTTGCTGTTTGGGTAGAGATTTCCAACCGGCGACACCAGAAATCTCTACCTATTCGGCTGATTCCCCCCATTTGGGTAGAGATTTCCAACCGGCGACACCAGAAATCTCTACCTATTCGGCCGATTTCCGCCATTTGGGTAGAGATTTCCAACCGGGGTCTGCGGAAACCCCATCCCGTATAATTTATAACGATGCCTATGAAAACAGGGCTTTGTGGACAAAAGTACGGAAATTCAAGAAAATCTTCATTGCCATAACACCCGGAATACAGTAGAATAATAAAAAATGAGGGTCAAAAGGTATTTTGTCCCTCAATTATGATTAATCAGATTACTACATGTAATGCATTCATGTAATCTGACTCTATCTTGAAATAGGGCTAATTTCCTTCGCTTTCGCAGTAAATGGCTACTTTCTCGGTGAAGTGTGGGTCATTAAGGGATACATCGAATTGCATGCAAGCATGCATTGATGATACCTTTTGACCCTTTAATCATAATAGCCAATCCGTAAGACACAAGTTACAGAAAATATGGTATTTGCAGGGGAAATGGCACTTTCTGAAAAAACAATGCTAAATCCAAGCCGAGTTGTTACCTGTGCAATTTGTGAGAAAGATTATGATAAAACTTTGCTGAACGATGAATTGATAGACCCGGATAAACAGGTCAGACTTGAATTA
>OKWH01000651.1_pt1 | contig 11310 bp, 7 predicted proteins | sample 1607021 | NCBI WGS metagenome assembly OKWH01 (sample SAMN04414076, study PRJEB24778) | human gut metagenome | material: faecal | host: Homo sapiens | reverse complement strand
CGACGCCTACGCCCGGGACTTCATCGAAGCCGTCCGCTGGATCAAGCGAAACCTGCCCCACGCCAAGATTTCGGGCGGCGTGTCGAACCTCTCGTTCGCCTTCCGCGGCAACAACGCCGTGCGCGAGGCCATGCATTCGGTGTTTCTCTACCACGCCATCCAAGCGGGTATGGACATGGCGATCGTCAATCCCCAAATGCTGCAAATCTACAGCGACATCGAACCGGGACTGCTCGAACGGGTCGAGGATGTTATCCTCTGCCGCCGCGCAGACGCCGCCGAACGCCTCACGGAATACGCCTCGCAATTCACCAAAACCGGCGCGACGCAGACACAGCATACCGACGCCTGGCGCTCGGAGCCGCTCGGCAAACGCATCGAATACGCCATGCTCAAGGGCGTGGCCGACTACATCGAGCAGGACGCGCTCGAAGGCTACCGCACGCTGGGCTCGCCCCTGGCGGTGATCGACCAGTTGCTGATGCCGGCCATGGAGGTCGTAGGCAATCTGTTCGGGCAGGGCAAAATGTTCCTGCCGCAAGTGGTCAAGACCGCCCGCGTGATGAAAAAAGCCGTCGCCGTACTGACTCCCTACATCGAGCAAGGTTCCGAAGCGAACGCCAAGAGCGCTGGCAAGGTGCTGGTGGCTACCGTGAAAGGCGACGTACACGACATCGGCAAGAACATCGTGGCGGTAGTCATGGCCTGCAACGGCTACACGATCCGCGACCTGGGCGTGATGGTCGAGTGTCCCCGCATCATCGACGAAGCCGTCGCTTGGGGCGCCGACGCGATCTGCCTGAGCGGACTGATTACCCCTTCGCTCGAGGAGATGATCCACGTCTGCGAAGAGCTGGAACGCCGGGGGTTGCAAATTCCCGTACTGATCGGCGGTGCGACCACTTCGGACGTACACACCGCCGTAAAAATAGCTCCGACCTACTCGGGCCCGGTGATCCATGCCGACAACGCCAGCCGCAACAACAAAATCCTCGGCGAACTGCTCGGTCCCGGCCGGGAGGAGTATCTGGCTCGCGTGCGCGAAGAGCAACAGACCCTGCGCGACCAGTACCGCCGCCGCGAGGAGATCCGCACGATCCTACCCTTCGGTCAGGTGCGCAAGCTGCGCGTGCCGAAACCCGCGTCCGAAATCGCCGTTCCGGCACATACGGGACGGCTGGTGTTTCCGGACATAAGTATCGCCGATGTGGAGCCGCTGATCGACTGGAACTTCTTCTTCCCGGCGTGGGGGCTCAAGGGCCGCGTACCGGAGATCTTCGAAAACCCCGAACACGGCGCCGAAGCCCGCAAGCTCTACGACGACGCGCAAAAGATGCTGGCCCGCATCCGCGAAGAAAAACTCCTCACCCTCCAGGGCGTAGCGGGCATCTTCGAAGCCGTCAGCCGGGGCGACGACATCGTGGTCACCGGCCCGAAAGACAAGAAATACATCCTGCCGATGCTGCGCAGCCAGGCCCCGGTCCGGGAAGCCCAGGCCCGCTGTCTGGCCGATTTCATCGCCGACGAAAAGGCAGGCAGGACCGACTATATCGGGGCCTTCGCCCTCACGGGCGGCATAGGGCTCAAGGAGCTGACCGAAAAGTTCCGCGCGGAGGGCGACGACTACAACGCCATCCTCTCGAAGCTGCTGGCCGACCGCCTGACCGAAGCCCTCTGCGAATGGGTGCATATCTTCATCCGCCGCCAGATGTGGGGTTACGAAACCGGTCCGGCGCTCACACCCGAACAGATCATCCGCAGCAAATACCGGGGTCGGCGCATGGCCTTCGGCTACCCGGCCTGTCCCGACCACTCGCTCAAACGCGAGGTCTTCGACCTGCTGGCCGCCGACAAGACGACCGCCATGCGCCTGAACGACAACTATATGATTACGCCCGAGGAGGCGCTCTGCGGCCTGTTCTTCGCCGACGCCGAATATTTCTCCGTCGGACGAATCGACCGAGAACAACTGGCCGACTACTCCGCACGCCGCGACATGGACACAGAAACGATCGAAAAACTGATACCCAATAACATCTGATGAATATTACGGATCTCATACAGGGCACTGTCGCTTCGCGCACGACCCGTTTCGCCTTCGAGCTGCTTCCGCCCCTGAAGGGGGACGGCACGCGCAGCGTCTTCGGAGCCATCGACCCGCTGATGGATTTCAACCCGGCCTACATCAACGTCACCTTCCACCGCGAAGCCCTCAAAGAGGACGTCCGCCCCGACGGAAGCCGCGAGTGGCACATCATGCGCCGCCGTCCGGGCACGGTCGGTATCTCGGCCGCGATCCGGCGCAAATACGACGTGGAGGTGGTTCCCCACCTGATCTGCGGCGGCTGGTCGAAATACGACATCGAGGATTCGCTGATCGACATGGATTTCCTGGGGCTGCACAACGTGCTGGCGCTGCGGGGAGACAAGCGGCAGAACGAACCCCGCTTCGTCCCCTACGCCCAGGGACACGCCCACGCCGCCGACCTGGTGCGCCAGATCCAGGCCATGAACCGGGGAGAATTTATCGACGGCGAAGTCGAGGAGTGCCACCACTCCAAGTTCTCGGTAGGCGTGGCGGGCTATCCCGAAAAGCATTTCGAGGCGGCGAACGCCCAAAGCGACCTCCAGTACCTCAAGGAGAAGGTCGATGCGGGGGCCGACTACATCGTAACCCAGATGTTCTTCGACAACAGCAAGTACTTCGATTTCGTGGAGCGCTGCCGCAAGGCGGGCATCACGGTACCGATCATCCCGGGCATCAAGCCGATCTCGACGCCCAAGCACCTGGAGATCCTGCCTCGCACCTTCAGCGTCAGCCTGCCCGAGGAGTTGGTGAAGGCCGTCCGGGCCTGCGGCGAGGACACACAGGCGGCCCGCGAGGTCGGGATAGAATGGGCGATCCACCAGGCCAAGGAGCTCAAAGCGGCCGGAGTGCCGATCATCCATTTCTACACGATGGGACGCACGGACAACATCCGCAAGATCGCCTGCAACGTGTTCTAATTCCGAATAGGGCAAAGTAATTGCTATTAAACACTTAACCATGACACCCGTAGAGTTTCGCCGCCACCTGCACCGCCATCCGGAGCTCTCGTTCCGCGAAACGGAGAGCGCCCGCTTCATCGCCGAAGCGCTCCGCGAGGCAGGCATCCCCTGCCGTCCGATCGCCGGAACCGGCGTACTGGCCAAAATCGAAGGACGCGGCGACCTGCGGCGGGCCGTCGTGCTGCGGGCCGACATCGACGCCCTGCCCATCCGCGAACAGAGCGGCGCGGCGTGGAGTTCCGAGAACGACGGAGTGATGCACGCCTGCGGGCACGACATCCACGCAGCGGTGCTCTACGGCACCCTGCTCCGGCTCTCCGCCGAGCGGAATTTCGAGGGTACTCTTTTCGGAATCTTCCAACCCGGAGAGGAATCGAATCCCGGCGGAGCCTCCAAAGTGCTGGCCGAAAACCCCTTCGAAGGCTATACGGTGCTGGCCGTCGTCGGCGAGCACGTCGAACCTGCACTGGACGCGGGCACGCTGGGCTTCCGCGCGGGCAAGTACATGGCCTCCAACGACGAACTGCGCCTCACGCTCGAAGGCGCGGGCGGCCACGCGGCCATGCGTGCCGAACACCGCGACACGGTGAGCGCCGCCGCACAACTGATCCTGCACCTCACGGCCCTGAACACGCCCGAACGGGCCGTTTCGATCGGCAAGGTCGAAGCTGCGGGCGCCACGAACGTCATCCCGGACCGAGTCTATATGGAGGGAACGATGCGCACCTTCGACGAACGGGAGCGGGCCGAAGTGAAACGCACGATCGAGGAACTCGCCGCTGCGAACGACGCCTCATACGGCGTACGAACCCGGGTACACTTCACCCCCGGCTACCCGTGCGTGGTCAATGACCCGGAGTTGATCCGGCAGGCCGTCGCACTGGCCGAAACCGAAGGGATCCCCTTTCAAATGCTGCCCCTGCGCATGACTTCCGAAGATTTCGGCTTCTACGGCACCCGCTACCCGGCAATCTTCTACCGCCTGGGCGTCGGTCCCGGAGCCGGAAAACTGCATACATCCACCTTCAACCCCGACGAGGCGGCCATTCCGACCGGCATCCGGTTCATGGAACTCCTCGCCCGTAACTATTTCAACCGATGAATAAACTGAAAAATACGAAGAAATCGGCCGCATTCGACCGCTCTTCGCTGATTATTAACCTGTTCCGGGAATTCCCAAACAACAAATTTTCCCTCAAGCACCTGGCTTCGGCCTCGGGCGGCGCCACCAAGGAAGGCCGTCTTCGCACCCGTGAAATTATCGCGGAACTGCTCGCCCAGGGCACTATCGAGGAGTGCGGGCAGGAAAAGTACCGTCTCAGCGGCAAGGAGCGTCCCCGCCAGGAGGGCATCGTACAGATGATCTCGACAGGAGCGATGTATATCCGCTCCGAGGAGTTCGAAAACGACGTATATGTCAGCCAGCGCAATTCGCTGAATGCTCTGGACGGCGACCGCGTGGAGTTCGTCATCACCCGCCGCTCCCACGCCGGGTCCCTCGAAGGCGAGATCACCCGCATCGTGGAGCGCAGCCGCAAGCAATACGTGGGCACGGCCGACGTGAGCGACCACGCCATCTTCGTCAAGATGGATCCCCGGCGCATGCCGATGGACGTCTATCTCTCCAAGCGGGACAACCCTAACGTACAGCACGGCGACAAAGTCGTGATCCGCATCACGGACTGGGCGCTGGGTTCCAAAAGCCCCGCCGGAGAGCTGGTCGAGGTATTGGGCCGCGCCGGAGAGAACAATACCGAGATGCACGCCATCCTGGCCGAATACGGCCTGCCCTACCATTTCGAGCAAAAGGTCGAAGATGCGGCCCAGGCCATTCCTTCGACGATCACCAAAGCCGATTACGCCGCCCGGCGCGACTTCCGCAAGATAACGACCTTCACCATCGACCCGGCGGATGCCAAGGACTTCGACGACGCCCTCTCGATCCGCAAGATCGAAGACGGCGTATGGGAGGTGGGCGTACATATCGCCGACGTGACCCACTACGTTCAACCCCGCTCGGTGATCGACACCGAAGCCGAGGAGCGCGGCACGTCGGTCTATCTGGTCGATCGCACGATCCCGATGCTGCCCGAAAAATTGAGCAACGAGCTTTGCTCGCTGCGCCCCGACGAAGAGAGCCTCTGCTTCTCGGCGGTCTTCACGCTCAACGAGGAGGCCGAGGTGCTGGACAAATGGTTCGGCCGCACGGTCATCCACTCCGACCGCCGCTTCACCTACGAGGAGGCGCAGCAGATCATCGAAACCGGCAAGGGCGACTTCGCCGAAGAGGTGCTGACGCTCAACCGTCTGGCACAGCGGATGCGCAAAACACGCTTCAAGCACGGAGCCGTGAGCTTCCAGCGCGAAGAGGCCAAGTTCAAACTCGACGCCGAAGGCAAACCCCTGAGCGTCTATTTCAAGGAGCAAAAGGAGGCCAACCAGCTCATCGAAGAGTTCATGCTGCTGGCCAACAAACAGGTCGCCGAATTCTGCGGACATCACAAAGTGAACGGCCGTGCCGTGCGGCGCACGATGGTTTATCGCGTACACGACGTTCCGAACGAGGAGAAGCTCGAAAAATTCCGGACCTTCGTTCTGCGCTTCGGCTACGTATTCAAGGCCGACAAGGGACGCGCCGTGGCCAAGGAGATGAACAAGCTGCTGGGACAGGCCAAAGGACGCATCGAGGAGAACGTCATTTCGAACCTCGCCGTACGTGCGATGTCCAAGGCTTTCTACTCGACCGATAACATCGGTCATTACGGCCTCGCTTTCCCCTACTACACGCATTTCACCTCGCCGATCCGCCGCTACCCGGACATGATGGTCCACCGGCTGCTGGCCCGCTACCTCGAAGGAGGCAAATCGGCCGACCGCGACACCTTCGAGAAACTCTGCGTACACGCCTCGGAGCGGGAAGTGATCGCTGCCGAAGCCGAACGCGCCTCGATCAAGTACAAAATGGTGGAGTTCATGCAGGATAAAATCGGCCAGTTCTTCGACGGCCATATCTCGGGCATGAGCGACTGGGGCATGTACGTCGAGCTGGACGAAACTCACATCGAAGGCATGGTTTCGCTGCGGGAAATGGAGGACGACCTCTACCAGTTCGACGAGAACCGCTACGAGGTCTATGGACGCCGCAAAGGACGGGTCTTCACCTTGGGCGATGCCGTGCGCATCCGCGTCAAGCGGGCCGATCTGCAACGCCGCCAGCTCGATTTCGAACTGGTGCACGATGCGGCGGCCGACTCCCGCGAGGACGACGTAAAGGGGCACGCAGCGATTCCGGTACGCCGCCAAAGCACGTCCCGACCGGGTAAGGGCGGCAAAACGTCCCGCAAAGGGGGCAAAAAAGGATCGAAGCGATGATCCGGGAACAGACGCAGCGAACCGCCGGGACCGGCCCCAACCGTGCGGAAGAGATATACGAAAAATGTCTGAAGCGTGATCCCCTCACGGCGGAGGAGGCGTATTGGCTTTACGAACAGGCCCCCCTGCAGGAGCTGGCTCTCACGGCTGACCGCGTGCGCCGTGCCGTAGCGCCCGACCCGGAGGTCGTGACCTGGCAGATCGACCGCAACGTGAACATCACCAACGTCTGCATTTCGGGCTGCCACTTCTGCAATTTCCACTGCAAACCCCACCAGACGGAGCGGGCTTTCATCACTACGCTGGATGAATACAAGGAGAAAATCGAGCGGATGCTCGCCCTCGGCGGCGACCAGTTGCTGCTGCAGGGCGGTCTACACCCGAAGCTGGGGATCGATTTCTACGAGGAGCTCTTCTCGACACTCAAGAGCCTCTATCCGCAGGTACGCCTGCACGCCCTCGGAGCGCCCGAAGTGGCGCACATCGCCCGCATCAGCGGCCTCACCACGCTCGACACCCTGAAACGGCTGATCGCCGCCGGATTGGACTCCCTGCCGGGTGCCGGGGCCGAGATCCTCGATCCCGGCGTGCGGAAAGCCATCTCGCCCGCCAAACCTTCGGTCGAGGAGTGGATCCAGGTGATGCACGAAGCCCACTGCCTCAACCTGCCGACCTCGGCGACGATGATGTACGGCCATGTAGAAACATCCCGTCAGCGTGTGGACCACCTGCTGCGCATCCGCGACCTGCAGGCCCGCTGTCCCGAAGGACATTACGGCTTTCTGGCCTTCATCCCTTGGATTTTCCGCTCGTCGGGCACCGAATTGGAGCGGCAGGGAGTTGCAACCCGCTTTTCACCATTGGAATACATTCGCATAATCGCCGTCAGCCGACTGGTTCTGAACAACATCCGCAACATCCAGGCTTCGTGGCTCACCGTCGGCAAGGCCACCGCTCAGGTAGCGCTGCACAGCGGCGCCAACGACATGGGTTCGATCATGATCGAGGAGAACGTCGTTTCTTCGGCCGGGGCGCACAACCAGTTCGATGCCGCAGGCATCCAACAAGCGATCCGCGAGGCGGGCTTCACGCCTCGTCTGCGGGACCAGCTTTACCGAATGCGGTAACGATCCCCATGCGGCAAGCCATATCAACTGAAGAGGGGTATTTCCCTGCACGAAAAAAAGCCGGAAAATTCCGGCTTTTTTATTCGGAACGAATTTTGAACTCTACCCGACGATTATAACCAACTCCCTATGACGGCATATTTACGGCCTGCTCTTCGACAGACAAGATTCTTCTCTCGATCCGGACTTACACGACATCTCGGACTTCTATACCGGACCGTACAGCCGACTATTGTGCTGTTCCTGCTTGTACTCGCCCTAACGGGCTGCCTTTCCGAAGAGATCCCGACGGAAAAGGAAACCACGCTCGTCCGCGTCGGAGAGGAGGCCCCTCACTTCACGGTCGGAATGCTCGACGACACAGCGATCACCCTGTCCGACCTGCAAGGCAACGTGGTGTTGCTTACCTTCTTCTCCACGTGGTGCCCGACCTGCCGGAAACAAATGCAGCAGATGCAAACCCAAATCGTCGATCGCTTTGCTGACCGGAAATTTCGCTTCCTTCCAATCAATCGAGGCGAAACGCAGCAGACCGTTCAAGAGTTCTGCCGCGAGCTGGGAATCGCATTCTCCGTAGGTCTGGATCCCGACATGTCAATCTACTCGCTCTACGCCACCCGATACGTTCCCCGCAACTTTATCATCAGTCCCAATGGCAAAATCCTGCTCTCCGAAACCGACTACGACGCAACAATACAACGCCTGCTGATCGAGCAAATCGAACAAGCGCTCCAAACAACAGAATAAAGCAGCATACCCAACAAAGCCGACCACACAAAACAGCCGTCTATGACTGACATGACCGGATTCCGAAGACACCCCGGAATTCCAGCGGTTTCCACCCCGTAACCGTCCGATCTGCCGGGACACAGCAACATTGCCGAACCCCGCAATTTACTCCACCTCGAATCGAACCGTCCCCTCTCATGCCTTCTCCAAAACCCCTCCACACACACCCTCTTCCTCACAAAACACAAACAGGCGGAGCTTGCAGAAGCTCCGCCTGTTCTTTCGAAATCCGGGATTTCGATTACTTCATCAGACCGGTTACCAGGAAGGTGATCGCCACGGTCAAAATACCGTACAACTCCGGGAAAGCGGCGAGGATCAGGGTTTTGGTACCCACGTCATGACCGTTACCTACGGCAGCGATACCGTTGGCGCAAAGCTGGCCCTGACGATACGACGAGAAAAAGTTCACCAGGCCGACCAAGATACCCAAACCGAAGATAGCGGCCGCCTGCAGCATCGTAACCGAATCGGTCAGGTAATTCATGATAAGGAAGAGCGAGGCAAAGCCGTAAAGACCCTGCGAAGCGGGCAGACCCGACAGGATGATGTAGTTACCGAAGGCATTCGGGTTCTTCTTCATCGCACCGACTGCGGCATTGCCCGCGATAGTAGTACCATAGCAACTGCCTACGGCCGCCAGAGTAAACATGATGGCCATACCGAGATAGCCCAACGTAATAGGTTCCATAAATCGAATTTTGTTTTAGTTGTTAATATTGATTATCATTTAGTTTATTCGTTTTTCAACGGGGTGAAGACGCGCGTTGCGGCCTCGAACCCGGCGTTCTTGTAGAACTCCACGAACGTCAGACGCAGCGGATGCACCACCGACGAGAGAACGCACATGAAGAGGTTGATGCCGTGTCCCAGCAGCAGGATCAGCAACATCACGAGCTGCTTCACGACCGGAATATCGGGACTCATACCAACGGCCAACTGGTTGAAGACCATCGCCAGAATACCACCCGAAAGGCCGATGGCGAACAGACGGATGTACGACAGCAGATCGCCCACCAGCCCCGACACATTATTATAGGTATTCCAGATACCGAGTCCGAAGTTCACGAAGATATTCTTGCCCGGCGAATTGAAGAAGAACATCAGCACCAGGCCGACGCCCAGGATCACCAGATAAGCGACCGAATGGAACGTGAAGCCCACGCTCTCGGGCAACAGGAACGCAGCAGCACTATCGACCAGCACGATGATCCAGCCGATCAGCCCCAGCGCATAGCGCAGGCCGAAGCTGCGGGCCGTGACATAAGCGTTGATCATCATGGCGAAAAGCACCTGCACGGCACCCAGTCCGATCGAAAGCGGGAAGAGGATGTCCGGTGTCAGCAGGTGATCGCGCAGGCTGCCCAGCCACTCCCATTCGGAAAGCTGCAATCCGAAGAACGAGCCCGACATCAGGCCGAAGACCATGCCCGAAAATCCGCACAGCATCGTCAGCATACCGATCTCCTTCATGGCTGAACTCCCCTTCTTGCGACCCAGCATCACTGCGGCCAAACCGCCCAGCATGATGACCAGTCCGTAACCGCCCTCGGCCATACAGAAGCCGAAGAAGATCATATAGAAAGGCGCGAAGAAGCGTGTCAAATCGATCGTGCCGTAGTTGGGCAGCGCATACATCGCGCCGATCACCTCGAACAGATGGGCGAAGGGACGGTTGCGCAGCTTCACCGGGGTATTGTCCTCGGGGGTCGGCGTACTCTTCAGGAAAATCAGATTGGGGTATTCGGCCAGCAGAGCATCTACCTTCGCGGAATCGGACTCCTCGGCCCACCCCTCCAGAATAACCAGCGTACCGTCGGCTTCAGGCTGCGCAGTATTCTTCACGCGAATCTCTTCCAACTTCCGCTTGAGCTCGATCCCATGCCGGCGGATCGCCTCCACCGAAAGAGCCGCACGGGAAAATTCCCGATCCAGCTCCGCGAGCTTCCTGCGAGCCTCGGCGATCTGGGCTTCGGCCTGACGACAGTCCATCGTCGGCGCCTTGACCTCCTGCGCATCGAGCACCACCTCCTCGCCCGGCCGGGTCACGACCACGAAGTAATCGAAGGTTTCACCCTCGTGCACCAGAGCGATCGTATAACGCTCCGACCACGCCTCGATATCCTTCTCGTAAGCCGCACGGCTGGTGAAGAAATAGCGCAACACCACGCCCTTGTCCGCTAACTTGCGAAGCGTATCGACCGAAAAATCGCCCCAGGGACGCAGCTCGTCGGCGGTTTTCTGCAAGCGTGCGATCTCCGAACGGAGCGCCGCTGCCTGCTGCGTAGCGGCCATGTAGCGGTCGAAAGCCTCGCCGCCGTCGGCGATGGGCTGCTCGTCCTTGACAAAGCGCTCGTCCTCCAAGAATCGTTTCAGGGTCTCGACCGCCTTGTGATGGTTGTCGATCGTAAGCAGCAGCTGACGGTCTTCGTCCGAAGGCTCCCAACCCGTAGTGGTGATATCGACCAGCCCCAGGCCGCGCAGCTTCTCGATGAAGTCGCTGCTCTGACCCGCATAGAGTACCAGGTCGTATTTCGACATTCTCGCTATCATAACATCGCGCCCTCCCCGGCTTGCTGTTGTTTGGTTTTCACGATCTTCTGAGCCGACTTGGAGAGGTTCTCCTCATCCTCCATGAAGCGTTTGATCTTGCGTATGGCATCCTCGTACCCGGGTATCTGCACCTTTTCGTAGAGGTTTACCTTCTGAGTAGTCTTGCGGCGTGCGAAATCCAGCAACTCCATCTTGCGGTTGAACACCTCGAACTCGATACCCAGGCGCGCGAGGCGCTTGAGAATATCGACTCCGTCGGCGAACCACACGGGAGCCGAGAAGAGGTCGTAATCCTTCTCCTCGAAACGGATGTCCTGCAACACCGGCGTACGCACGCCCGCGATCTTCTGCTCCGCAAGATCGACGTCGGCGATGCGCAGCAGGTCCGCATCGAACTCACCCCACAGGGAAACCATGTAGT
>OKWH01000644.1_pt1 | contig 11437 bp, 8 predicted proteins | sample 1607021 | NCBI WGS metagenome assembly OKWH01 (sample SAMN04414076, study PRJEB24778) | human gut metagenome | material: faecal | host: Homo sapiens | reverse complement strand
TGGTAGAGGAAGAAGTCTACAGGGAGGAGACATTGACATTCGACGATGTCTGCCGCCGGATCGGGATTGAAACCGGGGCGCTGGAAAGGCTGATATTTTCCGAGATGGGGATGACCGGCAGGCAGCTGATGGAAGCGTACAGGGAGGGGATTGTCCCCGGCCGTATCAATGATTTTTTATAAAATGTTTTAAAAATAAGTGCCGAATCTATTGTTATTGCATATCTGTTTTATTAGATTTGCAATAGAAGCGGCACAAGCTGCTTCTGGCGTATTCTACGGAATCGTCTAGTGACATATTATAAACTAATAACATATCAAGGTCATGAAATCCTATTCTACTAAAGACATCCGGAACGTGGTCTTGCTTGGCAGTACCAAGTCAGGCAAGACCACATTAGCGGAGGCGATGCTTTACGAGGGTAAAGTCATTGACAGACGCGGCTCGGTCGAGAACAAGAACACTGTATCAGACAATACTGAAATCGAGCAGATGAACCAGAGATCCATTTTCTCTACACCTTTATATGCGGAGTTTATGGATACCAAGTTCAATATCATTGATACCCCGGGTTCTGATGATTTCGTAGGAGGTGCCGTTTCGGCATTCAAGGTTTGCGAAAACGGTATTCTCGTCATCAATGCCCAGCAGGGAGTGGAAGTGGGGACAGAAATATTCGCCCGTTATGCAGAACAGTACAATGTTCCTATTATCGTGGCAGTAAACCAGCTTGACAGCGAAAAGGCAGACTGGGATGCTGTTCAGGCAAGCATGAAAGAGGCTTTCGGGAACAAGCCTGTAATCATTCAGTTCCCGGTGAATCCAGGTCCGTCATTTGACGGTTTCGTGGATGTCCTCAAGATGAAATATTATCATTTTACTGATGATAATGGAACCAGAGAGGATAGGGAAATCCCTGAAAATCTTAAAGATGAAGCTGAACTTCTGCGTCAGGCCCTTATCGAGACGGCGGCAGAATACGATGATACATTGATGGAGAAATTCTTCGAGGCGGGAGCGCTTACCGAAGATGAAATCAGAAAGGGTCTCGGTATAGGAATCCGTGCCGGCAAGGTGCTTCCTGTATTCTGTCTTTCAGCGAAGAAGGACATCGGCGTGAAGAGACTTATGGAATTCACCATCAGGGCATCTGCTTCACCTGAAATTACCAAGACATTGACCAAGGAAGGCGAGGAAATCCAGTGCAAGCAGGATGCCCCTACTTCATTGTTCATATATAAGACCGACGTGGAACCGCATCTCGGAGAGGTTTCTTACTTCAAGGTGATGAGCGGAGAACTCGACGAAGGTATGGATCTCGAAGACGTCGCTACCGGAAACCGTGAGCGTATTTCTACGATCTACGCCGTGGCGGGAGCCAAGAAAGAGAAGGTTCAGGACATGATGGCCGGAGATATCGGATGTACCGTGAAGCTTCGCGCCGGCAAGACCAATGTCACTTTGGCGCAGCCTGGCACAAACATCTCATACGAGGCTATCAAGTTCCCTGCCCCTAAGTACCGTACAGCCATCAAGGCCAAGGTTCAGGCAGACGAGACCAAGCTCGGTGATGCATTGAACAAGATTTCCGCACAGGACCCTACCGTGATTGTAGAGTACTCCAAGGAGTTGAAACAGACTATTTTAAGCGGACAGGGAGAGCAGCATATCAATGTCGTGAAGTGGCGTCTCCAGAATGAGTTCAAGGTGGAAATCGAACTCTTCCCTCCTAAGATTCCTTACAGGGAGACCATTACCAAGACTGCTACCGCCGAGTACCGTCACAAGAAACAGTCCGGTGGTGCAGGCCAGTTCGGTGAGGTTCACCTGCTTATCTGCCCTATCGTTGACGACGTTCCTTTTACCAACAAGTTCAAGATTGACGGCAAGGATGTTACCCTGAACGTGAAGAGCCAGGAGTCATACAACCTTGACTGGGGCGGAAAACTGGAGTTCTACAACTGCGTTGTCGGTGGTGCTATCGACGCCCGCTTCATGCCGGCCATCCTGAAAGGTATCATGGAAAAGATGACGGAAGGCCCTCTTACCGGTTCATACGCCCGCGACATCAGGGTGTTTGTATATGACGGAAAGATGCATCCGGTGGATTCCAATGAAATCTCATTCGTTCTCGCAGCCCGCAATGCCTTCAAGGAGGCGTTCCGCAATGCAGGTCCGAAGATTATGGAGCCTATCTACAATCTGGAAGTCCTCACGCCTAGCGAGTACATGGGAGCTTGTATGTCAGACCTTCAGAACAGACGCGCGATTATCGAAGGTATGGGCAGCGACAAGGGATTCGAGGTCATCAAGGCCAGAGTTCCGCTGGCAGAACTCTACAGATATTCTACCGCTCTCAGTTCGCTGACATCCGGAAGTGCTACATTTACCATGCAGTTCGCTGATTACCAGCCTGTACCGGGAGATGTCCAGACCAAGCTTCTCGCAGATTACGCAGCACAGGACTCTGACGAATAGTTTAGATTACTCATGAAAAAATCCCCGCTTGGAAGCTTCCAAACGGGGATTTTCTTAAATCATTTCTTTCACTGTCCGTAGTGCAGGTACGGCGCCCTCTTCCAGCAAGGTGTCCAGATTGAATGCCTTGAGCGCCTCCTTGAATTTGTCCAGCGTTGCAGTATTGCCGGTGTCGCTCCACTCTTCCATCATGATGCGCGTTTTCTCGAAATCCTGGATGCCCTCGACCAATCTCTCGAAATGAGGACTGGACTCGCCGTCGGGGTAGACCATGAAGCAATCCCCGGCAGGCCATGTCCTGAACCGTCCGTCCTTTGTCGGGTCTACGGTCCAGCTGTTGAACGCCCAACGGAGATAACCGTCATAATCATTGGCAAGCGCGAACAACCCGATCCACTCTGCCTCGGCAGGCTCCGAAACCAGGAAAGTATTAGGGACACGCTCGGCGCAGCAGGTGTAATATGTCGTAATCCGTCCGGCAGCCCTGCGACGTGCGATATCTTCTGCAGGGAAATTGTCACGCAGCGCCACGCAATAGTCAAACAGCTCATCTACAAGCGATTCGTGATATGAACCGGCCAACGAAACCTTCATGTCCGGCGCAGCGTCATGGATGACGGCCAATGCATTTTTCATATCCTCTTCCGGACGCTCATCCATGGCGATGGCAGTCTTGTCGAACAATCCCTTTTCCTTCAGATGGATAGCGAAAGCCTTTATGAAAGAACCCCAGTAATCACGATACTCCTGCGACCCCGTGGTGCACTGGAAATACTCCGTCTTGCCGCTTTTTCCGTCTATATAATCGAAAGTCATTTTCCATGGAATCATCGTGTAGCAGTTTATCTGGCTGCAGACTCCCATGCGCTCCATGAAATCAGCCCACTTGTCGAAAATGCTGAAATCATAACTCCAGCTGCCGTCTTCGAGCTTTGTCTTCTTGACCATTGAACCGAATGCGTCCTCGGTCTGTCCGTTCCAAGGCCTGTCCATAATGGTCGCCGTCGCAACTTTCTGGCCAGCAGCCGCAAGCATCTTCATCACCGGCTCCAGGTGGCGGAAATGGTCGTCGCTCCAAGGTTCCACGCCATGATACCTCGCCACGGAATAAGGATTCTGCCACAAATCCAGGTGAAAAGACCATGCGGACGGCTCCGGAAGGGTTCTGTCAATGACTTCCAGGCTGATAGGCAATGTCAATGTTTTCGTGCCTTTGGCTTTTATGTCCAATGCGCCGGTGTATGTGCCCGGAACAGCATCAGAAGGAACGGCAATGCTTATCCAAATTGGCTGCAATGTGCTGTCAGGTAATGTGTTGAGGGTATCTTTGCTGATTCTGTCTGCCACGAACAAGGAATCGTATTGCCCCTTGTTGCGGTTCCCGCATTGGCCGAAACCTTCTTTCAGGACGTCCGCCATGACATATTTTATGAATGATGCGCTGATACGGTCCGCCGGTATTTCTTTCGTGTCGGATTTTAGAGAAGAGGCTGTTATATGCAGGTCTTTGAGTTCTTTGCCTGCCCATACCAATGCTTGTGCAGATGTCTTTTCGCCTCTCCATGCAGAATATGTGAATGCGGAATCCTGCAACATAGCTTTGTCAAGTCCTGTCTTACAGGAAGTTCCGTCTGCCTTCAATGTAAAATGACGGTCGGTGCTGACCCAGCCTCCTTCCAAGGCTTCCTGGCAGCAACTTCCGCATAAAAGTGCCGCCATCACTGTCAAGCCCGTTAATTTAAAGTGTCTCATAATAATGTTTTTGGTTTAATGTTGGCGAATTTAGGGAACAAGGCGTAACTTTGCAAGGTTAAAGAAGGTGTTTTATATGGAAGTACGTGCTAAAAAGGCTTTGGGACAGCATTTCCTGACAGACCAGAGCATTGCGAAATCCATTGTGGCGGCATTGCAGCTGCGCACGGAGGATGCCGGAGGATGCATGGATGTATTGGAGATAGGTCCCGGTATGGGGGTGTTGTCGCAGTATCTCCTTGAGCGTCAGGATGTAAACCTCAAGATGATAGAAATCGATACTGAGTCCGTGGAGTATTTGGAAAAACATTTCGACAAGGCTCGCGGCAGGGTGATCTATGGGGATTTCCTGAAGTTGGACATTGACCATCTTTTCGCAGGAGAGTTCAATGTGATAGGCAACTTTCCGTATAACATTTCCTCGCAGATTTTCTTCCGTATCCTGGATTACCGCAACCGTATTCCGCAGACAGTCTGCATGATACAGAAAGAGGTGGCGGAACGTATTGCGGAGAAGCCGGGTTCCAAGACATACGGAATATTGTCCGTGCTGCTTCAGGCGTGGTATGATATCGAATATCTTTTCACGGTAGGTTCCGGAGCTTTCGCCCCGCCTCCTAAGGTCCAGTCCGCAGTCATCAGGCTTACCCGTAATTCCAGAACGTCGCTCGGATGTGATGAAGATGCCTTCAAGAACATTGTCAAGACCTCTTTCGGGCAGCGGAGAAAGACATTGAGGAACTCATTGAAACCTCTCATTGCGGCGAAAGCCACCCGTGAGGGCTGGGATGCTGAAGCATTGTCCTCATTTACGGCGCAACCGGTGTTCGAGCTTCGTCCCGAGCGCCTGAGTGTCGAGGAGTTCATCGCTCTCACGAATCTCCTGGCGCGCTAGCCGTGGTAAGCTTCGCCGGGTGCGGAACATTGCTTTTGGAACCGGATGAGCGACTTTTATCGACAATAATTAGTATATTTGTCTGATTGAAATTTGAGCCCTGGAGGGCATAACGCAGATATGGATATTGCAAATTCACATAAAGCGCATCCGTGGCACGGGATTGACTTGGGAGAAAACGTTCCCGAGGAAGTGCGCGCATTCATTGAAATAGTACCGACGGATACCGTCAAATATGAGGTGGACAAGGCTTCCGGCTATCTTTCGCTGGACAGGCCGCAGAAATTCTCCAACATTGTTCCGTCTCTATATGGTTTTCTGCCTCGGACATATTGTGCTTCACACATGGCAGAGCTTACCAATCAGGCACTTGCACGCTATGACGTGGAGGGCGACGGCGACCCGCTTGATATTTGCGTCCTTACTGAAAAGGACGTTACCCACGGCGATATAATCGTTCGCGCCAGACCTATCGGAGGGCTCCGTCTGCTTGACCATGACCAGGCGGACGACAAGATTATCGCGGTCCTGAAAAATGATGCCGTCTACGGTCATCTTACGGATATTGATGAGCTTCCGAAGGACATTATCCGCAGGCTTATCCATTATTTCACCACGTACAAGGATATCCCGGGAGAGAACAGCCAGCGCATGAAATTCATCAGCATCTACGGAGCTGAAGTCGCTAAGGATGTGATTCTCAGGTCAATGCAGGATTATCAGGAATTGATTGCGGCCAAGCAGCTGACTGTCCGCTAACGGAGTTCGTTCGGGGCTTTTTTGCCTCTGGCGTCGATATTTGCGCCCGAACAGTTGACGGCAGCTGTATCTTGTTCTATATTAATAGTCTGCGCTTCCGCCGAAACGAAAACGCAGACCATTATAGCTATGCAGAAAATTCTTTTCAACGTTATTGTCTGAACTTGAATTCTGCGGTGTGATTTTCCTCTTTCGTCTCACCGACTACTTCCACGCGGATTTTCGAACCCTTTATGGTTACGCTGGCGTATGTCTTGTTGCCGTTGATAAGTGTTGGAAAATCAGCCAGTTCTCCGGCATTGTGCAGCCCATACTGATGTGTATGGCCGGAGAACATAAGTGACACGCCTGCTTCATTCAGCAGGGGAGTAATGATTTCGTGGAGATGTATGTCGCCGTGCCAAGTGCTGTTGCCGGCAGGAATGTGAAGGAATGCAATACGCTTACCGTAACGCAGATTACCGATTTCATTCTTCAGCCAAGCCGTTTCCTGCTCCCTGTACTTGTCACTCTCGATGATTCCGTGATATTCGATGTCGGTGTCCGGTTTGTCTTCACCGCAGTCCAATGCCAGGAAGCTGATACCCGCTGCATCGAATGTGTAGTAATATTCTCCGGTGTGGGTAGGGAAGTATTTGTAGATGTTGTCAGCATATTGTCCTCTGTTCTCGTGGTTTCCTCTTACGAAGATGATAGGGGTGTTCTTCGCGAACATGTCCACGCATGCGTCCAGCCATCCGTTGAAGATTCCTTCTTCGTTTTCGGTGGTCGTAAGCATGTCGCCGTTCAGCAGGACGAAGTCATACTGGGAGAAATCGACATTGGCACAAAGCCTTTTGATATCGTCGGCGCGTCCGTGTACATCATTGAGAATGAAGAACTTGAGCTCGTCAGTATCGTTGCTGAAGGTCTTGAAGCGGTAAGGCTCTTTCTTGTAAACGACAGACGACGCGATTTCGCCAAACTTGGCATCATCGGAATGGTTCCATCCTGTAACTGCTTGAGAGAAAATCCTATACATGTATTTGGTCCCAGGTTTCAGACCAGTAAGGCGGACAGAATGTATGGTCTCATGTGTGAGGCGGCGTCCGAAACGCGCTTCATAGATGCGCTCATGCTCTTCGCTGTAGAAATGCTGTCCGTTGTCCTCGGCGCATTCTACCCAGGCGGTAGACGGCACGTCAGTTTTCCATACGACAGTGACGGCATCATCGGTCATGTCACAGAGCCATGGTCCGTGAGTAATCTTGATGGTGCCCTTGTTCTGCGCCATCAAGGCTCCCGCGCAGAACATGCTTGTCAAAACAATCAGAAATTTTTTCATAATTCAATGTTTGTGATTCAGTCTTTCCCGGCCGATATGGACGGGAAATGCAAATTTACATATTTTATGCCGATAAAGGAGGCTCGGAATTGCCGATAATTTGTTAAATTTGCATGATTAAAACTAAAGCATATTATGTTCAATACTTTCTACAGAACAAACACTTGCGGTGAACTCCGTCTCGGAGACGTCGGCAAGAAGGTGGTTCTTTCAGGCTGGGTTCAGAAAACCAGGAAACTTGGTGGTATGACATTCATTGACCTCCGTGACCGTTACGGAATCACCCAGCTGGTTGTAAGTGCTGATGCTCCGGCAGAGTTGGTCGATGTGGCCAATTCTCTCGGTCGTGAGTTCGTGATTCAGGTGGAGGGCGAGGTTATCGAGCGCCAGAGCAAGAATACCAAGATGGATACCGGCGAAATCGAGATCAAGCTCAGCGCCATACATATCCTGAACAAGTCTGTCACACCTCCGTTTACAATTGAAGATGAAAGTGACGGCGGCGATGATATTCGTGCGAAATACAGATATCTTGATCTCAGGAGAAATCCGTTGAAGAATGCCCTCGTGCTTCGTCACAAGATTGCTCATGAGGTTCGTAATTTCTTGGATTCCAAGGGATTCATGGAGATTGAAACCCCATATCTAATCAAGTCTACACCAGAGGGCGCGCGTGACTTCGTCGTTCCTTCCAGAATGAATGCCGGCGAGTTCTACGCATTGCCTCAGTCTCCTCAGACATTCAAGCAGCTGCTTATGGTTGCCGGATATGACCGTTACTTCCAGATAGTACGTTGCTTCCGTGATGAGGACCTCCGCGCCGACCGTCAGCCTGAGTTCACGCAGATTGACTGCGAAATGTCTTTCGTGGAGCAGGAGGATGTGCTGAATACATTCGAGGAGATGATGAGGACGCTCTTCAAGAATGTCCTTGATGTGGATATTCCTAATCCGCTTCCTCGCATGAGCTGGTATGATGCCATGGACAAATATGGTTCCGACAAGCCGGATGTGCGCTTCGGCATGACCATCCATGAGCTCACATCATTGGCCCAGGGCCACGGCTTCTCCGTATTCGATTCAGTGGAGTATGTCGGCGGTATCGCAGTCGAGGGCGCGGCAGATTATACCCGCAAGCAGCTCGACGAGCTCACGGAGTGGGTGAAGAGGCCGCAGGTAGGCGCCAAAGGCCTGGTTTATATCAAGTTCAATGCTGACGGCACTGTCAAGTCGTCAATTGACAAATTCTATACTCCTGAACAGGTGAAGGAAATGGCGGAGGCTGCAGGTGCCAAGGCCGGCGACCTCGTCCTGATTCTTTGCGGACCTAAGAGAAAGGCTCAGACCATGCTCGGCGTTCTCCGTATGGAGATGGCCAACCGTCTGGGACTCAGGGATCCTAAGGTGTTCGCACCGCTCTGGATCGTGGATTTCCCTCTGCTTGAATGGGATGACGAGACACAGCGTTTCTATGCGATGCACCATCCGTTCACAGCGCCTAAACCGGAGCACCTCGACCTGTTCTACAGCGACAAGAAAGAGGATCTCGCGAAGGTTTGTGCCAATGCTTATGACTTCGTCCTGAATGGTACCGAGCTCGGTGGCGGTTCTGTCCGTATCCACGAGGCGGCTCTCCAGGAGCGCATGTTCGAGGTTCTCGGCATCAGCAAGGAAGAAGCCGCATACAAGTTCGGATTCATTATCAATGCCTTCAAGTTCGGTGCTCCGCCTCACGGAGGTCTGGCATTCGGTTTTGACCGTGTGTGCGCCCTGTTCGGCGGCAGTGATTCCATCCGCGACTATATCGCATTCCCTAAGAACAATCAGGGCCGCGATGTGATGATAGATTCACCGTCGACCATCGACCAGTCGCAGCTGGATGAACTTCATCTCGATGTAAGAAAGAGCAAATAAAAACAATAACGGAGGACATTGAAAATCCTCCGTTATTGTTTATCTGTATTTGTCGTATCCCGGCATCCGGGTGCTGTTCACAAGTTCCTTGTATTGCTTGTCATCACGCGGACAGATCAGAAGGACATCGTCGGTATCTACCACCAGGCAGTCCTCCAATCCTCTTATCATCAGGAGTTTGTTCTTGTTCTTGGTGAGGATGATATTCCGTTTGTCGTTCTGGAGAATCTTCATCTGCGTGTTCGAGATGTTGCCGTCCTGGTCTTTGCTCCGGATGCTGGAATAGTAGTTCTCCCAGCTGTCTATGTCGGACCAGCCGAACTGGATAGGATATACCCAAGCCCTGTCGGTTTTCTCCATTACGCCATAGTCGATGGACAGCTTGATGCAGTCGGTATATGCCCTTTCGATGAATACTTCTTCCGCCGGACTTCCCAGAGCGCCTTCCCAGCCGTCGAACAGTCTGGTGATTTCCGGGATGTATCTCTCCATCTCTTCCTTGATTACGGAAGCCTGCCATACGAAGATACCGGAGTTCCAGAAGAACTCACCGCTCCTGAAGAACACGTCCGCGATTTCAGCATCCGGCTTTTCCGTGAAGGTCTTGACCTTTACAGGGTCACCGCTGTTGCACGCCCCCTTGCCTCCAACTGCCTGAATATAACCATATTCCGTGTCCGGTCTGTCCGGCTTGACTCCCAGGGTCACCAAGACAGGATTCTTCTCTGCATAATCCAGCGCATGGGTCATTGTCTCCTTGAAAAGTTGTTCGTCATTGACAATGATATCCGCCGGCGTAGCCGCCATTACGGCATTGGGATTTCTTTTCAGCAATGTGTAGGTGGCGTAGGCGATACATGGTGCGGTGCGTCTCGCATAAGGCTCCAGAAGAAGATTTTCCTTCGGGAGTTCAGGAATCTGCTCATTGATGATACTCTTGAATTTGCCCAGTGTAATTATCAGGATGTTCTCTTCAGGTACTACTCCGAGGCATCTTTCGTAAGCCATTCTTACCAATGATTTGCCTGTTCCGGAAATATCCAGGAAATGTCCCGGCATTCCTTCTCTGCTTATAGGCCAGAAGCGGTTCAGGTGTCCGCCCGCCATTATGACGCAGTATTGATTATTCTTCATGTATATATAGTCTCGTGTTATTTCTATAAATATATCGGCACATAAGCGGCAGGGAAGTATCTGAACTCCACCTGGGCCCCGTCATATGTTATCGCCGCGACATCGAACCAGACCTCCAAATCTCTTCCTAAATACTTCTGTTTCATCGACATATACTTTCCGGCTGCGGCTGCGATATGCCGCTGTTTCGATGCGGTGACGGCTTCCTGCGGTTCTCCCTGCACAGGTGCGGTCCTACTCTTTACCTCTACAAAATGTATTCCATCGCCGGCCAGCGAAATGATGTCAATCTCCAAATGCCCGTACCGCCAGTTCCTCTCCAGTATCGTATGCCCGTGGTCGATAAGGTATTGGCAGGTTTCATCCTCGCCATGTCGCCCCAATGCGTTTTTTCCTTTCATGTCAAATAGTTTTTTCAGTTTGTCGCGAGCCGGTCTGTCATTTGTCGAAGGTGACGACTGTGACACCAGATCCTCCCAGCTGTATGCTTTCATCTTTGGCCGAGACCACGCCCGGCGTCGTTTTCAGGAACTTCTGAATCTCTTCTCTCAATGCTCCTGTCCCTTTTCCGTGGATGATTCTGACAGAAGAAACATTGAGCATGATGGCATCGTCGACATAGTGCATCACATTCTCCAGCGCTTCATTCACTCTCTGCCCCCTGACATCCAGTTCCATCTTGAAATTCAATTTCCTTTCAGATATTGAACTGTCCATCGAAGAACTGGTCTGTACCGGCTTCGGAGCCGCCTTTATCGCGCTTTTATATTCATTGGAAGAGATGCGCTCCACCTTGTCCAGCGGCATTTTGCTCTTTATGTTGCCTACGATGACCGTGACCGCCTTGTCTGACACGATGGCGACCTCGCCGACCATGCCGTTGGCTTTCACGCGCACTTTTTCGCCGACCTGCAGAGGTCCGCTGCGGAAAGCGGAGATTTTCTTCTCCATCCCGGCATTGTCCTCCTGTTGCGAATTTCCGCCGGCACGTCCGGCTTTGCGCTGCTGCTGTCTCTGCTGCCTTTCGCTGACTTTGCGGATTTTCTCCTCCAGATAGCTGTCGCGGTCCTTTTTGTCCTGCACCTTCTTCTGTGCAAGAGCATTGACGAAACCTTGGAGATTTTCCCTGGCCTTGCGCGTTTCCGCCTTCTCCGCCTGCTTCTCGCGGATGGTTCGTATGG
>OKWH01000621.1_pt1 | contig 11768 bp, 8 predicted proteins | sample 1607021 | NCBI WGS metagenome assembly OKWH01 (sample SAMN04414076, study PRJEB24778) | human gut metagenome | material: faecal | host: Homo sapiens | reverse complement strand
CAACGTGAGATGTGGTGAGAAGAAGAGAGGAGATGAGCGGCGCGCCGGACGAAAGCGAAGACGGCGACTGGGAATGGGAATAGGAGGAAGTGCCGGAAGACAAAACCGAACCGCCGACGGAAAACACCGAGGAGGATGTGCCGGCGGCGGAGATGACCGCCGCGCCGGACGAAAGCGAAGACGGCGACTGGGAATGGGAATATGAGGAAGTTCCCGAAGACCAAACCGAAACGCCGCCGGAAAACACCGCGGAAGAAGTTCCGGCCGCGGAGATAACCGCCGGACCGGACGAAAGCGAAGACGGCGACTGGGAATGGGAATACGAGGAAGTTCCCGAAGACCAAACCGAAACGCCACAGGAAAGTAAGGAAACGGCAACAGAAGCCGCCGCGGATTCCTATGTGACAGAAAATGACGAAGAAACGGCCAATCCGCTTTACAGCGGCGACCTGATTTTTCACGACGACGTCTATAAAAACGCCGACGACGCCTCTCCGCTTCCGGTTGTCGGCCTTAATTTGGGAATCGCCGAAATCAGCGATGAAAAAGAGAACAAAGAACCCTATATTCCTAAAGACGAGATAGTTGGGTAAAGCTCATAGAAAACAATTTACAAAAAAACGCGGCTAAACTAGAGTAGAATGTGAGGAGCCAAACATGGAACAGAATACGCAGCCGACAGGTGCCAGCAAGGAAAGCCTTTGGTATCTGGACAATTATATCCTGCTCAAGGATTATTACGACCGCACAATCTCAAGGATTGCAGCGCGTTGTATCCGTATGGGCAACATTGCCATGGAAGAATATAAGTACTACGGCTATATCCTTGACGTTCTGGAAGAAATCAGCGAAACCGGCGACTATATTCTTGAACACAAGGAACTTTATCCTTATGTGGAGAAAAAAATTGCCGGCGGCATGGAAAGTTTCAAAAAAACATTGGCCGAGTATCAGCTGGAGCTGAAAAACAATTCTTCGCCGGACATGATTAAGGAAGACGCCCATGAAGTTGAAAAAATGAAAGAGGTTCTGGGCGAAATCGACAAGACGGTCGACCCAACGGTCGGCGCAGGGATGAACATGGACCAGCTGATGGAAAAACTGATGGCACAAAATAATATGGCCGCCACAGAAACAATGCAGCAGAGTACCCAACCGGCTCCGCAGCCCGTTCCGGCGGCATCCAATCCGCAGATGCAGCAGGCCAGACCACAGCCTCAGGCCGCCGTACCGCACGAAGTCAAAAAAATCATCAAAATAAAAAAACCGGTCAGTCCCGACGCACAGCAGGCCATACCGGCAAAAGACGAGGTCAAGTAGTCGGAAATGAGAAGTTTTCTGTCCCATAACGTAATTAAATTCTTCGGCATTCTGGCTGTTTTTGCCGTATTGTCGGCCTGCAGGACCGAAAAGCCGCAGCCATTGCCGCCTCTTGACCAGCGGTTGAACGCCGATATGGTTTATCCGCAGGATCCGAATATGATTCGCACACCCAAAGGCGCCAACGAACTGGATCTGGAAACGCCCCTGCGTTGCAGCGTCAACTGGGACACTCAGCAAATGATACTGACCCTGCCCTATAACATGTCGGCCTTCAGGCTGGAGAAAAACGGCGTTAACGACCCTTTGCCGCGTTTTGAAGTTACCGGTTTTTCGTTTGAAAAAATGCCGGCAGAAAAAGCGCTTTACAAGCTGACCAAGGAAGCCGGCATCAAACTGGTTGCCAAAGACGCTCCTTATGCCAGCATTTCGGCCGAAAACCTGCGCGGCGAATTTTCAGAGGTCATCAATATGATTGCCGATGCCGGCGAAATCTACTATTCCTACGAGGCATCAGAAAAGACCATGCGCATCAGCCGCAAGGGTAATTTTACGCTGTATGTTCCGAAGTCGCGGCCGATAATGCTCGGACTGCTTGATGTTCTGCGCGGTTCCGGCATTACGGATATGACAACCGACTGGGCGGACTATTCGGTTACGTTTGAGGCTGATTTCGAACTTAAAAACAAAATCATGGATCTGATTAAATATTTTGAAAGCAATCCGACGCTGGTGGCTTATGACGTGAGCGTTTTCCGGATTTATCCCTATGACAAGGGCAAAGACGTCGAATGGAAAGAGCTGCTTAACGCCTTCTATTTCGGTACGGTTACGACGGCCAAAACCGGTGTTATCGGCCGGGTTCTGACAACCACCAATGAGCTGAACATCAGTACGCTGCGCCAGTTTTTAGGCAGACAGGCAATGGTTATGCCGGTTGCGGAAGGAAAATTCGTGGTGCCAAACCTGTGGTTTTCGCGCTTTGACATCGGCAAATGCGGCCGCCGCGATTCGATTGAAGCCGACTTGTCTATTTTGGCAAAAGCCTCCTTGGAAAAAGGCAACCGAATTTTCTCGGACATTACGCTGGAGGCGACCAACGGCCAGATTACACATTTTGACGTACGCAGCCGTCTGGGCGAAAACTTCCTGATTATCGGCATTCCGAACCAACTGTTTGGCGCAAAGTCACCCAAATCGGAAACCGTGGTCTTTATGGTTCCGCGGATTATCCGCACGCTGAAAACGACCAAACCGATTTTAGATAACTTAATTTAGAGGATTTAAGGAATGGCAGAAGATTTTAACAACATCAATCGACCTGCAGGCGGCAGCATGCCGGATCCGAACCGGCCCCGATTGAAAAAAGTCAAACGCCCGATTAAAAGAATCGTCAACCCGTCAAATGCCGCAGGCGTGTCCGCCGCCATGCCGCCGAAAACCGAACCGGTTTATCAGCCGCAGGCTCAACAGCAGACACAGTCTCCGGCAGACGATTTTGACCTTGACGCAATTCTGGATGGGGGAGAAAATCTGCCGGCATTGAACAATACGCAGGAAGTCGCCAGCGATTTTCAGCCGCAGTTTATTGACGAAAGCGACATCACGCCGCCGAAAGTGCCTTTGGCCGAACAGTTTATGGTTGACAACATGTTTACAAAAAAAGCCTTGTTTTTCGGCGCATTGTTTGCGTTTATCCTCGGCTTTGCCATTGCCAAGTTTTTCTTTGCGCAGGAAACGGTTGTTCGCGACGGTCTGCAAGGCGTCGTAATCAATCCCGAAGTTCCGAGAGGGCGCGCCCGCTGCGGTGTTGCCGAAAGAACGCAGGGCTGCGTGCTGTACATAATGAATCCGCAGCGACAGGAACTTACGGCCAGAGATTTTTATGATTTGGCGTCGCAGCTTACCGGAAGACAGAGATTTGTTATTGAAACCGGAAACATGCGTTATTCAAACGTCAAAATCCGTCCCGGCGGCATTGCTCAGCTTAACATTCCGCCTTTACAATAAGCAAAGCCCCTCGGAAGAGGGGCTTTGTTTTCTTTGTCGTGTTCGGCCTTGAGCCGGACATCTCTCCTTGACTGCCGGATAATGACAATAAATATAAAAGTTATACTCGGACTCCTCTCTTCTTTGTTACCCTCGGGCTTGTCCCGGGGGCTCTGGGATATTGACGATGTCAGCGAGATGACCGGAATGTTTAAAATAAAAATAAAGAGTATTGAAAAAGGCTGTGAAGAAAGGCTGTTGCGCCTTCCCTTAAGCTGTCCGCTCAACATCTGTTACGCTTTGGACAAGAAGCTGGTTATCTCTTTGCAGGATATGCCTTGTATCCGTGGATTTCCGGCTATATCCGAGTTTGTCCTGTAAGTCTTACGGTTTACGCTGTCGCTTAACCGATCGTCAACAGGACTGCACCGCAGCCGGTTCGCAGCTTCACTGGAGCTGCTCCCCACGTTGCGCCAAACATGACAAGGGAAAAAGGAAAGCACGGGAATCCAGAGATTGTCGGGGCAAGTCCGACAATGACAGCAAGAAAAGCCCCCCAGGGCAAGCCTGAGGGTGACTGTAGTATAAGAATGGCAAAGAAGAAAAATAAGCCCGTTATGTGACCTCGGTAATGGCGCGGAGGTTGCCGTCGCGGTTAATTTGAACGACACGCAGCTTATGGTGCATTTCTTCAATTGTCTTATTACGGTCGATGGTCGGATAAGTGTGCAAAATACGGTCGGTAAAGGCCTTGTAAGCAGCTTCGGAACTTTCGGCGTGAATAGTAGCCAGACAGTTGTCGTGACCTGATCCCATCAGTTCCCAGATGGCACCGGCGTTACTGGTGGAAATTTCGCCGCCGATAATGGCGTCAGGCGTAAAACGAACGACCAAGTCGATGATTTTGGCATAGTCCATTTCATTGGTCTGTTCGGTACGTGACAAAACCAAATGGACGCGGTTGGGATGCGGCACCAACAGCTCGCGCGTATCTTCAATGGTCACAATACGCTTGTTGATATCCAAAATCTTCAACAGGTTATTCAGGAAAGTCGTTTTACCGGTTGATGTCGCACCGGAAACCAGGATATGGTCGCCGCGCTTAATGCTTAGCAACAAACGTTCATAGGGGTCTTCCGGGTCTTTGATGTCTTTCAACGGATTAATTTTGTGCAGTGCCTGCCCCTGCGTCAGACCATAATCCGACAGACCGAATGCCACGTCGTCGCTGTGAACACGAATGGTAAGCGCGACACCGCCGGTAAGGTCGTCCTGATCATACATGACGTTACGTCCGGCAATAGCCGAAAAACGGTGTTCGCCGGGAATGGTGGCATAAACGACCGGCGAACCCTCGACCGGATCAAAAGGCAGCTCATAGGTATTGGCGACAATATAGAGCAAATCGACCAGATATTCTTTGCTGAGTTTCTCGTCTTTATACATTACCCAGGGATAGGCGCGTTTGCCGCGCAGGCGCAGCCAAATCTGGCCGGAACGGTTGACCGCCACTTCCTCAATGTTGTCCTGATTGTACCAGTAGGACAACGGGCGCAAGACTGATTCCAAAACCTTAAAGCTCATATTTTTCTCCTGTCAGAACAACTGAGGAACGCTGTTATCCGTTTTTGCCGCGGAAGACGACGAAGATGAAGAGGACGACGAACCGCTGCTGAACGAAGGCGGCGGAGGCGGTGTCGAACCACCGGCCGGCGTTGTCGGCATCAGCGCCGGAGCGCCTGCCGTCGCGGCGGGTTTCTTGCTCTTGACCTTGCTGTCGTCCATCAGGCGCGGTGCAGCAACAGCTTCGGCATCGGTTCCTTCGGCCTCATAGACAACGGAACCGGCAGTGGCGGCACGGTCGGCATCGGTCATGCCCATTTTACGCCTGTTCTGCGTATCGGTACGATCCTGCTCAAGCTTGTTATCATCGATAAGCACATCACGCTTGGAAAGGTTCTTGGCGACTTCGGCTTCATCTCTTTCCGGCGTTCTCAACCATAAATCTATGTTCGGGTAAACGATAATTCTAGTACCGGCCGGAACATAAGTCAGCGGTTTGATATTGGTTTTATCAGCCAAAATCTGTTCAAAAATGCGGTTCATGTCCTGCAAAAAGTTCTGACGCGCGTCGTTGGCAGCCTGCTGGCGCGGAGATTCCGTATCGGAACTGCTGTCATCATCATCTTTCGGCGCCATGATGTAGGACGTATAGCTGGTCAGAGCCGTAGTCATAATCGGCAGCGTATATTTCTTGAACAGCTGTTGGTCAAGATAGCCGAGTGCGCCGCCGCGGCCCTGTGCATCGCCGGTAATACCCTGGAAGACAAACAGCGAACCATCCGGACGGATCAGACGTTCCCAGGTAATCTGAACCTTAGCCGACGAGGAAGTCGTTTCCGTGCCTGCAGTCAGACCGCCCAGCGTACCCATCAGACGGCTGCCGGCCGGGATTACCACATTGCGTCCTTCTTCGGCATAAACGTTGCGTTCAACAAAGGCGGTTACCGGGGTCGGGTTGTTGCTGTCGATGGAGCGGGCGATAACCGCCGGAATCGGTTTGTCGGCAAAAATCATTTCGCTCAGGTTGACGCGCCATGAAGAAACGGCCTTGGCAATACCCTGTTCATCCCAGTTTTTCTGATAACCGTCAAAAGATTCCGGCCTGATGCCCGAGCTGATTTTACCGACGGACATAGCCTGCCGACGCTGATTCTGCGCCGCAGCCAATGCCGCGGCACGCTGCGGGTCATAACGCTCGCCGGGACCAAAGCCGCCGCCAGGGCCGAGATTGCCGCCGGCCCCCATACCGGTTCCGTAAGCGCCGCCGGGGCCGAAAGTGCCGGCAGGAACAAACATTCCCGACGAATCGGGCTTTTTGACTTCTTCAATACCGATAAGCGTACCGTCATCGTCAATAATCAGACCGTCCGGCATTTTTTTGCCGACGACATTGCCTTTTTTATCAACAACGCTGCCGTCGTCCATGATATCGCCGAGATATTCGCCGTCCGGCGTCAGGGCAATGCCGAGCGACTTGCGGTATTTTTTCATTTCTTCTTCCCCAACGACACCGATTTCGGGAATGGCACCAATTTGTACCGGTTTACTGTACCAATCGGCTCCGCCACCGTTGACCTTGCCCATAACCTTACCGTCAAGGCCTACAAATTCGCCATTTTCATTAATATGGCCAATAACGTTTCCGTTCAGGTCGACAACCGTGCCGTCCGGCAGCACCCGCCCGATGATATTACCGTTCGCATCGCGCAGATAACCGTCATCTCCAACGACATAACCGTCTTTTGAGGTTTTGCCCCTGACTTTGCCGTCCAAACCGACGAACTCGCCGTTTTCGTTGATATGTCCGATAACATTACCGTTTAAATCGACAACGGTACCGTCGGGAAGAATACGGCCGATAATGTTGCCATTGGCGTCACGAAGGTAGCCGTCATCGCCGATAACATAATTGCCGGCAGCCGCAGCCTGTTCGGCGGCAAATCTTTCGGCTTCGGCCTTTTCGGCAGCCAAACGAGCCGCTTCGGCCTCGGTCAATTCCTTAAGCAGGCTGTAATACTGCAACGGTTTGGCTATGGCCAGAACGTTGCCGTTGCTGTCCAGAATACGGCCGTTGTCTTTCAGCGAACCGATGACATGATTGGCAGAATCGACCAGACTGCCGTTCAGTTCCAGTTCGCCGAGGACGACGTTGTTTTGGTTGCGAATGTAAAAATCGCGGTTACCGCGGCCGGCAACCTTGTTTTCGCCGTTAATCAGAAAGCCCTTGTCAATGCGGCCGAGTTTTCGGCCGTTGACGGTAAGAACGTTGCCGTCACGGGTGATGTAGCCGATGACATTGGCGTCATTGTCGTAAACGTACATGTCATACAGGGCATAACCGATATTTTTGCCGTCTTTCAAGACCGCACCGCCAAACTCGACTTTTCCCACCTCTTCGTTTTTGGCATTAAAGACGCGCGCGTCAGAGCCGACCCGCCCCAGAAAATTATTGTCGTTATCGAAAGCAAAGCGGTATTTGAACAACTGACCGACGGGTACGCCGGTTTTGGAATTGACATTGTCATTGGGCTGCATGTAGCCGATAAACTCGTTGGCTTCGTTGACGACCGTACCGTCAAGAACCGTGCGGCCGATAAAGACGCCGTTAACATTCATAACCGGATAAAACTCCGTCTGTCCGGCGATGATTTCACCGTCGGCATTGCGCAGTTTTCCCCGCTTGTCAATGCAGCCGAGCAGTTCGCCGCCATAAGCCGTTACCTGTCCGGAAGGCGATACGGTTCCCTGAATATTGCCGTTGAAGTCTATTACACTGCCGGGAATTACCTGATAACCGATGACGGCACCGGTTTCCGAAACCGCCTGCCCGTTCCAGAGCATGCGGCCGATAAACGTTTCGCGATAATTGCGGATGTCCCCCTGCGGCGTAACAACACCGAGAAGCGCACAATCGCCGTCGACCACGGCTTTATAACCGCTGGTTTCGCCGACCGGCAGGCCGGAATTGTCAATTACCAAACCGCCGTCAACTACTTTTCCGGCGACACGCCCGGCCGGATTGCGGACAGCACCGTCAATGTCCGCATAGCCAAACAAACTGCCGGTTACGCCGAGAACCAGATGCTGATCGGACGCCGTTCCAACCTGAGGATTAAAGTTGACCTCGGTATTCTTTCCGGCTTTGACAACCGAATTGTCCGGCAGAATTTTGGCTTTCGGTTTAAGTCCCTTATCCAGGACCATATTGGTTTCGGATAAAATACCCAAGAGTTCTCCCGCCGCCGAAAAAGCATAGTCAGCCGCAATATTCCGCCCCAGAATACGGTTGCGCTCGTCAATGTTGATGCCGGCTTCAGTCAGCCTGCCGAGAGCAACAACCCCCTTGTTATACATTGAGCCGTTCGGCATCATATAGGCAATAACAGCACCGGTCAGGTTATACACCGGCGCCAGCGTCATGGTCGAGCCGCTCAGGACACCGTCGGAAGAAAACAAAAAGCCGAAAGGCGAAACGAATTTGCGTTCGCTGCCATCCATGACCGAGGCGTTAATACCGCTCATACCCAGCGATTTGCCGCCAGGAGCAATGACCAGTTCGTTATTAAGCGTCGCGCCGAAAACAAGACCATTGTTGTCATAAGCCAGATTGGCGCGGACATTGCCGAGCGGCGTACCCTCAAGCGAAATAACCGCGCCGCTTTTCAGCGCATGGGCGCGCAGGGCGCCGCGGAAGTTGAACACAGGGCCGGCATTGACCAAGCGTCCGATAATCTTTCCGTCCTTATTTATAACCGTGCCGCGCGGACCGACCTGTCCGATAACTTCACGCGCCTGAGCCAGACTGCCGCCGGGCATAATCCGGCCGAGATAGCGGCCTTCCAAATCTGTCGCCGTTGCAGCCAAATCAACGGCAAAACCGATAATTTCTCCTTTGGCGTCGGCAATACGGCCGTCCGCGCGCATTCGCCCGACCAAATCGTCCTTATTGACAACCTCGCCGTTATAAGTAACAAAACCGATGTATTTACCGTTGTTGTCAAAGGCAAAACCAGACCTGACTATTTGACCGATAATCTGATTGTTTTCATTATAAACATAGCCGTTGGCCTTAACAAAACCAATTGTCTGCGCCTCAAAATCGGTAACGTTGCCGCCCGGCGAAACGCTTCCGATAAAAGCGCCGTCCAAAGAAATGACCATTTTGGAAGATATCAGACGTCCATCCAACAGATAATCGTTGCCAACCTTGCGGTAGGCATAACCGTCCGGCGAAACGAAACCAATCTGCTGTCCCTGAAGATTGGTATAAAGACCGTCACCGGTCAGACGGCCGACGGTTTTGCCATCGTCGGAATAAATCAGTCCCGGAAACAGAACTGCGCCGAGAACATTGAAATAATCGTCGACAACCTCGATCTACACGAGATCGCTCGAGGGCAGCGTCAGATGTGAGTAAGAGACAGCGCCCGAAACTAGGACGACGTAACGGAAACCCCCGTCGCGTGTCGCCGAGAAAAGCCGGAGCGTACTTTCTACCATGCCGAATCCGCCCCAGTAGACTTTCGTACGCGGTTCGACGAAACAAACGCGCCCGGTCTTGCCAAGTGCGGCGAAGGCCCCGATGTCCGCCTTGCCGTCCACATGGATGAACAGCCCGTTGCCGGGTGCATCGAGCTGGTGCACGAGTTCCGCCAGCACGGGCGTGTACTTGTGGCACAGCACGCAGAACGCGATCCGGAAAGGGGTGTTCTCTTTCATGGCGCGGGTCATTTCGTTTCGGTGTATTGAACGGTGCCCTCGATGCGGCCGTCGGCGACCTCGATGTCGAGCGTGTCGCCTTTTCCGACTTGTGCGGCGGAGAAAACGGCTTTGCCGTCCGTGCGGACGATGGCGAAGCCCAGCCGCAGGATACGCTCCGGGGAGCGTCCGGCGACCAGTTCGGCCGCATTGCCGAGCCGGGACGCCTGGCGTGCGAGGAAATTCCCGGCACTGGCCGCGAGGGTTTCGCGCATCTGCTCCAGGGCCATCCCCCGTTGTCTGAGCAGCCCCTTGGCATGGAAGAGCAGGTGGCTGGACAGCTCCTGAAGCCGCAGTTCCTGTGCCCGCGAGGTGACCAGTACGTTGTCGCGCAGTTGCAGGGCGGCGTTGTCGAGCCATGCGTCGATCGTGTCCATCCGCTCCACGAGCCATCCGGCCACCGCCGTCGGGGTTTTTAGCGCCGTATGCGCCACCATGTCCGCCACGCTCGTGTCCTTGTCATGGCCGATACCCGTCAGCACCGGCAGCGGGAACTGCGCCACGTGGGTGCAGAGCCGGTAGGCATTGAAGCAGTTGAGGTCGCTGGCCGAACCGCCGCCGCGGATGATGACCACGGCGTCGAACTCCTCCATGCGGTCGGCCACGGCGCACAGCGCCGCAACGATCGACTCCTCGGCCGCCGCACCCTGCATGAACGCATCGAAGAGCGTGAGGCGGAACCGGTAGGGGCTTTTGCCGATCTCCTTGCAGAAATCCTGGTAGCCGGCGGCATTGGCGCTCGAAACGATGGCTATGCGCTGTACGACGGCGGGCATCCCGACCTCGCGGTTCATGTCCCACACGCCCTCCTTGCGCAGGCAGTCGATGGTCTGCTGCCGCTGCCGCTGCATGTCGCCCAGCGTGTAGGCAGGGTCGATGTCGGTGATCTGGAGCGAGAATCCGTAGAGTTCGTGATAGTTGACGGCGACTTTGGCCAGGATCTTGATCCCTGCGGCGAGCCGCTGCCCGGTTTCGGCCTCGAAATAGCCCGCGATGCGGGAGTAGGCCGTGCGCCAGATCACGGCGCGCGACTGTGCCAGCGGCACGCCGTTATCGCCCCCTTTCTCGACGAGTTCCAGGTAGCAGTGCCCCGAATAGTTGACTTTGACCTCGGAGATCTCGGCGCTCACCCAGACGGGCAAGGCAAAACGCTCGTGGAGGGTCTCCTTCACGAGCCGTTGTAATTCCGACAGGGTGATATGGGCGTGCGGCAGCATGGGTCAGCGCCAAACCAGTTCTACGGGACGGGGCATCCGCTTGCCCTTGGGGAGCTGGATGTGCAGCACCCCTTCGCTTGCGACGGCGACGCCGTTTTTCTGCGCCGGGTGCCAGTGCGGGGCTTCGGAGAGTGCCTTCAGCACGCGCCGCTTGAGGCGGTTGTCCGTCGATTCGAGCTCCTGCGCCAGGACGGCCTTGCCTTCGGGAGTTACGGTGTAGCGCAGTATGATGCGGGCTGCCGGTTCGTCGTCGTCCCATTTGACCTGCCCGGCGATGTACTCGTCGAAGGTCGTGCCGGCCTCGAAGATAGCGGGTTTGTCGTAGCGGAGCGAGATGAGTATTACCCCGTTGGCGGCTTTTTCCCCGTAGCGGGCGATGGTTTCCTCGTCGGCCGGCAGGGATTCGATATTTTCGATGTCGTCGGGCGGGATCGATTCGATCTCTTCGGTTTCGACGCCGTTGACGATATACAGGGGACGCTGCGCCACGGCGGAGAGTGTCGCGGCAAAGAGTGCGGATAGGAGCAGGATGTATCTTTTCATGCGGTGCTTTTTCCCGGTAAACGCATCCCCGGCGGGGAATATTGCCCGCCGCAGTATGTCCGGAGCGTATGCGGGATGATGCGAAGATAACGGTTTTGGTGCGGAATGCCAAATTTTTTCCGGCGATATGTTGCCGCGGCCTGCCGGGCGATCGTGTCCGGCGGGGTGGGGCGAATGCCCTTCCCGGCGGGGTTCCCGGTGCTCTTCCCGTCGCAGCTCCCGATGCGGGTTCCGGTCGTGGGGCAGGTGCGATGCGGGTTGCAGGCTGGCACATATACACCTCCGACGCTGCCGACGGGCGGTCGAGGGCGTATCTCGGTGGCAGCCGGATACGTCAAAAAAAACAGCTAAGCTACGTGCTGAACGAGATATCTCGTT
>OKWH01000596.1_pt1 | contig 12201 bp, 10 predicted proteins | sample 1607021 | NCBI WGS metagenome assembly OKWH01 (sample SAMN04414076, study PRJEB24778) | human gut metagenome | material: faecal | host: Homo sapiens | reverse complement strand
CACCAGTGCAGAGTTCCGGCAAACTGTTGTGATGATTACCCACAATAACGACATTGCCCGCCTTGCAGATCGGATTGTCCGCATTGAGGACGGCAAGATTGTGGAGTAAGGAGGTGGCAGGCTATGACATGGCCTTTTGAAAATGATACCAGCGCCATTACAAAGAAGCTGGCAAAGAAAAGTTTGCAAAGCGAGAAGCGCCGGAATCTGATGGTGGTGATTGCCGTTGCGCTGGCGGCATTTCTGATCTGCTTTACGGGAATTGTGTCTACCTCCCTGACACAAATGCAGCGCAATCAGGTTGTCGATACTTATGAGGCGGTCTGGCTGGGCGTAGAGGAAAACGACATTGAAACCCTGAAAGGACTGCCGGAGTTTGAGCGCGTAGGCGGCTACTATATGCTGGGTGAGGAGCTTTCAGAACAGGGCTATCATGCGTCTTATGTGTATTGCGACGCGCAAATGATGGAGATTACCAAGGCGCAGATGGAGTTGTTAGAGGGCCGGGTTCCTGAAAAAGCAAATGAAGTTGTTGTAAGCGAATACTTTCTTTCCACCTATGGAAACAATGCCAAGATCGGGGACACTGTGACCTTAGATACAGAGAGTTTTCATGGTGATTATGTCGTTACCGGCATTACGGACAGCGTAAATGAAAAAGAAGCGAATACCTGCGCTATCATTCTTTCCAACGCTGCCCTGACAGAATGGAACGGGTTTGACCCGGCTGGCTATCGCGCCTATGTCCATTTCAAAAACAGCGACCAGTTGGGCGAAGAACTGATGACCTCTTATTGCAGGGAGATTGCGGAGGAATATCAGCTTCCTATGCCCAAAATGAACAGTAAGTATTTTGCCTATGCTTCTAAATCCTTTGATTTTGCACTGATGGCAGGTGTGATTGCCCTTGTTCTGATTGGCGGCTATATTGTGATCCAGAGTATCTTCCGTATCTCCATCAATGACAAAATCCAAAGCTACGGGCAGCTTCGGACGATTGGTGCGACACCAAAGCAAATCAAGCGGATTGTAAAGAACGAGGGACGCAAACTCGGCAGTATCGGGATTCTGATTGGCACAGTGCTGGGCGTATGCGGCGGTTTCCTCCTGTTTTCCAAGGGTTTTAACGCTGTTTCCTATGTGGCAACGGTTATTTTAACGCTTATAAGCAGTTGGATCATGGTATCTGTTTCCATCCGTAAGCCGGTGAAAATTGCGGCAGGGATTTCCCCCATTGAAGCCGTCCGTTTTACCCCGGCACAAAAGGACATCCGAAGCCGAAAAAAGAATATCAAGCTCAATCCTGTTTCAATGGGAATTGCGAATTTTAAGCGTGACCGAAAAAAGACCGTTGCTATTGTAGCCTCATTGAGTTTGGGCGGAATTATCCTGCTTGTGGTATCCTCCATTGTTTTGCTGCGCTCACCAGAGGCGCTTGCAAGACAGTTTTTCCCAGACGGCGACTATAAAATTTATTTGGATTCTGAAATGACAGAAGAAAAGGTTATGGCAGCGGGAAATCCATTGAATGAGGAATTAAAGCAGAAAATCTTATCTATTGATGGCGTTACAGATATAATTCCAAGCAGGCAATCTCTCCATGCAACTTATAAAACAGAGATTCATCAAGCTGGTGGTATGTGCGATATGCTGACCGACCAGAATTATGCGGCAGTTGAAGCGGCTCTGACAGAGGGAACCATGCCAACAGATTCCCGTAGTATTGTAATTGACTATAATGTGCTAAAGCAGAATGAGGATATGGGTGTTGGTTCAACGGTTGAGATTTCTTTGGGAGAAGAACAGCCATCCGTTTCTGTTACCATATCGGGGTTATACGCTCCTGCAAAGGTATATTCAGGACATGGCAGGATGCACTTAGATGGGGCAACTCTTTTTGCACCAGAAGCGTTGTTCCACGAACTGCACCCGGAAATCACCTCTTTTGACTATTCATGGAGCATTGTAAATGACCCTAAAAAAACGGACTATGTGGGAGCTGAATTGAAAAATATTGTTGCCAGCCATAGTAATATTGCCTTAGATGAAATCAATACAGTGATTGAATATGAAGAAATGACAAATTCTTTTGCGTTTGGCAGTATGGAGATACTTTCATGGTTGGTATTTCTCTTTGGCGTTATCAACCTTATCAATACGACACTCTCTAACCAGATAGCCCGAAAGCAGGAAAACAGTATTCTGCGTTCTATCGGCCTAACACAAAAACAGCTATGTAAAATGAACATCTGTGAGGGGCTGTGCTATGCGCTCTTTGCAACATTGGCGACGCTGATCGTTGGGCTTCCGGCTTCCATCTTTGCTTGCAGAAAAATGAGTATAGGAGCTTTTGCCGGAAATGTAGTGCCTTACAAATTCCCGGTTTTGGAAATGGGACTGTTCATTCTGGTATTGTTCGGAATGGAACTGATCTTGTCTGTATGGACAATCCGCAGACAGAAAAAGCAATCCCTGATTGAACAAATGCGGGCGATGGAATAACCGTATGGGATCGGCGGGGCGGCGTGTGCTGCCCCGCTTTTTTCGCCATTTCTCAAAAAATTTTTGAAATGTCCGAGCTTTGTAACAATTCAGCCTGTTTTTTTGTCGAAATCAAAGGCACCTCGGACATTTATAGTTCTTCCAAAAGTTTGATGATAATATTACCATTCATGGAAGAAGCAATCTGTTATTGCAATAATGCGAAATTGACGATAGAAAGTTTTTCATATCTCGGTCAGCTCAACAATTACATTACTCTGCTGATACAGCCAGTCCGTAAATTCTTTCGGGCTGGCCGTTCCTGTTTTTACAGCCTTTTTTCTCTGTAAGGCTTCTTTCTTAAAGTCGGAAAAGGAAGCCTGTATTTTTTCCAGACGGTCAGCCGGAAAGCCTGCGGTATTTTTTACCCGGTTTATTTTGTTGCGCCAGTTCTGGCATTCATTTTTATAAAGCAGGTCATAGTTATTTTCTCTTGACCTCTCGTCAAATTCCCGCTTGTTTTGAAGCGCCTGTGCTTTTCGGCACTTGTCGCTGCACAGCTCATACCGCTGGCTCTTTGCCAGAAAATATTTTCCACAGACCTTGCACCGCCGGAAGCAAAGCCCCCAGTCATTCAGCCTGTTCAGATAATAGGTAATCAACGGGTAGAGGGACGCATAGGCAGACACACATTCTTCTGTGCGCCGGTTGTCCGGGAACCAGAGGTCAAGCCGGGTATCTTCTGACGGTGCGCCTTTGAAATAAAGGCTGCCAGCTTGAAATTGTTTCGGTTTTCCTGTCTCCCTGTCAAAGCTCATGGTTTCGTTTTGGAATACCCCGGTCAGTCTGCTCATTTTATCCATGAAGCGGTCACAGGCAGCGTTACGGTCACGGGGTTCTCTGGCAAGCAGATAGCTGTTCCAGATACGGAACGCCACATACATTTTCAGAGGGTCGTTGCTAAGATATTTCTCCCAAAGAAATTCGCTTGCCGCCTGCTCCAGCTCCGGCTGTTTCCATCGGTTGGAGTGGAGAGCTTGCCGCAGCGGAGAAAGCCCGTATAAGTTCCAGTCTCTGTCCGTGTCACGCTCAAAGTTTATCAAAAAAGTTCCCAGTGGGCGTGTCATATCACAAAGCACCTCTGCGTTTTGGCTCCCGTTCAGACGGAAGCGGATCTGCTGTTCTTCCCCAATCAAAATCCGCTCTTTCATTTTCTTCCTGTCCAGCGTCAGGACAAACAAAATCCTCTCAAAACATGGCTCATGCCGTATAAACTGATTCTCCATCCCTATCCCCTGCCTTTGTTTATGGTAATTATATAATTCAGTTATATCCGTTACACTCATGGTATCGCAGAATCATTGTTTTGTCAAGGATAGTACGCTATGATGATTGCGGTTGGTAATTTCGTACCGCACAGTACCTTGACAAGTGAATGACCGTCCAAAAGGGATATGACCGGCAGGAGAAGTGACGCATTCGGCGCACCAATGCAGGGAAACACCGCAGGAATGGGGCAGGAAAACGGCTTTTGGGGAGAACGGCAACAGGAAGCATTTTAACCTATTTGATTTATGGGAGGAACAGAATGAACGATAAAAAGAGATTGAACAGCTACGAGGATTTACCGCTGGTTCTGGATGTGGCGGACATTCAGCGGATTATGGGAATTTCAAGAGCGAGCGCCTATGAGCTGGTACACACACCCGGCTTTCCAGCGTTCCGCAGGGGCAGACTTATCAAGGTCAGCAAAATTGCTTTCTTTGAATGGATGGCAAAAGGCTCCGAAACCGTACCGGGAAGCGACAAATAAGCGTGAGGTATCATTCCCTGACTTGCAATACTGCCGCACTTTCCAAAGGGGCATACAGAGGGAAAAAAACTTAAAAATGATACCGAGACGCTACATCAAAACAGCCTATCTGCGTACATCAGATAGAAACGGAGAAAGGAGCCGGTTATGGCAAGAATGAGCAACAAGCGGCGGCTGGAATGGTCTTTCTTCTTAAATGACCGCAGCCGTATCACTTACAACGAACTGTGCCGGAAATGCCAGCACGAATGTAAACAGAGCTTCCGGGCGGTTGTGGTTGACTGCCCGAAGTATCTTTCCAAGCGTTCCAAGAAAAAGGACAAGACTGCCGGAAACGGCAAAATCCCTTAGGAACTAAGGGCGCACTTCTATACATAGTCTAAAGACCATGTATCGTGCGTCCTGCGGAGCTTACCTCTGCCGCTGATAAAATCAGCAATCCGAGGTCTGCGTTCGCTTCGCTCCGACAAGGTGGCTACACCCCCTTGCGCCGCTAAAGCGGCTATCCCCTGTGTACCCGCCGCAAAGAGAAATCCGCTCTGCGGTTTTCCCTTTTCATCGGGTTTTATAGAAGCACTGACACACGGACTGTCTGCGGATGGTCTTTCTTTATCTTATCAGCAAAGGATGTGAGAACATGGAAAAATCTTTGGAACAGTTGAAGCAGGAATATGAAAAAACCACTGTCCTGCTGGAACAGGAAAAACGGAAAATGCAGCGTTTGAAAAACCGGCAGGCGTATCTGGAAAGCGGTTCCCGGAAACAGAGGACGCACCGGCTGATTACCCGTGGGGCAGCTATTGAGAGCATTGCACCACAGACAAAGGAGCTATCCGAAGCGGAATTTTATTCCCTCATGGAAAGCATTTTGAATCTGCCGCAGGCGGAGCATTTCATCCGGTCTGCCACAGAGAACCACGCCCGTATTTCCGGGCAGGAGAAAGGCGGTGACTAAGGATAGCACTTTATCATTTTTCAATCGCACAGATCAAGCGCAGCGCCGGTCAGAGCGCCATTGCCAGCGCAGCCTATCGAGCCGGGGAGCGTCTTTACAGCAGCTACTATGGAGAAGTCAGCGACTACACCAAAAAGGGCGGCGTGATCGCTTCGGAAATCATGCTGCCGCCCCATGCGCCGGAAATATATCTTGACCGGGCGACCCTCTGGAATGCTGTGGAGAACTGCGAGAAACATCCAAAAGCACAGCTTGCCTATTCCTTTGATATTGCCATGCAGAATGAATTGACGCTGGAAGAAAACATGGAGCTGGCGAGGAAGTTCGTACAGGAGCAGTTTGTGACAAAAGGCATGATTGCCGACCTTGCTTTTCACAGCCCGGAGAAAGAGGACGGCGGCATCCCTAACCCGCATTTTCATGTGATGACAACCATGCGCCCTTTGAACCCGGATGGCACATGGGGACAAAAACAGCGTCGGGAATATCTTCTTGATGAAGATGGAAACCGAATCCGGGATAAAAACGGCGATTATAGGTTTAACGCTGTCCATACAACAGACTGGCATGAGCCGGAAACGCTGGAACACTGGCGGGAGCAGTGGGCGGCTGCCGTTAATACAAAATTTGAGGAAAAAGGGCTGGATGTGCGTATCGACCACCGTTCCTATGTGCGGCAGGGGCTTGACCTGATACCTACTGTCCACGAGGGAGCTAATGTCCGGCAGATGGAAGCAAAGGGCATCCGCACCGAGAAAGGGGAACTGAACCGCTGGATTAAAGCCACCAACCGGCTCATGCAGGATGTGAGGAAGAAGATCAAAGCCCTGTTTGTCTGGATGGCAGAGGTAAAAGAAGAACTTTCCAAACCGCAGACACCGAGCCTTGCCGACCTGTTGATCGCTTATTACAACCAGCGCAACGCAGGGGCATGGAGCAATAAAGCCAGAACCGGAAACTTAAAGCAGTTTGCCGAAGCCGTCAATTATCTGACGGAAAACAAGCTGCTCACATTAGAGGATTTGCAGGAGCGTCTTTCCTCTGTCAACGAAGAATTTGAAGCGTTAAGCGACTCCATGAAAAAGAAATCTGCCCGGATAAAGGAATTGCAGGAATTGATACGGGAGGGCGAGAATTACCAGCGGCTAAAACCTGTTCATACGGAATTGAACAATATCAAGTTTAAGAAACAGAGGGAGAAATTTGAAACATCCCACGATGCGGAGTTACGGCTGTTTTATGCCGCCCGCCGTATTTTGAAAGAAAAACTGGACGGAAAACCCATTGCCCTGAAAGCATGGAAACAGGAATACGCACAGTTAAAAACAGAGTATGCCGAACTGTCTCCGCAGCACAAGCCACTCCGGGAGGAAGTCATACGGCTACGGCAGGTGCAGAACGCCGTAGATACCGCACTGCGCCGGAGGGAGCAGCCACAGGCAGTACAGAGAAAGAAACATGAGATGGAGCTATGATATAACCGGCAGCTTTACCGCTACCAGTATTTTTATGGAGGGAGCATTTGAATGTATTTGAAGCGGTGAAACAGTCTGTTACCACCCGGCAGGCTGCTTCATTCTATGGAATCCGGGTGGGGAGAAACGGCATGGTCTGCTGTCCATTCCACAATGACCGCACGCCCAGCATGAAAGTGGACAGCCGCTTTTACTGCTTCGGCTGCGGGGCTTCCGGGGATGTGATCGACTTTGCCGCTTTGCTGCATGGATTGGGGAAACGGGAAGCTGCGGTCAGGCTTGCGGAGGACTTCGGCGTTTCCTATGAGAAATCCGGCAATGCGCCGCCAGATAGGAAGCGTCACAACAGGTCACAGCCCCGACAAAAATCAGCGGAGCAGAGATTTCAGGAAACGGAACGGTATTGTTTCCGGGTGCTATGCGATTATCTGCGCCTGCTGGAGCATTGGAAAACAGCACACGCCCCACAGCCGCAGGATGCCATCTGGCATCCTCTTTTTGTGGAAGCGTTGCAGAGGATAAGCTACACAGAATACCTTTTGGATATTTTGTTATACGGAGAAATAGAAGAAAAAGCGGCATTGATCGCCGCACAGGGAAAGGAGGTGTTGCGGCTTGAACAGCGAATTTCAGAGCTTGCCGCCGGAAACGCAGGAAGCGGTCAAAAGGACGATGGACACAATGGAACCGGCGCAGACACCGGCAGAAATCCGGGAAACATTAGAGGGGACGCAGAAAGGCGGCGTGAAGAACAGCATCCGAAACTGCCTGACGGTGTTCCAGCGTGACCCTCTGTTTCGCGGGGCGCTGCGCCTGAACCTTTTGACGGAGCAGATTGACATTGTGAAGCCGCTGGGCTGGGAGCGCACCAGTACCACGCTGACCGACATGGACATGAACTACCTGCTTTTGTATCTGGAAGAAAATTACGGGCTTACCAGCGAGAAAAAGGTGCAGAGCGCCATCAAGATTGTTGCCAATGAAAACCGCTACCATCCAGTCAGGGATTACCTGAACAGCCTGCAATGGGACGGCACAGAGCGCATCCGTTACGCCCTGCATCACTTTCTGGGAGCCGATACGGACGAATACACCTATGAAGCCTTGAAACTGTTCCTGATGGGAGCCATCCGGCGGGTATTCAGACCGGGGAGCAAGTTTGAGGTCATGCTCTGTCTGGTTGGTGGTCAGGGAGCCGGGAAATCTACCTTTTTCCGGCTGCTGGCAGGCAGGGACGAATGGTTTTCAGACGATTTGAAAAAGCTGGACGATGAAAATGTGTACCGCAAGCTGCAAGGGCATTGGATTATCGAGATGTCGGAGATGATTGCCACAGCCAACGCCAAGAGTATTGAGGAAATCAAGTCATTCTTAAGCCGCCAGAAAGAAACCTACAAAGTGCCGTATGAGACACATCCGGCAGACCGGCTGCGGCAATGTGTATTTGGAGGGACGACCAACCGGCAGGACTTTTTGCCCCGTGACCGCACCGGCAACCGGCGCTTTCTCCCCGTGACGGTGTACCCGGAACGGGCGGAGGTTCACATACTGGACGATGAAGCGGCGGCGAGGGCGTATATCGAACAGATGTGGGCGGAAGCCATGACGGTTTATCGCAGTGGGAAGTATAAGCTGTCATTCAGCATGGAAATGAACCGATACCTGAACGCCCACCAGCAGGACTTTATGCAGGAAGACACACAGGCCGGCATGATCTACGCCTATTTGGAGGACTACACCGGCGACAGGGTATGTTCCAAGCAGCTTTATGAGGAAGCGCTGGGGAACTTAAATTCCCCGGCAGACTGGGAGACACGGGCAATCTGCGAGATTATGAATACCGGCATTGCGGGCGGCATCATACAGGGCTGGGTAGCCTACAAAAGCCCGAAGCGGTATAAGAAATACGGTTCTCAAAAAGGCTGGGAGCGTGTCAACCAAGCTCCGCCGGAGGGGGACGGTTTTCAGGAAATCACGGAAGAAGAAGCCCGGCAAATGGAACTTCCATTCTGAAAAGCCACCGGTTGACAGTTTGGTTGACGCTTTGGTTGACAGCCGGTTGACGGGGAAAAGCCTGATATTTGGGGCATTTCTCTCCTTTGTCAACCATGTCAACCAAGAAATCAAAGAAAAAGTAAAAAGTAATAATAGAGCGCCTATGGATTGTTTTCAAAGTCTTTTCTGCCGGTTGACACGGTTTGGTTGACACGGAGACAGTCTGCGGCTGTACACCTGTCTGACATTCCCTTGTCGGGCATATTTCATTTATGGAGGTAACTGCCTATGGCAAAAAGCAAAAACGAGAGCAATAACAAAAACAGCGGCACCCTGCTTACCGAAAAAGACGGCACCCAGTATTTTGTCATGGGGAAAGTCCGTATCAAGGTATCGGAGCATTTCGCACAGGATGGGAAGCCGCTTGACAGCCTGCTGGAAGATGTGATCCAGCACGCTGCCGCCGCTTCCTGAAAAAATACGGAATAACGACTGTCAATCAGCCCACGCTTATGATATACTTGTACCAGCGAGTATTGTATAAGCGTGGGTTGTTTCTTTTAGAAGGAGGATTTTTAACCGTGAAACAACCATACAATACAACGATTTATAACACTGCACTATATTTGAGATTGAGCCGTGACGATGAATTACAGGGGGAAAGCGGCAGTATCCAGACCCAGCGCATGATGCTTAGACAGTATGCCGCAGAGCATGGGCTGACCGTTGTAGACGAGTACATTGACGACGGATGGAGTGGGACAAATTTCGAGCGTCCAAGTTTCCAAAGGATGATTGATGACATCGAAGACGGGAAAATCAACTGCGTTGTCACAAAGGACTTATCCCGTCTGGGAAGAAACTATATCCTGACCGGTCAGTACACGGAAATCTATTTCCCCAGCAAGGGAGTACGCTACATTGCCATCAATGACAATGTGGACACCATCAACGGAGAAAGCGAGCTTGCACCGTTCTTAAACATCCTGAATGAAATGCACGCCCGACAGACCAGCAAAAAGGTCAAGGCTGCCATGCACACAAGATTTGCCAATGGCGCACACTATGGAGCCTATGCACCGCTGGGCTATGTAAAAGACCCGGACAAAAAAGGTCATCTTCTGATCGACCCGGAAACACGCTGGATTGTAGAGAAGATTTTTGACCTTGCTGTACACGGGCGTGGAGCCGCCAGCATTACACGGATTCTGGTGGAGGAAAAAGTACCTACCCCCGGCTGGCTGAACTATGAAAGATACGGGACTTTCGCCAATATCTACGCCGGTGCGCCCGCAGAAAAAGCCTATGCGTGGACGATAGCACAGGTCAAGAGCATTTTGAAAGAGGAAACCTACATCGGTCACAGCATTCACAACAAGCAGAGCAACATTTCATTCAAGAACAAGAAAAAGGTGCGGAAGCCGCAGGAAGAATGGTATCGTGTGGAAAATACCCACGAAGCCATCATTTCTGAAGAAGTGTTCCAAAAAGTTCAGGAGCTGATTGCAAGCAGACGCAGGAAACGCAGAAACGGTACGACACAGATTTTCGCAGGATTGATAAAATGTGCAGACTGCGGATGGTCTTTAGCCTATGGGGAAAACAAGCAGAATAAGAACCCATACGGGTACTACCATTGCAGCAAGAACGGACAGGGATTACGCCAGTGTTCCATGCACTATATCCGCTATGATGTACTGTATGCCTATGTGCTTGCAAGACTGCAATACTGGTCTATGCTGGCACAGAAAGACGAGGACAAGCTGCTGAAACGCCTGCTCAATGCCAGCGACAGGGAAAGAAACTCTGCGAAGAAAAAGCAGGCTGCGGAGCTGAAAAAGGCAGAGAAGCGTAAAGCCGAGGTTGACGGGCTGTTTGCTAAAATGTATGAGGACTGGTCTGCCGGACGCATAACCGAGTATAACTTCAATATGCTGTCCGAGAAGTACCAGAACGAGCAAAAGGAGCTTGAAACAAAAATAAGACAGCTTCACGAAACGATGGAAGCCGCCGTACAGACCGCAGCGGATGCTGAAAAGTGGATTGCCCTGATGAAACAGTATGTCAACCCTGTGGAGCTGACCGCCGAACTTCTGAACACTCTAATTGAAAAAATAACCGTCCACGAAGCTGTCAAGGGCGAGGACGGAAGCCGTGAGCAGGAAGTAGAAATCTACTACCGCTTCATCGGCAAAATCGACTGACCTTTCTTTTTTACCCAACAATATCTTTAATTAAGGGAGACGGGCAAGAGCTACCCCGATATCCACAGCCTGCTCCTGCTCAGCGCCCTCTTCGATGTTTCGCTCGACCAACTCATCAAAGGAGATTTGGAAACCATGAAACAGGAAGTCAATGCCGCCGATGTCAAAGCCATGAACCGCGACGCCATCATCTACACTGTTCTGCTCGCCGCCACGATCATTCTGCCCGTGCCGCTGCTCAAGTGGTTCGACCTGTACGGCCTCATTCCGGAGCTTTTGCTCTGGGGCAGCGCGATGTACTTTGCCCTCCGCCTCGAGCGCATCAAGAAGGCAAACAACGTCCAATCCTACAAGGAGATCTTAGCCTTCAGCGAAGGCAAGAGGCTCGATGAGATTGAGCAGAAGGTCGAAGCGGGCAAGCGGCCCTATCAGAAATTTCTGCTCGCCCTGCTCACCGCCGGAATCACGCTGCTTGTCGGCATGGTGCTCAGCTGGCTGCTGCTGTAAGCAAACATCACAAAACCCGCCCCGACGCAAAAGCGTCAGGGCGGGTTTGCCATTTAGAAGCAATCTTCACATATTACAGCGTCTCCGCGCTTCCTCGCGGAGCGACGGGACGCGGCGCACGATGCGCAGCGGGATGATGAGCCCGACGCAGATGACCACCACGACGAGCGACCACGTCGGCTGCCACGCCGCGCGGAAAAAGCGGTCCATGCAGTATTCCACGCCCAGCGCCATCAGGAAGCGGGTCAGCGTATGGTGCCGGTCCAGCATGCTGGAGGCGATGGACATCCCCTGCTCCGTCAGGGTGATGAGCCCGTCCTTATCCATGGTGATGTACCCGTTCTCCCGCAGCCGCTTGGTGGCATACGTCACGCTGGGCTTCGTCACGCCCAGCTTCTCTGCAATGTCGATGGAGCGGACATACCCGTGCTCCTTCTGCATCATCAGCATGGCCTCCAGATAATCCTCAGACGCCCTCAGTATCTGCATAAAATTCACCAACGTTCCGTTTCAGAGTACCTATACGTTAACATAGTTTAACCAAATTTGCAAGGGGCGAAAAAAATTGATAACAGGGGCTTGACAAAAGCGGTTAGATGTACTAAACTATCTCCGCTGGTTAGATATGGCTAACCTCCTGCATAAATGGCGGCAGTGACAGCCATTCTTTTTCAGACACAGGTTAGTGCAGACTAACCGTAGAAAACGGAGGGAATAACATGATGCCTTTGGCTTTGGCAGATGTGGGAGCGGAGAATCTGATCCTCAAGG
>OKWH01000592.1_pt1 | contig 12296 bp, 7 predicted proteins | sample 1607021 | NCBI WGS metagenome assembly OKWH01 (sample SAMN04414076, study PRJEB24778) | human gut metagenome | material: faecal | host: Homo sapiens | reverse complement strand
AATCACACCCTAATTGGTGAAAATGAATAAAAAAAGGGTATTGCGACTCCGAAGAATCACAATACCCTTGCATATATTAAATGCAAATTTAAAGGGGCTTATTTTATTAGGTCAATGCTTCTCTTGACAAAGTTGTTCAAAGCTTCACCTTTCAACATACCATTCTGCAGCAGTGCCAAATCTATCAGTTGACGGACAACCTTATTCTTGGCAGCATAATCGGCGAAGATGCCTTCTTTCTGTGTTTTCAGTTCGTCCCACTTCTTATCCAACTCATTCACTTTATCCTTTTCGGCAGTCGGTATATCCTCATCTTTCTTGCCTTCCTGCTTCTTTTTCAGGTCAGTACGCTGCTTGTTCACTTCATCCATCTCTGCCTGAACCGGAGCAACGGCAGCAGCACATTCCTTATCTTCATCTGCCAGAACTTCTTTTACCAGCTTATGGTCTGAATTCAATACCAGGTTAAACATATCCGGCATTTCGCCATAGAAGCTCATTCCAGCCTGGATATTCGCCATTTCCTTCATACGGCGCATGTACTCGCTCTGAGTTATCATGATAGGAGTGGCATTTTCGCCCAAAGCCTGCGCCGTGATGTTGAACTCCGTCTTATCCATCTTGGGCAACTGGCTCTTGAAGATGGAAGAAAGAACTTCCTGCTTGCCGGCTTCCAACGCTTCGTTCTTCTTGTCTTCCTTGACAATCAGATTATCAATAATATCGCTGTCTACACGAGTGAAGCGAACCTTTTCGAACTTCTGTTCCAACATGCTCACCACCGCAATGTCCAGCTGTCCATCCATCAACAGCACATTGTATCCTTTATTCGTAGCGGCCTCTATGTAGCTGTATTGTTCATCTTTATTGTTGGCATACAGATAAATCAGATTTCCATCCTTATCCGTCTGGTTATCTTTAATCAACGTCTTATACTCTTCGAAAGTATAATATTTGCTGTCTGTATCGGTGAAAAGGGCAAAATCCTTGGCTCTATCATAGAAATCTTCCTGCGTAAGCATTCCGTAGTTGATGAAGATTTTCAAGTCATTCCACTTTTCCTCAAACTGTTTACGGTCATTCTTGAAGATAGACTGCAAACGGTCTGACACCTTCTTCGTGATATATGTAGAAATCTTCTTCACGTTGGCATCGCTCTGCAAATAAGAACGGGAAACGTTCAATGGAATGTCCGGTGAATCGAGCACACCATGCAGCAGGGTCAAGAAGTCGGGAACAATACCTTCCACCGAATCCGTCACATATACCTGGTTGCAATAGAGCTGAATCTTATTCTTGTTCAACTCGATGTTGCTCTTCACTTTGGGGAAGTACAGAATACCGGTAAGGTGGAACGGATAATCCACATTCAGATGAATCCAGAATAAAGGTTCGTCGGACATAGGATAAAGGTCACGGTAGAACTTCTTATAATCTTCATCTTTCAATTCGCTGGGTTTCAGCGTCCACAACGGGTTGGAATCATTGATGATATTATCCTCGGCAGTTTCAACCTGCTTGCCGTCTTTCCATTCTTTCTTCTTGCCGAATGCAACCGGGATAGGGAGGAAGCTGCAATACTTCTTCAACAAAGAGGAAATGCGCGCTTCTTCAAGGAATTCCTTGCAGTCATCGTCTATGTAAAGAACGATATCCGTACCACGTTCTGCCTTATCAGTGTCTTCAATCGTAAACTCCGGACTGCCATCGCATGTCCACTTTACAGCCTGGGCGCCTTCCCGATAGGATTTAGTGATGATTTCGACTTTCTTGGCAACCATAAAAGCCGAATAGAAACCCAATCCAAAATGGCCGATGATGGCGTTGGCATCGTTTTTATATTTCTCAAGGAAGTCATTGGCGCCAGAGAAAGCTATCTGGTTAATATACTTGTCTATTTCTTCAGCCGTAAGACCTATACCATGGTCGGACACCGTAATGGTATCTTTTCCCAGCGAGACATGTACGGTTAAATCGCCAACTTCACCCTTGAACTCACCGATAGAGGAGAGTGTTTTCAGCTTCTGTGTAGCATCAACCGCGTTAGAAACCAACTCACGGAGAAAAATTTCATGATCACTATACAAGAACTTTTTAATGACGGGGAAGATATTCTCAGTAGTTACCCCAATATTACCTTTTTGCATACTACATTTATATTTTTTAGATTTATATTTTTAATTATTCCGGCAGATATAGCACAAAAAAAATGCCAGCCCATAAGGACTGACATTTTGACGGTTTTTATAAAGAACAGCTTATGCCTTCCTGATGCTCAGCTCGTCTTTTTCTTTGTCTACTGATACGTTTACCGTATCACCCGGCTGTAACTCCTCCGCCACTATCAGCTCGGAAAGTCCATCCTCCAAGTGGTTCTGAATGGCGCGCTTCAATGGGCGCGCACCAAACTGTACATCGTACCCTTTCGAAGCAAGGAATGTCTTTGCATCATCCTCCACAACCAGCTTGTAACCAATTGCTTCAACCCGTTCGTACAAACCTTTCAGCTCAATGTCCACAATCTTTGTGATGGCCTCCAAAGAGAGCTGGTCGAAAGTAATGATTTCATCCAAACGATTCAAGAATTCGGGAGCAAAGGTCTTGTTCAGAGCCTTTTGTATCACGCTGCGCGAATGTTCATTGTCATCCGTGCGGTTTTGCGCCGCAAAACCTACGCCACGGCCAAATTCCTTCAACTGCCGCGTACCGATATTGGAGGTCATAATGATAACCGTATTCTTGAAATCGATGGTTCTGCCATAATTGTCAGTCAAACGACCTTCATCCAGTACCTGGAGCAAGATGTTGAACACGTCCGGATGGGCTTTCTCAATCTCATCCAGCAAGACAATGGAATACGGCTTGCGACGCACCTTTTCAGTCAACTGGCCGCCTTCCTCATAGCCCACATATCCCGGAGCGGCACCAATCATACGAGATACGGTGTATTTCTCCATATACTCGCTCATATCGATACGTATCAAGGCATCGGCAGAGCCAAACATATATTTTGCCAATTGCTTTGCCAAATGCGTCTTACCCACACCAGTAGGGCCAAGGAACATAAAGGTTCCGATGGGATGGTTCGGGTCTTTCAACCCTACACGGCTACGCAAGATTGCTTTGGTAAGTTTCTCTATCGCAGCATCTTGAGCTATCACCTTCGCCTGTAGTTCTTCCTTCATTCCGGCCAGTTTAAGTCCTTCTGCCTGCGCCATGCGCTGTACGGGTACACCGGACATCATTGAAATAACATTGGCTATTTCCTCTTCACCTACCGTTTGGCGGTCATCCTTCAAACGGGCTTCCCACTCAACCTTCATCTCCTCCAAGTGGACAGAAAGTTCCTTCTCACGGTCGCGGTAGCTGGCAGCCAGCTCAAAATTCTGTGACTTTACAGCTTCAGCCTTCAGGCTACGTGCCTCTTCAATCAGCTTTTCCTGTTCCTCAATTTCTTTCGGAACATTAATATTCGTCAAATGCACACGCGAACCCGCCTCGTCCAAAGCATCAATAGCTTTATCCGGGAAGTTGCGGTCGGTTATATAGCGTGCTGACAACTTGACACATGCTTCCAGGGCTTCATCCGTGTAGCTCACGTTATGATGGTCTTCATACTTCTCCTTGATATTCTTCAATATCTGAAGCGTTTCTTCAGCTGTGGTAGGCTCTACAATCACCTTTTGGAAACGACGTTCCAAAGCACCGTCTTTCTCGATATTCTTTCTGTATTCATCGAGAGTGGTAGCTCCAATACACTGGATTTCACCACGCGCTAAAGCTGGTTTCAGCATATTGGCAGCATCCATGGAACCGGCAGCAGCACCGGCACCTACAATCGTATGGATTTCATCGATGAAAAGGATGACATTCGGATTTTTCTGCAACTCGTTGATGATAGAGCGGATACGTTCCTCAAACTGACCACGGTATTTTGTTCCCGCCACCACAGAGGCCATATCAAGCATCACCACGCGCTTTTCAAACAAAATGCGCGAAACTTTCTTTTGCACAATACGCAATGCCAAACCCTCTACGATGGCAGATTTTCCGACTCCTGGTTCACCGATAAGCACTGGATTGTTCTTCTTACGGCGGCTCAAGATTTGCGCCAGACGTTCAATCTCGCGTTCGCGACCCACAACCGGGTCCAGCTTGCCTTCTTCGGCAGCCCGCGTCATGTCTACGCCGAAATTGTCCAGCACAGGAGTATCATTGGACGGCTTTCTGGATGCAGCCTGTGCAGCCGAAGCCGAACCAGCCCCCCCAGTACGGGAGGAGCGAGACATATTCATATCTTCTTCATCCTCTTCATCATCCTCGGTGAATCCCATTCCCGCATTCGGATTGGTCGATTTCATCGAAAGCTGTTCAAATACAGCCTGATAATCCACCCGGTGTTCTTCCAAAACAGTTGCAGCAAGATTGTCGCCATCTTTCAAGATAGCCAGCAATACATGTTCCGTATCGGCAGTTGCACTTTTCAGCAAACGCGCTTCAAGCATACACATCTTCAATATCTTAGCCGTCATCGGGGACAAGGGCACTTCAGCGTCCGGCAAGAGAGTATCGTCCTCGGCATCCTTTAGGAAACCCTCCAGACGACTTTTTACTCGTTTTAAATCTATATCAAGTTTCAACAATATTTCAATAGCTTTTCCTCCGCCATCACGCAGCATGCCGAGCAGAAGGTGTTCCGGACCAATATAGCGATTTCTCAATCGATTGGCTTCTTCCTTGCTATAAGTAATTATGTCTGAAACTCTTTGTGAAAATTGATTGTTCATATTTTATAATTCTCCTCAATTAAAAAGGTTATCCACGACAAAGATACGCATTTATTAATTCAGCGTATCATATTTAACTGATTTAATAGTATACAAATCCCGTGCCATAAATTTCAAATCTGTTTTTCCACTTTATACCTTATATATTAATAGCAATTTGGTGAGGAATGGAGGGAGTACTTCCATATTTATGTTGCAGGCAACAAAGTTTATGGAGGAAAACTTTTGTATATCGTAAAAAAGCAGTACTTTAGCGTGGTTTTTCACGAACCCGAAAATGTATAATTAATAATCTTTTTAAATGCTTGAACAAGACAGAATTATAAAGATTAACATCGAGGAGGAAATGAAGTCATCGTACATTGACTACTCTATGTCGGTCATTGTTTCACGTGCCCTTCCGGATGTTAGAGATGGTTTTAAACCCGTTCACCGAAGAATTCTTTTCGGAATGATGGGATTAGGAAATACCTCCGACAAACCTTATAAAAAATCAGCCAGAGTTGTAGGTGAAGTATTAGGTAAATATCACCCTCATGGCGACTCGTCCGTTTACGGAGCTCTTGTACGTATGGCTCAGCCTTGGGCAATGCGTTACATGTTGGTAGATGGACAAGGTAACTACGGTTCAGTAGACGGTGACAGTGCTGCTGCCATGCGTTATACAGAGTGTCGTTTGCGAAAAATTGGTGAAGACATGATGACAGACCTTGAGAAAGAGACTGTTGACATGCAGAACAATTTCGATGACTCTTTGCAAGAGCCTACCGTCATGCCGGCCCGTATTCCGAATCTTTTGGTAAATGGTGCATCTGGTATTGCCGTAGGTATGGCTACCAATATGCCGACCCATAATCTATCTGAGGTTATTGACGCTTGTATTGCATACATTGAAAACAATGACATCGATATAGAAGAGCTGATGACGTATGTCAAAGCTCCTGATTTCCCGACCGGAGGCTATATATACGGTATGAGCGGTGTTCGCGAAGCCTATCTCACGGGACGCGGACGTGTCATAATGCGTGCTAGAGCCGAAATTGAGACTGGTTCGACGCACGATAAAATCGTTGTGACAGAAATTCCCTATGGTGTCAACAAAGCTGAATTGATTAAGAATATAGCCGATTTGGCCAACGAAAAGAAAATTGAAGGTATTGCCAATGCTAATGACGAATCCGACCGTGAAGGTATGCGTATCGTTATTGATGTAAAACGTGATGCAAATGCCAGCGTTGTACTCAACAAGCTCTACAAGATGACAATGCTGCAGACATCTTTTGGTGTGAACAATGTTGCATTGGTACATGGCCGTCCACGTCTGTTGAATCTGAAAGATTTGATAAAATACTTCGTTGAGCACAGACACGACGTAGTCATCCGCCGTACTCAGTATGATTTGCGCAAGGCCAAAGAACGTGCACATATTCTGGAAGGATTAATCATTGCATCTGATAATATCGACGAAGTAATCAAGATTATCCGTGCTGCTAAAACCCCGAATGATGCTATATCAGGTTTGATGGAGCGATTCCAACTCAGTGAAATTCAGTCACGTGCCATTGTTGAAATGCGTTTGCGTCAGCTCACAGGATTGATGCAAGACCAGCTGCACGCCGAATATGAGGAAATTCAGAAGCAGATTGCTTATTTGGAAGAAATCCTTGTCAATGACGAACTCTGCCGCAAAGTCATTAAAGATGAACTGATTGAAGTAAAAGAGAAGTATGGTGACGAACGTCGCTCGGAAATTGTCTATTCATCAGAAGAATTCAATCCGGAAGACTTCTATGCAGATGATGAAATGATTATCACCATCTCGCACATGGGATACATCAAACGCACACCGCTGAGCGAATTCCGTGCGCAAAACCGTGGTGGGGTAGGCTCCAAAGGTACCGAAACCCGCGATGCAGACTTTGTAGAGCATATTTATCCTGCAACCATGCATAATACCATGATGTTCTTTACACAGAAAGGTAAGTGTTACTGGCTGAAGGTATACGAAATCCCCGAAGGTACTAAGAATTCGAAAGGTCGTGCCATCCAGAATTTGTTGAATATCGACTCTGACGATGCTGTAAACGCCTATTTGCGCGTGAAGAACCTGAACGACCAAGAATTTATCAACAGCCATTATGTATTGTTCTGTACTAAGAATGGTGTCATTAAGAAAACATTGCTTGAGCAGTATTCACGTCCTCGCCAAAATGGTGTAAATGCTATCACTATCCGTGAAGACGACCGTGTAATCGAAGTGCGTATGACAAACGGCGACAATGAAATCATCATTGCCAACCGTAACGGACGTGCCATTCGTTTCCATGAAAGTGCTGTGCGCGTTATGGGACGTACTGCCACCGGTGTACGTGGTATGACATTGGATGAAGACGGTCAAGACGAAGTTGTAGGTATGATATGCATCAAAGATCCTGAAGCGGAAACAATTATGGTTGTATCGGAACAAGGATATGGCAAACGTTCGGATATTGAAGATTATCGCAAGACCAATCGTGGAGGTAAAGGTGTGAAAACAATGAATATCACCGATAAAACGGGTAAATTAGTAACTATCAAGTCTGTTACAGATGAAAATGACTTGATGATTATTAATAAATCCGGTATTACCATCCGTCTGAAAGTCGCCGATGTTCGTATCATGGGACGTGCTACACAAGGTGTGCGTCTAATCAACCTTGAGAAACGTAATGACGAAATCGGCTCTGTATGTAAAGTCACTTCAGAAAATGAAGAGGAACTTATAGAGGAGGGGGAAGAAAATACCCTTGAAAGCCCTCAGAACGAGGTAAACAATGAAAATGAAGAATAGACATAATATTAATTTAAATTTTCTACAATCATGAAAAGAGTATTATTTTCAATGGTTTTACTACTTGTCGCAAGCTTTACTTTCGCCCAAGAAAAGAACGTAAAAGAGGCTAAAAGTATTGCTAACGGAGTAAATCCTGACTTTGCCAAAGCAGAGGAACTGATAAATCAGGCTTTAACCAATCCCGAAACAAAGGACAATGCCGAAACGTGGGATGTAGCAGGTCTTATCCAAAGAAAAAGAAGTGAGAAAGAAATGGAAAATGCCTATCTGAGAAAACCTTATGACACTCTTCAGGTATATAATAGCGCATTGAACATGTGTAAATTCTACTTCAAATGTGACGAATTGGCACAAATTCCCAATGAAAAGGGCAAAATCAAGAATAAATATAGAAAATCTAATTCTGCTACAATTTTAGCAGAACGCGGTAATCTGATCAATGGCGGTATCCAATTCTTTAATTTGGCCTCACAGAAAGAAGGCGATGCAGCCAATGAAGACAATAAAAAAGCATTAGATTTCTTTGCAACATACATTGATATTGCTATCAACCCGATGTTTGAAAAGGAAAATCTATTACAAACAGATACTGTATTACCCCAAATAGCATATTATGCAAGTTTAGCAGCTGCTAAGATGGAAGATTATCCTAGTATTTTGAAGTATGCTCCTTATGCGCAAGATGATAAAGAAGTTGGGAAATACGCAATGGAATTTATCTCTACTGCATTGAAAGCTGAAGGTGATACTGTTAAATGGATTGCTTCTTTAAAAGAAGGTATCCAGAAATATCCTGAACATTCATTCTTCTTCGGTCACTTGATTGATTATTATAGCAATAACAACAAATATGACGAAGCTATGCAGTTTGCTGATGATATGTTGGCTAAAGATCCTAACAATACATTCTATTTGTATGTAAAAGGCTACCTTTATCACAATATGAAGGACTATGATAAAGCTATTGAATTCTATAAAAAAACTATAGAAGTAGATCCTAATTATGCAGAAGCATACTCTAATTTAGGCTTGATTTACTGCTTACAAGCACAAGATTTCTCAGAAAAAGCAACTACAGATATTAATGATCCGAAGTATAAAGAAGACCAGGCTACTCTGAAGACTTTCTATGAAAAGGCAAAACCTTATTATGAAAAGGCAAGAGAACTGAAACCTGATCAAAAAGATTTGTGGTTAAATGGTCTATATAGAGTGTATTATAATTTGCAAATGGGTCCTGAATTCGAAGAAATTGAAAAGTTGATGTAATACTTTCATAATAATAAAAGCCTAATTAAATTATTAATTAGGCTTTTATTATTGTTATATCATTAAGTAAAGAATGTTATTTCTTAAGTGAGGGAGAGAAGAAATTAAAATTAGATTAAATTATTCCAGCGCCATATTAAACATAATGCTGATATTGGATAGAAACCATATATACCTATATTCAACACCTAATTCGGTCTTCCGTAAATTACCAACAATGGTGTATCAGAATGGAAAATCATCTTTCTGGCAATGCCAGGGTTAAATAAGCGCGAAAATATATTTCTTTTATAAGAAGTTAATGTTATAATATCAATATGATTACTTTTGATATAACTGTCTAAACTACTAAGCAGATTATCGTTCTTTACCACATCATAGTATATTTCCAATTGTGGATATTGTTTTTGAAAATATTCCTTAATACCAGCCAGTTTTATTTCATTCCATGTATTCTGAACATCTGAAAGATGTATCAGAGACACTGAAAACTTAAATGATTTCAGATTATTTATTAGCGAATCAAAAGCTATTAAATCACGTTGATCAAAATTAGTAATGAATGCAATACGCTTAGCTTCAGAAAATTGCTTGAATGGAGTATTTTCAGGAATGGCCAATACCGGTACACGGCTACGTTCAATCACTTCAGCCGTTACACTGCCGATCAAATCAATATCCTTCTGACTTTTACCACGAGTTCCCATTATGATAATGCGTGGCCGATATTCCTTGGTATAGCGGAGTACCTCTTCTTCAGGAATACCTTCACGCAAAACACAAGTATATTTAATATCTGGAAACTCGCCGGAAGCTACCTTCTCTTTTACTTTATCAGATAATGCATTCAAATCAGCATGAACTTTTTGTAAGATACTCCTTACATTCTCCTCATCACTTAGCTGATAGTTAAATACGTCTCCGTATGGCAAAGAAGTTGCATATATAGGAGTAAAATAAACATGTAGCAAAACAACTTCTGCACCTATATTCTGAGCGAAATTGAAACCGAACTCGCAAGCCTTCAAAGAATAATTGGAAAAATCCACTGGAATCAGCACTTTATTACTAACCTTCTCCAGTTTAGGTGACTTCCCCCCCACTACCTCTTCAGATAACCACGCAGAGCTTTCAGTAATTTTCAGAGCATGAGGTAAGTCACTCTCCTTAATACGTACACGTACGCCAGAAGAAACAACCGGTTGTATCTGGTTTACATTGTGAATATAAGTCTCAATACCTTCATTTTCAAGAACATTTTTCAATATTTGAGCTTTCGCGTACGTTAAGATTGCCAAAGTAACTAATTTATCTTCCATATATCATTGATTTTGAGATTAAAACAAACAAGAAATCCCAATTGTTGTCAGCAATTGGGATTCTATCTAACTTTCTCTTCTTAAGCTCGAACAGCTTCTTCAGTCTTACCTGCCATTTCATCTAAAATTTTTAAAGCTCGCTCTAAAACAGTAGTATCATCAATCATAACCAATCCACCATCTGGTCCAGGTTCCAAGTGAATCCCAACACTTTTCCCCTCCTTAAAATTGTGTCCACCGAAAAAATTTCTTACAGTGTCAACATTCAGTCCAAGTTCATCGGCTATTCTATGCATACTACCACTAGGCAATGAGTCTTTAATCTTACGTAATTCATTAAATGTTATTGTTCTCATATTTATAAATTTAATGGTTAATACTCTGTACTTTTCATTATCACGCTATAAACTTAAGGAAAAAAAAGGATAAAACAAACTATTTCTTTATCTTTTTTCAAAAAGAATATTGCCTCTCCAAAAAATAATCATTTTTCAAGTATACAGAATTATAAGTACAGGGAAAAAGCTCCTAAAAATAGACAGAAACAGCTCGTATAAAGCGGAATTATCGGTTTATACGAGCTGTTTTTAGAATATAGAAAAATTTAAATACCTTCTATGGCAGAAGCTGGAACCCACCCTACTTTACCATCTTCCAAACGAATTTCTTTCCATTCACGCATAGAGTTGTCTTTTATCTCAACTTTACGTCCCTCATGAAGAATGAACAGACTTGTACCACTTTCACTGGGAGTACTACGCACTGTGACACTAGGTGCCAACACTATAGCTTCGTTACGTTCCATCAGTTCGCCTTTTTGCTGAGCAGCAAACACATTACTCAATATAACAAGAACCAGGAATACTATTCCTGCAATAAATCCCACTTTCTTTCCCGTAATCTGTTTTGAAAAGAAAAAGAGATAGAACGAAACGAGTAATAGTACAAAGAACACAATCCCCAACTTAGCCCATGCGTCTACGCTAAGACAATTAATCAACGATTTAGTCCAAGATACAAAGAAAACCTCAGGAACTGGGATTACCTTATCGATTGTCTTAGAACGTGCTATCTCCAAATTTGCACGAATATCAGCATTACCAGGTTCCAACAACAAGGCACGCTCATAATTCAATATAGCTCTTGCTATATCATCTGCCTTATAATAACTGTTGCCAAGATTATAATAGACCTCTGCAGCCTCTCCCTTCTTTAACAGATTCTCATATATTTGAATGGCAGAAGCATAATCATTCCGTATATAGGCGCTGTCACCTTCAGCCTTTGTCACATTGCTTTCTTGCCTTGCAGCAGAGAATTCCGCATGTGAACCGACGGATGTAGAGTCACTAGCAGTCTGTAATGTATCTACAGATGCAGAATTCTGCCCATAGGCAGTAATTGCCATCACTAGACTAAGAGTAAAAAACAATATTTTATTCATTACCATTTCCTCCTGATTAATGGTTTATCGAGTTTTCCATTTTACTGATAACTTCCAAAGAAGCTGAATATACCTTATCCATAGCCTGGTTATCATCACCCGGAGCAAAGCGGGCAAACTCACAGTTATTCAATGCATCGAGGAATTCCTTTATCAACGCATCATTCACACCATAATTACGAAGTTCCTCTTCGATATTATCCTTAGACAAACGGGATACCGGAATGTTCAGTTTATCACTGATATACCCCCAAAGAGCCTTCAAAACCTCATCATAAAACGCATCTTTCTTATTCTCAACCAATAATTTACCAGCTTGCTTCATACGTTTCACCGCCACTTTATTGGCTTTCTTGGTACGCATCTTTGCTACATTTGCATTGGCTGCTATTTGCTTACGATAGATGATAAAGAATGTAATGAATGCAATACCCGGTATCAAATAAAGTAACCAATACGTCAACGAACCGAAGAAGAAATCACCTTTGGGAGACAGAGTAACATTATTCTGCTTGATAAAACGAATATCCTCGTTCAATACTTTCAACTCTTCCTTGCTTGTAAAGTTTGCAATAGTCTGAGCAGCATTGCCTGCTCCCTTTTCCACATGCAATTCATACTCTTCCGTAGTCAACGTTTTATAC
>OKWH01000590.1_pt1 | contig 12302 bp, 5 predicted proteins | sample 1607021 | NCBI WGS metagenome assembly OKWH01 (sample SAMN04414076, study PRJEB24778) | human gut metagenome | material: faecal | host: Homo sapiens | reverse complement strand
GTTTTACAGTAAAATATTAATGGGGGAAGTACTAATATTGTACTTCCTATTTTGTTTTTTAGTGATGGATGTACTTTTATTGTAGTGCGGGATGTGGAGGTTGTCGCATGCTTTTCTTTTATTTGCAGCAAAATAATATTTCTATAAATTAAAAGCATGAAAGACATGAAGCATTTACTTTTCAAGTTACAATCATTTTTAGCCTTGTTGATGTTTACTGCCGTTAGTGCGTATGCGCAGAAATCTCCGGTCGATATGAATCGTTTCATTGACGATTTAATGAAGAAGATGACCCTGGAAGAGAAAATAGGTCAGTTGAATCTGCCGGTTACCGGTGAGATTACGACCGGTCAGGCTAAAAGTAGTAATGTGGCCAAACGTATTCGTGCCGGTGAAGTGGGCGGGCTTTTCAATCTGAAAGGTGTGGAACCTATCCGCGATGTACAGAAGCAGGCGGTTGAAGAAAGTCGTTTGGGTATTCCTCTCTTATTCGGTATGGATGTTATTCATGGATATGAAACGGTGTTTCCCATTCCTTTGGGATTGTCGTGTACATGGGATATGAAGGCGGTTGAAGAATCGGCGCGTATTGCGGCCATTGAGTCCAGTGCCGACGGTATTTGCTGGACATTCAGTCCGATGGTGGATATTTGCCGTGATGCCCGTTGGGGGCGTGTGTCCGAGGGCAACGGTGAAGACCCGTTTCTGGGAGCAGCCATTGCGCAGGCCATGGTACGTGGTTATCAGGGAAAGGATATGAGCCGTAATGATGAGATTATGGCTTGTGTAAAGCATTTTGCCTTGTATGGTGCCGGTGAGGCAGGACGTGACTATAATACAGTAGATATGAGCCATCAGCGCATGTTCAATGAATACATGTTGCCCTATCAGGCGGCGGTTGATGCCGGTGTGGGCAGTGCGATGGCCTCTTTCAATGAGGTCGATGGCATTCCTGCCACTGGAAACAAGTGGTTGATGACGGATGTATTGCGTAAGCAGTGGGGGTTTGACGGTTTTGTAGTGACAGATTATACCGGAATTACAGAAATGACCGACCATGGCATGGGCGATACGCAGACTGTTGCCGCGTTGGCGCTGAATGCTGGTGTAGATATGGATATGGTGAGCGATGCATTTGTTGGTACGCTCAAGAAGTCATTGACAGAAGGAAAAGTGACAGAAGAAGCAATTAATGTGGCTTGTCGCCGTATTTTGGAAGCTAAGTACAAGTTGGGCTTGTTCGATAATCCTTATAAATACTGTGATGTGAAGCGTGCCAAGAAGCAAATCTTTATCAAAGAGCATCGTGCCGTTGCGCGTAAGATTGCTTCGGAGAGCTTGGTGTTGCTGAAGAACGAGGGTAATGTGCTTCCGCTGGCCAAGAAGGGCACTATTGCTGTGGTAGGTCCGTTGGCAGACAGCCGCAGTAATATGCCGGGTACTTGGAGTGTGGCTGCCGTATTGAAGAATGCTACTTCTTTGGCTGAAGGTTTGAAGGCGGTAGCAGGCGGTAAAGCCGAAATACTGACTGCGAAAGGCTGTAATTTGATGAGTGATGCCGAATATGAGAAACGTGCCACTATGTTCGGACGTTCTTTACACCGTGACAATCGTTCGGACAAGGAGTTGCTGGACGAGGCTCTTGCCGTGGCTGCCAAATCGGATGTTATTGTGGCTGCGCTCGGTGAGTCTTCGGAAATGAGTGGAGAGAGCAGTTGCCGCACGAATCTTGAAATGACGGACACCCAACGCATACTGTTACAGGAATTATTGAAAACGGGAAAACCGGTGGTACTGGTGCTGTTTACCGGTCGTCCGCTGGTACTGAACTGGGAGCAGGCAAACGTGCCGGCCATTCTGAATGTATGGTTTGCGGGCAGTGAGGCAGGTTTTGCCATCGGTGATGTATTGTTTGGTGATGTGAATCCGAGTGGGAAGCTGACTACGACTTTCCCGAAGAGCGTGGGACAGATTCCTTTGTTCTACAACCACAAGAACACGGGCCGCCCTCTTGCCGACGGTGCATGGTTCCAGAAATTCCGCAGCAACTATATAGACATAGACAATGAACCGCTTTATCCCTTTGGTTTCGGCTTGAGCTATACAACATTCTCTTATAGCGACGTGGCTTTGGACAAGACTAGCATGACGGATAAGGGCGAACTGACTGCTACCGTGACTGTGACCAATACCGGCAAGAGAGACGGTGCAGAAGTGGTTCAACTTTATATTCGTGACCTTGTGGGAAGTGTAACCCGTCCGGTGAAAGAGTTGAAAGGCTTTGAAAAGATTTTCCTGAAAGCCGGCGAATCTAAAAAAGTATCTTTCAAGATTACCCCCGAATTGCTGAAGTTCTACAACTACAATCTTGATTTTGTATGCGAGTCCGGTAACTTTGAGGTGATGATTGGCAGAAATAGCCGGGACGTAAAGAAAGCAACGTTCACGTTACTCTAACTGATTCCCGAGGCGGCAATATGCAGCATTCGAGACACTGCGTTGAGATGGCATTGTTGCTGCATATTGTCTGCATTTTCACTGCAAACTATATGCAGCATTCTTGCAGTATTTGCCTGACTTGTGTGGAATAATATAATCTATTGAAAAACATGAAGAAAATATTTTTATTAATATTGTGTCTGTCCACCATGTACCCGGTTGTCAATGCCGGGCGGGTGGTTCAGAGTTTCAATGACGGCTGGTATTATGTTGCGTATAATGACAATCGGTTCCAGAAAGTGCGATGTCATGAGGAAGGTTGGGAACAGGTACATCTGCCACATACCTGGAATACGGATGCCTATTCTACCCGTAACTACCGCAGGGCTTCTTCCTGGTATAAGAAAGAGTTCCGTACGGATGCCGCGCAGATGCGGGATAAGCAGCTTTACCTGAAATTTGATGCTGTCAATTCTCTGGCAGATGTGTACCTCAACGGCGAGCTGCTCACTACCCACAAAGGAGGTTACTCTGCCTTTACCGTAGACATTACGGATAAAGTAAGGACTGATGCCCCGAATCTGCTGATGGTGCACGTCAATAATCAGAACGACCGGATACCTCCTTTGTCCGGCGACTTCACCATCTTTGGCGGCATCTACCGCAATGTGTGGCTCATCAGTGCTGCAAAGCAGCACATCAGCCTTACCGACTATGCCTCTACGGGCATTTATGTCGATTTGCCTTCCGTGAGTGAGGATAGGGCGGAAATCAGTGTGCGTGGGACTTTGGTGAACCGTGATGTGCGGCGTGCGGTGTTGAAGTTGGACGTCGAGGTGCTGGATACCGATGGGAAGACCGTAGCCCAATCTTTGCGCAGCGTCCGGATAGATGCCGACGGGGCGTTCGCCTTCGAGGAGCGGTTACAGTTGGAAAAGCCACAGTTGTGGTCGCCCGATTCCCCTTATCTGTACAGCGTGAAAGTTTCTTTGAAAGATGTGCGTGGCAAGGTGTTGAAAGATGAGACACGTGTCCCTTTGGGGGTCCGCTGGTTCAGCGTGGATGCGCAGGAAGGCTTCAAGTTGAATGGGGAACCCCTGAAACTTATGGGAGCTTGCCGTCATCAGGACCAGATGCCGATGGGCATAGCGCTTTCGGATGAGATGCACCGCAGGGATATGCAGTTGCTGAAAGACATGGGTGTGAACTTTGTCCGTCTGGCACATTACCCGCAGGACGATGCCGTGTTGCGTGCTTGCGACGAACTCGGCATGCTGGTATGGGAGGAGATTCCGGTAGTAGATTTGATAGCTTTGGGTGACGAGTTCCGTGCGAATGCCACAAGCGCCTTGCGCGAAATGATTCGCCAGCATTACAACCATCCGTCCGTCATTATGTGGGGGTATATGAACGAGGCTGTCATCCAGCTGCAGTATCGGGTGAAGAAACAACGGCTCAACGGTTTCTACGAGAATACCTTGGCGCTTGCCCGGCATCTGGAGGAAACTCTGAAGAGGGAAGACCCCTACCGTCTGAGTACGATGGCCTACCACGGCAATCAGATTTACAATAAAATCGGTCTCAGCAATATCACCGACATTTCCGGTTGGAACCTTTATCAGGGCTGGTATGAGAACGACTTCAAGTCTTTCGACCGCTTTGTGGACGAAGAGCATCGTAAATACCCGCACCGTCCGTTAATAATCAGTGAGTTCGGTGCCGGTTCCGACCCGCGCTTGCAGTCGCTCGAGCCGCAGATATTCGATTTCTCCATGCAATGGCAGCAGTTGTACCTCGAATACTATCTGCCCGCTATCATGAGGCGGCCGTTCATAGTCGGCGCCACAGAGTGGAATTTCATTGATTTCAGTTCTGCCAATCGCCAGGAGGCTACGCCACACATTAATAATAAAGGGCTGATGTACAATGATCGCCGGCCTAAAGATGTGTTTTATTATTTTCAGGCATTTTTGCGTAAGGATATTCCGGTGCTGCACATTGCTGTGGATGACTGGAAGCATCGGACTGTGGTTTCGGACGGCGAAGCAGTGGAACATCCGGTGAAAGTGTATTCCAATCTGGATAAGGTAGAGCTGTCTGTCAATGGGAAAAAACTCTCTGTACAAGACATTGAGAATTGCCATGCTGGGTGGCGGGTACCTCTTGTTGTGGGAAGAAACACGCTTGTAGCATCCGGCATCTATCAAGGGAAGAAGGTGGAGCAGGTTTCGGACATTTTTGTGAAGATGCAGCCTCGCTATATCGCGGCAGCCGGCTCCGGACAGCTGGAACTTGCAGTGAACGTGGGCAGCAACTGTTTCTTTACGGATAACAAGAGTGATCTTTGCTGGCTTCCCGACCAAGCTTATACTCCTGGGAGTTGGGGCTACATAGGTGGAGAGATTTTCCGCCGTTCTCCGGGACGTATCGGAACCACTGCCGAAGTGAAAGACACCCGTAACGTTCCTTTGCTCCAGACCAAACGCAAGGGCATCAAAGCCTATCGCTTCGACTTGCCCGACGGCGACTATGAAGTGGAACTTCTTTTTGCTGACCTGAACGCACGTTCCGAACGGGTGACTTACGATTTGGGAGCTGTCGCTACCCTAGACAATGCCGATTTCCGCGGCAGTGTCTTCAATGTTTCTGTCAACGGTCGGCCTTGGTTGAGCCATTTCTCTCCGGCGATAGAAGTAGGCGGGAACCGTTGCATATCCAAGAAATTGCGTATTGCCGTAACCGGTGGAAACCTTACAGTGGACTTTGAGGCGGTGAAGGGAATGACGTTCTTGAATGGGATAAAGATATTCAGGATTCATTGACCTTCTATTTGCAAGGATGTTGTATTAACCGATAAATTGAGTGAAACATGAAACACAAACTTCTCACCGGGTCCCTCTCCTTCACAGTAGGGATGGGATTCAGCGCTTTGCCTGCCGTCGCGCAGCAATCTCCGGCTTCCACTGAGGTCAAGCCCAATGTAATCATTATCAACGTTGATGACTTGGGCTATGGCGACATTGGTTGTTACGGTGCCACCAAGGTCAAGACTCCCAATATAGACCGTCTGGCATCGCAGGGCCGTAGCTTTACGGACGCTCATTCATCCTCGGCTGTTTCCACGCCTTCACGTTATGGACTAATGACTGGTCAATATCCTTGCCGTGAGGATATTTGGGGGGCAATCTTCCTGAATCAGACTCTGCAAATTGATACGGCACGCACCACAATTGCGGATGTGATGAAACGTTCCGGCTATTCCACTGCCATCGTGGGGAAGTGGCATCTTGGATTCCGTACGGACGAAAAGATGGACTGGAACAAGGAACTGGCTCCCGGACCACTTGAATTGGGATTCGATTATTACTTCGGTGTGCCTATTCTCAACAGTCATCCACCTTTTGTTTATGTGGAGAACCATCATGTGGTGGGTTATGATTCCAACGACCCGTTTGTAAGAGGCAAGAGGGCAGAAACGGAGGAGTTCGATGAAAAATTCGGTATCAACTCTATTGGTGGAGCCACGGCTGCGCACCGTTTGTACAAAGACCGGGCTGTAGCCACTACTTTGAAAGACCGGGCCGTGCAGTGGATAAAGGAACATAAGGATTCACCTTTCTTCTTGTATTATGCTACCACCAACATCCATCATCCTTTTACACCGGCCGAACGCTTTGTAGGTACCAGTGAGGCAGGACCTTACGGTGATTCAATCCATGAATTGGACTGGGTGGTAGGCGAGATTATGCGTACCCTCGATGAGGAAGGGCTGGCGGGAAATACTCTGCTCATCTTCACCAGTGACAACGGAGGAATGCTGAATCATGGAGGGCAGAGAGCTTGGAAGGCAGGACACCATATCAACGGCAAGCTTCTTGGTTTCAAGTTCGGAGCTTGGGAAGGCGGGCATCGCATTCCTATGATTGTCCGCTGGCCGGGCAGGATTCCTGCGGGCAGCGTATCCAACCAGTTGATGTCCAATGTTGACATGCTTGCCACTTTGGCTGCCCTCACAGGATATGAATTGCAGGAGCAGGACGGGCCGGACAGTTTCAACATGCTTCCTGCCCTTGTCGGAAATCCCGGGAAAATGATTCGGGACCATATTATAATCTGTCCTTCCCAAAAGAGCCATCTTTCCATTCGCAAAGGGAAGTGGGTCTATATTCCGGCGCAAAACAGCGGCGGATTTACCGGAAAGAATGTCGGTGACCATGACTTGGGCGGGGCATCCGCTTTCCAGCTCACCCATCGGGTGAACAGCGATATAGAAAATGCCCGGATAAAGCCGGATGCACCCTCTGTGCAGCTTTACAATCTGGAGGAAGACCCATACCAGACCACAAATGTGTATGAACAGCATCCCAAAGTGGCACGCAGGCTGGCGCGGATACTGGAGGAGAAGATAAGGAAGTCGGATGCCACAAGAAAGTGACAACCGATAGATTGATGAAAAACATAATTTGAAAAATGAAGAATACCGTGATGAAAAAGTTTTTTGTAGGTTTATTCTCCCTTTTGATGGGAGTAGGCAGCGCTTTTGCGCAGACCAATATGTCTAGTGAAATGTATGACCTTGCCAAGATGAAGGAAGGCTTGCGCAACCGCCGTGTCAGCAGTTATGACCGTACGGGCAACAACCGTGACCACCTGAAGGCCATCAAGCCGGGCGAAACGGCTGTCTTGGCCGACATCAAGGGGGCAGGCGTAATCAACCATATCTGGATAACGATGTCTCCGGGACCGCGCCAGCTTTCCCGTAACGACATCATCCTTCGGATGTACTGGGACGGCAGCGACGAACCTTCTGTCGTGTCCCCCATCGGTCCCTTTTTCGGCCAGGGATGGAACGAACAGTATAACTATGCTTCTTTTGCACTTTCTTCCAGTCCCAACGGTGGTACGGGTTTGTGCAGCTATTTCGCCATGCCTTTTGCCAAAGGTGCGCGCATTGAGATAGAGAATCAGACGGATGTCAACATCGGCGCCTTCTACTACTACATAGACTATGTGGAGATGAAGGAACTGCCCAAGGACATGGGGCGTTTCCATGCGTGGTTCAACCGTGAGATTACCGAAGCGCTTCCCGAGGGGGAGACCGAGTGGGGTTCCGTGGGTAAGCAGACGGAGAATAAGGACGGAGCCGACAATTATGTGTTTGCCGATATCAAGGGAAAGGGCCATTTTGTGGGATTGAATTATTATGTACAGTGCCCTACCCCCATGTGGTATGGTGAAGGCGATGACATGTGGTTCATCGACGGTGAAAAACAGTCTTCCTTGATAGGAACCGGTACGGAAGATTTGTTCAACACCGCCTGGTGCCCGAAAGAGCCCTACCAGCATATCTACTTCGGCTATCCACGTGTGAATAATGATGTCGGATTCTTGGGGCGTACACATGTCTATCGGTTCTTTATTCAAGATCCCGTCTTCTTTGAGAAAGGGCTGAAAGCCACCATTGAGCATGGGCACAACAATTGCCTGACCCTCGACCTGGCCACCGTTGCCTACTGGTATCAGGACAAGGCGACGGCTGTTCCCACCATACCCGACAAGGCGGGCCGTAAGCTGAAGCCGATGGTAAACAATGTGATGATGCACAAATGGCGTCATGAGTGGAGAAAGAATAAAGGGAATAAGGCTGACCTTTGGGGAAATGAATAAATTGCTGGAGGATATGAAATGAAGACATTATTAGTTATATCTGTTTTATTAGCATTTACTCTTTTGGGGCATGCCCAAATATGGAAAGTGCCTGAAGGTCATGAAACGCGGTGGACAAGTTTTGAAAATCCTACCGGTGCCAAGGGAACGGCAGCTCAAGTCAATAAAGGTGCAAAAGGAAGTGCTTTCGGCAGAATCATGGCGGGAGACAGCTGTGTTTTGTTGTCTCAGCAAGGACCCGGGATCATTAACCGTATTTGGCTGACAGTCAGCAAACGTAACCCTAAGATGCTTCGTGCGTTGCGTATCAAGTTTTATTGGGATAATTCTGTTGTTCCGGCAGTGGATGTCCCATTGGGAGATTTTTTTGGGAATCCGCTGTCACGTACATCTCGTTTTGAGAACTGTTTCTTTTCTAATCCGGAGAAGCGTTCTTTTAACTGTTCTATTCCGATGCCTTACCGCATCGGTGCCAAAGTGGTGTTTGTGAATACCTCGGATGAGGACCTGACACACTTGTTTTATGATATCAACTTTACTAAATTGCCGGAATGGGATTCGGAGATGAGCTATTTTCATGCTGTCTGGCGTGAAGACAAATCCACCAAGTTGGGAGTGGATTATACTGTTCTTCCCCAACTATCGGGCAAGGGGCGCTTTTTGGGGGTAAGCTTGGGTATCTTTGCCAATAAGGCGTATGAAACTACTTGGTGGGGAGAAGGTGAAATCAAGTTCTACATTGACGGAGATAAGGAATTTCCCACATTGAGTGGTACGGGAGTTGAAGACTATATTGGTACGGCTTGGGGGCAGGGCGAGTATTCCCACCGTTATCAAGGTTGTCCGATTGCAAATGCGGACAGTTGTTGGTGGAGTATGTATCGTTTCCACGTGCAGGACCCGATTTATTTTCGTCATGATATAAGAGTTACATTGCAGCAGATTGGAGGTGCTCCATATCAAAAGGTACTCGAACTGTACAAGGCGAAGGTTCCTCTTGTACCGGTTACTATAGATAGAAGCGGTAAACTGAAATTCTATCGTTTATTAGATGAAGATTCAGACCTACATATCACGGATAAAGACTTTCCGCCAGGATTTGTTAATTTCTACCGCCAAGATCATGTAACTTCAACAGCATATTTCTATTTGGATAGGCCTGCAGTCTGAATAATCTTTAAATAACTTCCTAGTGTATGTTGTTGGGAATTAGTGTTTTATACAATGCTGTAGTAGTTACGTTGTAGTGCTTGAGCAGGTTGTGGTAATCTTGTGGTAGTTTGTTTTTTGACATACATCAATTGCTCCTATACTTTTGCAAAAGAATTTTAAATCAATACAAAATGAAGAAAAATTTATTAATTACATGTGTGATGTTGTTGTTTGCCGTTGTTTCGATGGCGCAGAACAAAATTACGGTTTCGGGTGTCGTTTCCGACAAGACGGGAATGACTGTTATTGGTGCTACAGTTTCGGTAAAGGGGGCTCCTCAACAAGGAGTCGTTACTGGACTTGATGGTGATTATAAGATTACCAATGTTCCCAGTAACGCTGTCTTGCTTTATAGCTATATTGGTATGAAAGACCAAGAAATAGCAGTGAATGGTCGTACTACTATTAATGTAGTAATGCAAGAAGACAATATGTTGATTGATGAAGTTGTAGTTGTAGGCTATGGTGTACAGCGTAAATCAGACTTGACCGGTGCTGTTGGTTCTATCAAGAGCGATGATTTGAAAAAGATTTCTACACCTAATGTGGCTAACGCATTGCAAGGTCGTGTGTCCGGTGTATTTATCTCTGCAAGCGGTGCTCCGGGTAGCTCTCCTGAAGTGCGCATTCGTGGTATCGGTACTACTAATAATAGCAATCCGCTCTATGTGGTTGATGGAATGTTTATGGACGATATATCATTCCTGAGTAACCATGATATTGAGTCCATGGAGGTATTGAAGGATGCTTCTGCTACTGCCATGTATGGTTCTCGCGGTGCTAACGGTGTAATCATTGTTACCACCAAGCAAGGTGCTGAAGGTAAAGCACAGGTGAACATTACTGCCAGTGAAGGATTTCAGTTCCAAAATAGCGGTAAGTTTGAGATGTGTACGGCTTCTGAATATGCTATGCTGCAAAATGAAGCTAACTTGAATATTAATCCAGATGGCGGTCTTGTTTATGATGACCCGGCTTCTTTCGGAAAAGGGACCAATTGGTTCGATGAGATTTTCCGAGTAGCGTCTGTCCGTGATTATCAAGTTGCTGTTAGTGGCGGAACAGAAAAGGTACGTTATAATTTGAGTGCCGGATATTTCCAACAGGATGGTATCATAAAGGAAAATTCTTATGACCGTTTTACTTTGCGTGCCAATAATTCATATAAAATAAACAAACATTTGACTATCGGGCATAACTTATCGGCTTCTTTTAGTCATACAAAAAATGAAAATAAGGGAGTTGTAAAATCTGCTTATAAACTGAGTCCTATCATTACTCCTTATGATGAGAATGGTAATTTCTCCGATCCTCAGGTGGCATCTACTGCTAATCCGCTTGCTACCCTCCATTATATGAATAGTGATAATTGGAAAGATAGAATTGTGGGTAGTGCATTCTTGAATTGGGAAGTTATTAAAGGGTTGAATTTTAAGACCAGCTTGGGCATTGATTATATTAATGGTAGAAGTCGTAATTTTACTCCTAAGTATTATATCTCGGAGTATCAAAAGGTAGATGAGAACAGCTTGTCTAAAACATGGACTAGAGATTTTACTTGGCTGTGGGAGAATATCTTGACTTATGATTGGCAAATCAATGATAAAAATCGTCTGAATCTTTTGGGTGGTATTACTGCTCAAAAATACACTAATGAAAAGTTAGGCGGGTCAGGACGTAGTTTCTTCTCAGAAGTGGAAGACTATTGGTATTTGGATCAGTCTTCAAGCGATACACGTGGACTTGAGAATAATGGAAAACATGAAGCCATGATGTCTTACTTGTTCCGTGCCAACTATGCTTTAATGGACAGATATTTGTTGACGGCTTCTATACGTGCCGATGGCTCTTCGAAGTTTGGACCGGATAACCGTTGGGGATATTTTCCGTCAGTAGCTGCCGGATGGAGGATTTCTGAAGAAGCTTTTATTAAAGATAATGTTGAATGGTTGAGTAACTTGAAGATTAGAGGTAGCTGGGGGCAAATTGGTAATGATAAGATTGGTAATGACAAATATTATGCATTGGCTAATGTAGCCCCTACTTATGATGCTGTATTTGGTGGTGATTATTATTCTGGTGGTACTGTAACTTCTCTTTATAATACACAAATCCATTGGGAACGTTCAGAGCAGTTGGATCTTGGTTTTGATTTAGGCTTGTTCAATAATCGCTTTTCTTTAGAGTTTGACTATTACAGAAGAGATACAAAAGAAATGTTGGTAAATGTGGATGTTCCTGCTTCTGTAGGACTTGCCTCTGTAGAAACAAACGTGGGCTCAGTACGTAACTCTGGACTTGATTTTACGGTGAAATGGGAAGACTCGTTTAAGGATTTTCGTTATGGCATCCGCTTGACTGGAACTACAATTAAGAATGAGGTGACTAATTTGGGAGGTAAACGTATCACCAGTGGGGATATAGGTTCCGGTAAAAGTGTTCATATGACAGAAGAAGGAATGCCAATCAAGTATTTTTATGGTTACAAGACTATTGGTATTTTCCAAAGTAATGAGGAGATTGAGCAGTATAATGCGATGGCTGCGGCTGCTTCCGGTGATGCGAAGAAGAAGTATCAGGCAAATGTAGCTCCGGGTGATCTGATTTATGCAGATACGGATGGCAATGGATATATAACTGCTGAAGACCGTACGGATTTAGGCTCTCCTACTCCGAAGTTTATCGGTGGTTTGGGTATAACTGCCGCTTGGAAAGGCTTTGATTTGTCAATTGATTTGCAGGGTAATTTTGGTAATAAGATTTATAATGCCAAACAAGCTGAAAGAAATGCTGGTGTTGATAACTGGGATCGTTCGTTCTTGGATAGATGGACTGAAAACAATAGGAATACTTCCATTCCGCGCATGACATTTGAGGGTAACAATTATTTTGTTTCCGACAGTTATGTTGAGAGTAGCAATTACGTGAAGTTACAGACTGTAGAATTTGGCTATGCATTCCACAACAACTTGATGAAAAAATTG